>Ga0256903_1000244_pt1 | contig 17518 bp, 19 predicted proteins | sample MC6MC0741MT_FD_190195 | JGI IMG/M metagenome (GOLD analysis project Ga0256903, IMG submission 190195) | Metatranscriptome of enriched soil aggregate microbial communities from Iowa State University, Ames, United States - MC6-MC0741-MT... | ecosystem: Environmental > Terrestrial > Soil >... | reverse complement strand
TGGCAGGTCTATTTTTTATAAGCTTATTGTTGTTCTATTATATTATATAGCGCGTCGAGTTTTGGCTCCAGGATAATCTCCGTTCTACGGTTCAAAGCCCTGCCTTCAGGACTCTCATTGCCGGCAACAGGGAAGTACTGACTACGGCCGCTGGCGATAATCCGTTCCGGATCAATTTTATAATCATTGGTCAGTACCCTTACGATAGCCGTTGCACGGGCAACACTAAGGGCCCAGTTATCTTCAAATTTCAAACGGATCGGAATAGAATCAGTATGCCCTTCTACAGCGATGGTAATATCCGGATTGGCATTTAATACTTCAGCCAGTTTTGACAAAGCATTCTTGGCTCCGGTATTCACTACGGCACTGCCTGACGGGAACAAAAGACTTTCCTGAAGGCTTACATACACCTTACCATTTTTTTGAGATACAGTCAGTTCACTGGCCTTGAATCCTTTCAGCGCCTCCGACATTTTGTTCTTCAATTCCTCCGTCTTCGCCTTCTGCTTATCTATCAACTCCTGCAGGGTGCGCAGTCTTTCCTGCTGAGCGGCGATTTCTGCCTGTTTGGCATCCAATTCAGTCTGCTTTGCACTAATGGTCGACTCTTTATCCTGGATTTCCTGGGCAGCACTATTATTGGCCGACTCCATTAATTCAAGCCGGTCTCTCAGGTTGTCGATATTGGTGTTCAGATCTTTGTTACGATTACGCAGAGAAGCAATAGTGGCATTAGCATCCTTGTACTTCTTACTGGACACACAACTATATTGTGTATTGAGCGTAAGTAAAGCGGCAGCGGCAATTAGTGGTTTTGCAATATTTTTCATTGTAAGCAATATGGTATTTAGATGAGTTTTAATATTTACGGCTGGTCACATAAGCCACCAGATCTTCCATAGCGTCTCTCGCTTCTGAAGGTGGGAAACTATGCAGTATATCCAGCGCCTCTTTTTGATAGGCCTCCATTTTAGTCTTGGCATATTCAATTCCACCATGCTGCTTCACCAGTCCAATGACTTCCTCTACCTTATCTTTTTGTGTATTCTGGTTTTTAACGACATATATTATTTTACGTCTGGTAGCTTCCTCAGCAGTCTGCAAGGTATAAATCAGGGGAAGGGTCATTTTCTTCTCCCGGATATCAATACCGGTAGGCTTTCCAATATTGTCATGACCGTAGTCAAACAAATCATCCTTTATCTGGAAACTAATGCCTAGCTTCTCGCCAAACTGACGCATCTTCTCCGCTTCTGCTTCGTTTTCGGTAACAGACCATGCACCGGCACTGCAGGCCGCAGCCAGCAATGAAGCTGTTTTACTGCGTATGATCTCAAAATAAATATCTTCTTTGATATCCAGTTTACGCGTCTTTTCAATCTGCAGCAGTTCCCCTTCACTCATTTCCTTCACTGCCTTAGATACAATTTTCAGAATGGGATAATCTCCATGCTCAACAGAAAGTAACAAACCTTTAGACAATAGATAATCACCTACCAATACAGCCACCTTGTTCTTCCATAAAGCATTAATTGAAAAGAAGCCCCTGCGCATATTAGCCTCATCCACGACATCATCATGTACCAGGGTAGCCGTATGCAACAATTCAATAAGTGATGCTGCCCGAAAAGTGCGTTCATCAGTACCACCGGCAACTTTAGCTGCCAGAAAAACAAACATTGGTCTCATTTGTTTTCCCTTCCGCTTAATAATAAAACTCATGATACGATCGAGCAAGCCTTTACCACTTTTCATACTCTGAGCGAAGTGCTCTTCAAATATTTTCAGCTCTTCCTCAATTACTTTTTTGGCTAATTTCATTCGAATATTATATCTTCATTAAAATGTACGGCTAAGGTAGTTATTATTTCAGGAAAGCGATGTATAAGTTCTGATCATATTTAGATTTATGTATTTATAATAACTCTGATAACAAATAACAAGACCGAAATGCAGTAATACCCTGATTGTTATCAAATTGAAAAAATCGACGAATATGCCATAAATTCAGGTATTTATTTTTTTTTTCTCGAAATAGAATATACCTTTGTCGCAATACTTAGAAATAAAAAACTAAAAACGTTAATAAACAAATCTCGTTATGGTAAACAAAAAGTACATCTTGTTAGCAGGTTTGTGTTCGGCAATGGCTTTACAACCGGCCTTTGCGCAAGAAACACAACAATCATCATCTTGGGGCGGTAGAGACATGACTTACCGTGGTCAAGTATATGATGTATTAGACACCGCGTATGTTCCAAAAAGCAGAATGGAACAACAACGCCAATATTTAAACTATCAATACGGCTTCCCTGCAAAACCACGTAACATGTGGGAATTAGGCGTAAGCGTAGGTTTCCAAAACTTATTCTCAGACGTTACGGACAAAATGCCTTGGACTGCAACTAATCCGTTTAACGCTATGGGCTTCGGCGCATCTCTGCGTAAAGCTTTCGGATACACTTTCTCTGGTCGTTTACAGTATAACTTCCAAAACGCTCAAGGTATTGACTACCGTGGTCGTGAGGCTGCTTATGCAGGTACTTCTTGGGGTGCGTACAACACTAACCCAGGTGCTCTGGTTTATAACAACTACAAATACCGTGCACATGAGTTAACTTTACAAGTTGTTGCTGCTACTAACAACATCCGTTTCCACAAAGCTAAGAATGCATTCAGCTTCTACGGTTTTGCAGGTGCTGGTGCTTTACTGTGGAACACACAAGTTGGTAACATGCAAGCTAATGGTACTCCATTTGATTTCGCTGGCTGGCCAGTTGACGCAAATGGCGTATTAACTACAGATGCTCAGAAAGACTACAAAAAAGCACTGAAAGATGCTACTTATGTTGACGCTAACCGCGCTAACTTAACGAACAAAGGTCAGGCTAAATTTGACATCGGCGACAAAACATGGGGTTTAGTTCCTGCGTTAGTTGGTGGTATGGGTATCCAATTCAAATTAGGTGATCGCGTATCTTTACAATTCGAAGATAAAATTACCTGGACAGGTCTGGACATCTTAGATGCAACTGAAAGCTCTTTCATGCAGAACAATGATAAAGATCTGATTAACTATGCTTCTGTTGGTTTAGGTTTCAACCTGGGTAACAAGAAAAGAAACGTACAACCATTATGGTGGGTTAATCCAATGGATCATATCTACAACGAAATGGCTGCTCCTCGTCACATGATGCTGCCTGATCCAGTTCTGGCTGATGATGATAAAGACGGTGTTGCTAACCAATTCGACAAATGTCCTGACACTCAAGCTGGCGTAAAAGTTGACGCTACTGGTTGTCCTCTGGATACTGATGGTGATGGTGTTCCTGATTACATGGATAAAGAATTAATCACTCCTACTTACTGTCAACCAGTTGACGCTGATGGTGTTGGTAAATGCCCTTGTCCGGACGGTTGTGGTGGAACAGTTGCTTCTTGTGGTTCTATCGCTGCAGGTTCTGTAATGTTCTCTAACAACTCTGCTCGTCTGTCTCCAGCTTCTCAAAGCCAACTGGCTAACTTAGCTGCTCAGATGAATGCTAACCCTTCTTGTAAAGTAGTAGTAATGGGTAACGCTGGTGCTTCTAAAGTACAACAACAACGTGCTTGGGACCGCGTAAACAATGTAATCGAGTACATGACTGAAACTCAAAACATCAGCCGTGACCGTTTCATCTTCCAATACTCTGGTGCTACTGGCGATATCAACTCTGTTATGTATCGTTCAGCTAACGAAGGCGAAGAAGGTCCATCTTCTGTAGCTCCTCCACACCCACACCTGGGTACAAGCAAATAATCCTAAGTTAACCATACTTTAGATCATAAAAAGAAAGCCCGCAGCAATGCGGGCTTTCTTTTTATGCTTACTTTTGTACACTAATCTTCATATATGTATATTTTAAAGAAAAGCCTGGGTCAGCACTTCCTGCATGATGAGAATATGTGCCAAAAAATTGTAGACCAGGTTACCCTCAGTGAAGGTTTAAATCTTGTAGAAGTAGGACCTGGCGGTGGCGCACTGTCCAAGTACTTATTAGAGATCCCAAATATCCATTACAAGGCTATTGAGATTGACGATGATAAAGTAAATTATCTGAAGGCAACTTACCCGGCCATAACCGACAAACTGATCCATATTGATTTTCTGAAATCTACTGTACCTTTTGAGGGTCAGTTCTCCTTGGTTGGAAACTTCCCTTATAATATCTCTTCTCAGATCCTATTTAAGGTACTGGACTGGCATGACCAGGTCGATGAGGTAATTGGTATGTTCCAGAAGGAAGTCGCCCTGCGCGTAGCCGCTGCATCCGGCAAAAAAGATTATGGCATACTCAGTGTATTGATACAATCATACTTTGATGTTACTTACCTGTTTGATGTGCATGAGAATTGCTTCACCCCTCCTCCTAAAGTTAAATCAGGAGTAATCAGGTTGAAGAATGCCGGCAACAAATACCAGATTGACCAGTTTCCTAAATTTCAGAAAATGGTTAAAACTGCATTCGGACAAAGACGAAAAACACTGCGTAATGCGTTAAGACCTTTGATTGCTCCTGAACAATTGGGCGATGAAATTTTCAATAAACGTGCAGAACAGCTTTCTGTAGCAGAATTTGTTGCGATGTACAATCAATACTTTAAAAAATGAGTGTGAAACGCGTATTGCTTATCACTAAAATAGAACCGGTACTGTCTGATTTTCTCCTGGAGAAGGGGTATACACTGGAAGAAGGATTTTCGCTTGATTATGGGCAGCTCTCGCAGTGTATTCAGGACTATACGGGTATCATTACCTCCACTAAAATAAAGTTTGATCAGCCTTTACTTGAAAAAGCTGAAAACCTGCACTGGATAGGCCGTATGGGTAGTGGTATGGAGCATATAGATGTGGCTTTTGCCAAAAGCCGTAATATCATCTGCATCAGCAGCCCGGAGGGGAATGCCAATGCCGTAGCAGAACAGGCGCTGGGTATGTACCTAGCATTACAGCACCGCATTGTAAAGTCACATACAGAACTGCGCCAGGACATCTGGTTAAGGGACGATAACCGCGGCTTTGAGATAGAAGGTACAACGGCCGGTATTATCGGTATGGGTAACAATGGTTACCGCTTTGCACAAAAACTGACCGCAATGGGGGTAAAGGTACTGGGCTTCGATATTGAAGCAAAAGACTATGCACCGAATCCAGGCATTACATGGTGTCCTGACCTAGAGCAAATATATCAGGAGGCTACTATGATCAGCTTCCATGTGCCATATACAAAAGAGACACATCATTACTTCAACCAGGAGTTTTGTAAGCGCATGCAACATCCGTTCACCTTACTTAATTTGTCAAGAGGTGAAGTGGCAGAGCAATATGCTGTTTATGATGGATTACTCCGTGGCAAAATTGTAGGCGCTGCCCTTGATGTATGGGAAAAGGAGCCTATCAGCAAAATGGATGATAAAATGTTTGCTATAGCCATGGAAATGCTGCATATGCCCAACTTTATCGGCACGGCACATATAGGCGGTTACACCTACAATGCGAACACTAAAATGTGCCTTACATTAAAGAAAAAATTAGGATTTATAATTTGATCAATTGATTGTAAAGCCTTAACTTCGCTATAGTTAATGCACGCAATGTATCTCGTGACCATCGGGTACATTGTGTGTTTTATTTTTATGTAATAACCTAAAAATTGATTATTATGTCAACGGTAAACTATGTTACGAAAGAAAGCCTGGAGCTAATGAGAGGAGAGCTTGCCGAATTAAAAACCGCGGGTAGATCAGAAATAGCACAGGCTATTGCTGAAGCGCGTGAAAAAGGCGACTTGAAAGAAAATGCTGAATATGATGCGGCCAAAGAGGCTCAGGGCCTTCATGAGGCCAAAATCGCCAAGCTGGAAAGTATAATTGCCAATAGCAGAGTAATTGATACAAAAGATCTGGACCTGAGTAAAGTATCTGTACTAAGCAAGGTTAAGATCACCAATATGAAAACCAAAAAACTGGTAGAGTATCATTTAGTATCAGAAAAAGAAGCCGACCTTAAAGCCGGCAAAATCTCTGTAACCTCCCCAATAGGTAGAGGTCTGCTGGGTAAAGCCGTAGGTGAAATCGCTGAAATCGATGTGCCTGCCGGAAAACTGAAATTCAGAATCGAAGAAATCGGAATCTAATATATATACTGTTAATGGGCCTGACTTACCGGGATAGTTTTGATGTAACCATGGTGCTGATCCTTATCGGCATTATTGCTGTGTACTTATTTGTCAATATTCTGTACATTCTTACGTTAAGAAATACCTTCAAATCTATTTCAGAGCAGAACAGGACCATGGCACCTAATAATACCTGGCTGCTGCTCATTCCTGTTTTCAACCTGGTGTGGTCATTCATTGTAGTAAACAATCTGTCCGAATCCATTCTTAAAGAATCAAAATTGAAGTCATTCCCACTTTCAGAGGCCAACCCGGCCAATGGAACGGGCATTGCGATGAGTGTACTCAGGTGCACTACAATTGTGCCCGTACTTGGTTTCTTTTCCGGTTTAGCAGCAGTCATCTGCTGGATTATATACTGGGTTCAGATCAATAATTATAAAAAAGCTATACAGGCTGCGCCATATAACGGAACAGGCAATGATAGTGTAATTTTTAAATTCTAATCGCATATGTCCATATTCACTAAGATTATTGCAGGTGAGATCCCGAGCTTTAAAATAGCGGAAGACAATGATTTTTATGCCTTCCTGGATATCTTCCCTTTAAAAAAGGGTCATGTACTGGTCGTTCCGAAAAAGGAAACTGATAAAATATGGGATGTAGATGCAGATATTCTGTCTAAATGGCTGAACTTTGCAAAACCAATTGCGTTGGCTATTGAAAAAGCATTTCCCTGCAATCGCTGCGGCATGAGTGTAATCGGTATAGAAGTACCACATGCACATATGCACCTGCTGCCGATCAATAATGCAGACGATATCAATTTCACCAACGAAAAGCTGAAATTAAGTAATGAGGAACTGAAGAATGTACAGGAAAAAATCCTGGCACATCTTTAATCCCAAGTAAAGTATTCATAAAACTGACTAATTAAATTATGGCAAAAAAAAATGGCCAGTCCTGCTCTTTTTGTGGAAGAAGTGAACAGGAAGTAGGACTGCTCATCACGGGTGTTCAGGGAAATATCTGTGACGATTGTATACAGCAGGCCAGCAATATGATTAATGATAAACCGGAAGCAAAAAAGAGTGTATCCGCACAGTACGACATTAATCAGCATAAAATTCTGAAGCCCAAAGAAATTACCAATTTCCTGGACCAATACATTATCGGCCAGGACGATGCGAAGAAAGTAATGGCCGTAGCCATGTACAATCACTACAAGCGATTAAAGCATGTAACTACTGATGATGTGGAGATTGAAAAGTCAAATATCATTATGGTAGGTGAAACCGGTACCGGTAAGACCTTGCTGGCCAAAACCGTAGCCCGTATTTTACAGGTTCCGTTTGCCATTGCAGATGCGACTGTGTTTACTCAGGCCGGTTATGTGGGAGAGGATGTAGAAAGTATTCTGACCCGCCTCTTACAGGCTTGTGACTATGATATTGCGGCAGCTGAGAAAGGCATTGTGTATATTGATGAGATCGATAAGATCGGTCGTAAAAGTGACAATCCATCCATTACCAGAGATGTGAGCGGTGAAGGTGTACAGCAATCACTGTTGAAATTATTGGAAGGTTCGGAAGTGCTGGTACCTCCACAGGGCGGCCGTAAGCACCCCGACCAGAAAATGGTAAAGATCAATACACAAAATATCCTGTTTATCTGTGGCGGAGCATTTGAGGGTATCGACAAAATGATTTCCCGTCGTATCGAAACCAGCGCTATTGGTTTTAAAAGCACAGAAGAAAAAAATAAACTGGACAGAAGCAATCTGCTGCAGTATGTAAATGCACAGGATCTGAGAGCGTTCGGACTGATCCCGGAATTACTGGGCCGTTTACCGGTAGTTACTTATCTGAATCCATTAGACAAACAGGCTCTAAAGCGCATCCTTACAGAACCGAAGAATGCCCTGATCAGACAATACAAGCGTTTGTTTGAATATGAGAATATAGATCTGAAAGTGGATGATGATGCGTTGGATTATATGGTAGATAAGGCACACACATACAAACTGGGTGGCCGTGGTTTAAGAACCATTTGTGAAATGATCCTTACCGATGCCATGTATGAATTGCCTTCTGCAGAGCACAATGGATTATTCACCATTACGCTGGAATACGCAAAAGAAAAACTGGACCGCGGTAAGCTGGATGTCTTACGCACTGCGGGCTAGTCAATATTTAAAATCACGGCAAAATGCATATCATAACGGTATGCATTTTGTTGCTTAAAAAACGACGATGCAATTACAGATAGCGGAATGCCTATATATAGATCAGACGGGTACTAAAGGAAGAGGTGTATATACTTCTGAAGACTTACCGGAAAATGTAATTATAGAAATATCACCCGTACTGGCCATGAGTGGTGCAGACCGCAAACTGCTGGATCAGACACCCCTGCATGATTATATATTTGAGTGGGGAGAAAATAATGAACTGTGTTGTGCTGCCTGGGGCTACATCTCTATGTACAACCATAGCTATAGCTCTAATTGCGAGTATTACATGGATTTTGAACAGCAGATCATCATGATAAGAACAGTGCGCAGCATCAATGCTAATGAGGAGTTGCTGATTAACTATAATGGCGACTGGGATGATGCCAGACCACTATGGTTTGATGCTCATTAAAGATGACACTGCGCACTGTTTTGTTTTTTATATGCTAGCGTTTGCCTGCAAATCTGCCATATATCCAGAGCACTAATAATGCGCCTCCTACTGCTAAGGCAAAACTCTTAACGCCGAATCCGGTAACACCGGTAGAACCCCATAATAAATTTCCGATAAAGCCTCCGACCAGGGCTCCGACAATACCCAGAATGATGGTTATAAGACAGCCCTGGGGCTCGTTTTTACCAGGCATAATCCATTTGGCAATTACGCCTGCTATACCGCCGAAAATGATCCAAAAGATAATGTTACTCATAGTGTTTTGTTTTTAAAGTGTGATTAAATTCATCTTAAAGATATAATTTTTTGGCATTAATCTTTTTTAAGAAATCATAAAATAACTTTTTTGAGCCGGGCAATTAACTTATTTTGCAGTATCAATTAACATCCGATGAAAGCGATCATCCCTCTGGCTGGAGCAGGCACCAAATTACGTCCGCACACATACACACAGCCCAAAGCTTTAATCCCTATAGCCGGGAAAACGATCTTAAGTGTTATTGTTGAACAGCTACTGGAAAACGGAATCCATGAATTTATTTTTGTGATCGGGTACCTCGGCGATAAGATCCAGGATTATATCAACAAGAAATACCCGGAACTAAAATGCCATTTTGTGACCCAGAATGATCGTAAAGGTACGGGCCATGCCATATGGCTGACAAAGGACATTGTCAATGACGATGAAATCTTTATTGTGTACGGAGATACGATCTGCGATTATGATATAAAAGCTATTATCAACAGCCCTAATTCCGAAATCGGTGTCAGAAGGGTTGATGATCCTCGTTCGTTCGGGGTAGCGGAAATCGGGGACGACAGAACGGTATTCAGACTGGTGGAGAAACCGCTGATCCCTAAATCAAATATGGCCTTAGTGGGTGTCTTCAAGATCAAAGAATCCCAATCGCTGTACAAAACACTTGATTATTGCATAGAGCATAACATCGGTACTATAGATGGCGAATACCATCTTACAGAAGCCTTGCAGCTCATGATCGATGATGGTGCGGTGTTCAAAGCCTTTAAGGTTAATAACTGGTTTGACTGTGGTAAAAAAGAGACCCTGCTCGAGACCAATGCGATCTTGCTGAAAGGCCAGAAGAACAGTCTAACGTACAATTACCAGTTTCCCAACACGGTAATTTTACCGCCTGTAAGTATTGCAGAAGGCTGTAAGATTGAGAACTCAATCATCGGCCCCAATGCGACCATCGGAGAGCATTCCACCATCAACTCTTCTATTGTAAGCAATTCCATTATTGGCTCTTTTGCTGTACTGGAAGAAGTGGTACTCAAATCTTCTATTATCGGTAGCGATGCCTTTGTAAGGGGCATGAGCCAGAGCCTGAATATCGGTGATAATACAGATATCGATTTCGGCAAATAATCATATCATTTTTTACGCAGAATATTTATGTTAGCAGACAACAGAATTACCCAATTGTTCCAGATTGAATACCCTATTATACAGGCCGGTATGATCTGGGCATCGGGCTGGCGCCTGGCCTCCGCAGTAAGTAATGCCGGCGGCTTGGGCCTTATCGGTGCAGGAAGTATGTACCCCGAAGTATTAAAAGAGCATCTGGAGAAATGTAAAGCAGCTACAGACAAACCTTTCGGCGTTAACCTGCCTTTATTATACCCGGATATTGATCAGCATATCAAACATATTATTGACGCAAAAGTGCCCATCGTATTTACCTCAGCAGGCAATCCCAAAACATGGACACCGATGCTGAAAGATGCGGGCATTACTGTCGTACATGTTGTCTCCAGTGCTAAGTTTGCACTCAAGAGCCAGGATGCTGGTGTAGATGCTGTTGTAGCCGAAGGTTTTGAAGCCGGCGGACATAACGGAAGGGAAGAGACCACAACCATGTGCCTGATCCCTAATGTACGCAAGGCCATTGATATTCCGCTGATCGCAGCAGGTGGTATCGGCAGTGGCCGCAGCATGATGGCAGCAATGGTACTAGGTGCTGAAGGCGTTCAGATCGGCAGCAGGTTTGTATGCAGTGAGGAGGCCAGTAGTCATGCCCATTTCAAACAGGCGGTAATCACTGCACAGGAAGGAGACACACAATTATCACTCAAAAAACACACCCCTGTAAGATTGCTCAAAAACAAGTTCTACCAGGAAGTTTCCCGTGCCGAAGGCGAAGGGGCAACACTGGAGCAACTGGAACAGATCCTGGGGCGCGCAAGGGCAAAGAAAGGAATGTTTGAAGGAGATATGGAAGAGGGCGAACTGGAGATAGGCCAGGTGAGTAGCATGATACAGGATATTATGCCAGCCGGCAAGATTGTGAGCCAGATCTGGCAGGAGTTCTGCGATGCTGCGGCACAGCCATTTTTTAAACCATAAATGTTTTGAAATTACTTTTGTAATAATTATCTTTACCTCTTACATATACATAAACGCTATAAATCATTATGAAACAAATTTTCAAATTATCAGCGCTGCTACTGGCTTTATGCTTTTCATTTGTTTCTTGTCAGAAAGACTATGATGCAACACCTGATGTTCAAGAGCCTGTTACAAACAATCCTTTCAAAGGTACCTTCAAATGTAAGATTGACGGCGACATGTTTATAGCAGAACAACAATCTGCAACACTGACGGATGTAAACGGCGTAAAAACCCTGACGGTAACCGGTATTCAATATGGTTTTGAACGTGATGACAAAAACTTCAGAAGCGTAGGATTTACCATCAGCAACTACGACGGTAATAAAAAGTATCCGGTAGGTGGTAATGTACAAGTTGTATACACCATCATGGTAGACGGTTATGCAACGCATTATACCAGCAATACGACCAACGCAAACTATCATGTAACGACTACCGGTAGTTATGTAGGAACCTTCAATACAGCAGTAGCTGAGGTAGGTAATACATCTAACAAAATAGTACTGACTGAAGGTACATTTGATATTCAATAAACAATATTTAACGTTTTATAGACAAACCGATATTCTATTTACAGAATATCGGTTTTATTTTCGTACCTATCCTTAATTATTGAGCTATGAAATACAGTATAAAACAGTTCCTGATCTTCCTGCTTTCTTCCTTATTAGGCTGTTTCTTTATCTTTTCTGCATTTACCAAAACCCAGCCGATCCAGCATTTTGAATACACGATCCACTCGCAGCTATATGTACCGCAACTGGTATCGGTATATGCGGCCCGCTTTTTTATAGGGCTGGAAGCAGCACTGGGTTTACTGCTGCTGTTAAATATTTACGGCAGTCGCAAATGGGTGATCAGGGCCTCGTTCTGGCTGCTGATTGCATTTACCATTCACCTGACTATACTTTATTTTAATGCAGGTAATGATGTAAACTGTGGCTGTATGGGCAGCATGGTTCCTATGACTCCCCTGGCCTCTATACTGAAAAATATAGTGCTGCTGATCTTGTTTGGTCTGCTGTGGAAGTATACTTCGAAACCGGAGCGCAGTACCTGGCAGCAGATTACCAGCCTGATTGTAGTACCGGTAATCATTGCAGTACCTTTCGTGATCTTCCCGGCACAACTGAAACATATTCCGGTATCCAAATTATACGGAGCACAGGCGAAACATGTTCCGCAAGCCGATTTACGACATGGTAAACATTTTGTTGGTTTCCTGAGTATGACTTGTTCACATTGCCGTGATGCCGCCCGCAGCCTGAGTGCTATGAAAAAAGCAGATAGCACACTGCCTATTCAACTGGTGTTTATGGACCCTGAGGTTGATAGTACCCGCAATACCATGCTCAATGATTTCCTGGAAGATACTAAAGCGACAAATATCCCTTACAGCTTCCTGGAGCAGAAACCTTTCCGTGATATAGCCGGCTTATTTGTACCAGCTATGTACTGGGTTAATGATTCTGCGATTGTAAAGAAGCTTAATGTTCCTGATCTGAATCAGAAGGAATTCCAGTTATGGATTAAATCGAATTAAAATAATAAAGGCTGCACCACGTGCAGCCTTTATTATTTAGAAAGTGAATGTCCCGATCAGTGCTCCGTCCTGTGTATGTCCGGCTTCACTCATCTGTACCGTAATCACCTTCCTTTCTTCTCTTCCTGATGCGTAATAGAGGTAGACTTCTGCCATTACGGTAGTCGCCCCACTCAATACAAAACGGGATTCTCCAAAGTAATTGGTCTCGATAGTATACTTCCCTTTTATAGCTTTCTTCAGTAAGAATTGCTCTGGCCCATAACCATTGGTGAAGTCGTTGCTGATGCGGCCTCCGGCAGAGGTTGTAGGCGTATTGTACATGCAGCGCTCACCGTTAGGTTGTGTAACCCAGAGGTCAATATCCGTATCCAGGTGATTCCAGTTAATGACTACCCGTATATCTACCGGCAGTTCCTGTATTAGTTCTTTACGGATATGCTTTGTGTTCAGTTGTCCTTTATGCAGGCTGATCAGGCGGTTAATTTCCATAACCAGGATCTCTTCCACTCCTGCATCACGATCAGCCGCTTCCGGGCTGTAACTGCCCTGTAAGATGCCATACAAGCCATCCAGCGCCTCCTGGTAGCGTCCATTGTCTTCCAGTGCCAGTGCATAGTCACGATGGCTCTGCAGATCCATAGGACGCCATTCCAGTACTTTGCCAGCACACCACAATTCCTTTTCATACTGCTTCCACTCTTTCAATTTATACACCAGTATTTTCATCAGCGGTGCATCTTCAATATTCAGCTCGGCGATATTACTCAGGATCTGTATGGCAGTATCAACCGATTTTCTTTTATAGAAATACTGCGCCACATTATAGTAGAAGGTTGCTTTATCCTGGTATTGTTTCCTTTCACGTAAGTAAGTTACATAAGGTTGTTTACTGCTTTTCAGCGCCTGCATATACGGTTCGTCCGATACCGGCACCACAGCTTCCGACCCATAACCATCATCCGCAATAGTCGCTTCCGTGGTAGCATTACTGGCGGTAATATCGATATCATCTGTAGCAGTACCGTCCGTCGCCGTCCAGTTATACGTTGTGGCAGCGCTGGTCGTAAAATTACGTTCCTGGGTAACAGGATCAACAAATTGCAAAGTATTACTTTCTCCAGCTTCTTTCTTCATTGCCGCCTCTACAACCGGGCTTGCACTTGCTGCCGGTGCCAGCTGGTACTCCACCTCATGAGCAACTGAAACGGACTTATCGACCATACGATCTTCTGCCACTTCTACAGCTGCGGCCCTTGCGGCTTCTGGTCTTACAGCCGGTTGAGGATATCTTTTCTGTGCGGTAAATATGGTTTGCCACCAGGTTTTCAACTGGCCAGTCATCTCTACAGAGCGGTTCAGCAGATCATTCATACGCTCCTCCTCTGCCACAGCTGATTCTTTTTTCAGCCGCAGATACTCTTCCATCAATTCCTGTGGCGGGGCAATGTTATAGCGTACATAGTCTGCCACATCTTCCAATACCATCAGACTGGTATTGCGGGTTACCATACCGAATTGCTGTGCCAGTTCCGTTATGGCAGCTGCGTTCTGTTTGTAATCTGCATTAAGGGCATCTATCTTTTGCTGTGCCCAAAGTTTGTGTATATTCAGGGCTGTATTATTACTGCGTTGCAGGACTACTTTTCTACGCTCGGTCACCTTCCCATCCCAGCCATACAAGAGCGTTACCTCATGCATATTTGCAGGGAGCAAACCTGTAATAACCATATGTCCGGATACTTCTGTATTGCGCACCGGGTATACTTCAGACACATTGGCCTGCTCTATGCCCATAAAGCGATAATATATAGTATTGATCTGTGCTACGGCATCGGCTACCGTAGCCGTGTTCAGATTTATGAGTTTACCACCGCTGCTCAATTGCTGCATGGCCACAAAATCCGCTTTCTGCGCTGCGACAAAAGTGAAGAAGCTGGTAGGAATACGGCCCGCCTGCGGACCATAAGTGCTCATGCCATCGGTAAACAATAGCACATCTCTGTTATTTTTATCCAGGATATAAGCCTTATGCAGTACGCCAAAATCAGTGGCTCCGTCGTATACCAGGGATTGCAATTTCTTTCTCAATGCAGACCAGTTACCATTTTGAATGGCATAGGTCCCAGAATTAACCAGGCGGTGATTCAGCAGCTTAAGGTCGACAATGGCATTTGGTTGCTGTTTAAAAAACAAATCAAGCACCTGTAGTTCTTTTTCATGATTCCGCTCCAGTCCACTTAACGATACATCCCAGATCAGGTCAATTTTTGAAGACCACTGTTTTTGTTTAAACTGTGCTTTCCTGTAATCGTTGATGACAAAGTAGGCCGTATTATCGGTATTGGGTGCATATAATGCCTCTACTGTGTTGATCTCTTTGGGCAGATTAATGGTCAGGGCACGACGTGGCTGAAATGATGTTTTATGCAGTTGTGCTATATAAGAGGGGCCGGTCTGGGTAAAGGAGAAACTGCCATCGGGCTGCTCTGCCAATATTGGTTTCGCCGTGCTGGCCGTTACAGTCGCTTTGAGGTCAAAGCTGGCCACCGGTTGTGCATAGTCCAGGGGCAGATGATAACGCAACTGATAGCGGCTGTCCAGCTTCAATGCTTCTTCGTAAGTAATAATGATGGTACGACTGGCGTGTGGCAGGAATGGATAAATGCGGGTACGGAAATTATTTCCCTCAACCTGCTCCAGCAACCCGGGGTCTACCCTGCGGTGCTCAATACTTTCAAACACTTCTGTGGCCTTGGCCTTTGAAACCGGTACTGCCTGGCGCATTTTACCGTTTATATCCAGTGCAAAGCCACTGACGGTAACCCCTTGCGGCATGGGGAATGTAAGGGTTCCTTCCAGCGTACGATCGCTCTTGTTCAGGAAGGTAAGGGTCATCTGCGTGGTCGCTATATTGCCTACAATATTGATGTCTACAGACACTTTATCGAGCTGTACATCATGCGACCCATCGGAGAGGGCGAGGGTAGGATGCTGGGCGCGCGCAATGAAGGTGGTGCAAAGCAGCAGGCAGCATAAGAGGAGTTGGCGTATCATACAATAGGATTTATACTCCTAAGATGTACATAAAAAAAGATTTCCATAAAGAATGGAAATCTTTTTTCTGAAAATATTTTTATGTGCCTTAAAGGATGTTCAACTCATGACCGCTGAAGATAAGGGCCAGGATAGCTACTCCGAGGATGATGCGGTACCAGCCAAAGGCTTTAAAGCCATGACGGGTCAGCAGGCTGATAAAGCCTTTGATGGCAATAATTGCTACGACAAATCCGACTACATTACCCACAACCAGCAGCTTGATCTCTTCCGGAGTGAAGGTATTGCCTTCTTTAAAGAACTTCAGCATTTTGATCAGCGAGGCACCGAACATCATAGGCAGGGCCAGGAAGAAAGAAAACTCTGCGGCTGCTTTACGGGTCAGCTTCTGCGTCATGGCACCTACAATAGTACTGGCAGAGCGGGAGGTACCCGGAATCAGGGCCAGACACTGGTATACTCCTATGATGAATGCTTGCTTATAAGAGATATTATCTGAATCTTCAATGACCGGTTTATTGAACCATTTATCTACAAACAACAATACAATACCACCCAGTACCAGCATTACGGCCACCATGGTAGGGCTTTCCAGCCATTGGTCTATCTGATCATTCAGCAATACACCCAGTATAGAGGCTGGTATAGCCGCTACGATCAGCTTAATGTAAAAAGATACTGAACGGAAAAAGCGCTTGTAATATAAGACCAGTACAGAAAGAATCGTACCCAACTGTATAACGATCAGGAACAGTTTGGTAAATGCCGTAGGCTGTAATCCCATTACGGAGCTGGCAATGATCATATGTCCTGTTGAAGATACCGGTAAAAACTCGGTCAGTCCTTCGATGATCGCCAGGATAATGGCCTGCAGATAATTCATAAAACTAAGGTATGTTTAAGTATTTGTGTGTTTGTAAAGATAGGGACCATTGCGGATGCTGGCGTATGTATTCCAGGATTTCCGGGGTCATTTGCTCTCTTTTATCCCATTCCGTTTGCAGGTACAGCTTGCAGGATTCCGGCACTAATGCGGCATAGGTTTCTGCCCATTGAAAATCATGTTTATTAAAGACTACAATTTTCAGTTCATGGGCCCAGGACATATTTTCCGGCAGGGGCGCTTTGAATTTTTTAGGGGATAAAGTAACCCAGTCAAAATCTCCGCTTAAAGGAGATGAGGCAGAGGTTTCGATATGTGTTCTGAAACCAGCGGCTTTAAGACCGGCAGTTAAAGGAGCCAGGTCATACATGGAAGGTTCACCCCCGGTAATGACAGCGATACGGCCGGGATATGCACTTGCCGCTGCTACGATCGCTTCCACGCTCATTTTAGGATGCACATCAGCGTCCCAGCTTTCTTTTACGTCGCACCACACACAGCCAACATCACATCCTCCAAGGCGAATAAAATAAGCGGCATGCCCGGCATAGGCTCCCTCACCCTGCAGGGTGTAGAAGTGCTCCATAACTGGGTATTGAACGGCTAAATAATCGGTTGCAACAGACATAATTGATTAAAACTTGTGCGCAAAGATAAAACATATCGTGCTGAACACACGATAAAATAATCGTAAAGACTAGCCCAGAGCAAGATGTTGCAATACCTGATGTACTGCGGTATAGGGGCTGAGGGTATGATTGAGCACACGGGCCT
>Ga0256903_1000240_pt1 | contig 17774 bp, 18 predicted proteins | sample MC6MC0741MT_FD_190195 | JGI IMG/M metagenome (GOLD analysis project Ga0256903, IMG submission 190195) | Metatranscriptome of enriched soil aggregate microbial communities from Iowa State University, Ames, United States - MC6-MC0741-MT... | ecosystem: Environmental > Terrestrial > Soil >... | reverse complement strand
TATAATTCCACAATGAACATTGATTAGACTCAAACTTTATGGCAAATAAAACTCAACTTGGTATTGGTGCTGTAATCGCAGTGATCGTCGCAGCTTATCTAGGCGTTGATCTTAATCAACAAAAAAATCAAGCAACTGAATCCTCTAAAGTTGAATCGATCGATCAGCAAAACAATCATTCACAAGACAATACACAGCATGTGAATGAGCAAAGTAAAGATAACCAATTTAAAGATAAGCCGTCTGCCAATAGTCAAAATCAAAATGGTCTTGAGGTTATTCGAAAAGCCTACGATGCAAAACTCAGTAATGTTCAAGTACAATCGATTGGTCGAGTAAAAGCCGTGTTGCGTGATGATAATGAAGGTTCACGTCATCAAAAATTTATTCTTGCACTGGATAATGGCTTAACTGTACTGGTTGCGCATAATATTGATTTAGCACCCCGTATCGATAATTTACGCAAAGGTGATACTGTCGAATTTTTTGGCGAATATGAATATAGTAATCAAGGTGGTGTAATGCATTGGACACACCATGATCCAAAACGTCGTCATCAAGATGGTTGGCTAAAACATAATGGAAAAACCTATCAGTAATCTATTGGTTATTCTCTTATGTGCACAAAAGATCTTTGTATTTTCCATGTCTAATCGTATAGATAGCAATTTTGTTCTATACGCTTTTTATAAACATGCTATTTTTAAATTATTATCTAAAGTCTGAATAGAAAAAATGCAGGAGTGGGCAAGCTATTTTCACCTAAAAGAATTGGGTGGATTAGAGTTGTTAAAAGCACAGTATCACCATAAGCAATTTTCAAAGCATGTGCATGAAGGTTATTGTATTGGTGTGATTGAAGATGGTGCACAGAGTTTTTATCGGGCTGGGCAGTTACATACAGCACCGAAGGGCGACATTATTTTAGTCAATGCTGATGAAATTCATACAGGTTCATCTGCTGTCGAGTCAGGCTGGAAATATCGTGCAATTTATCCAACGCCAGAAATGTTGTTAGATGCAGGGCAAGATTTTTTTAGTGTTAAAAATAGCGTACCGTGGTTCCCACAAGCAGTTGTGCAAGATGTTGGATTGGCACAGCAACTCTGTTTACTTTTTGATTTATTAGAACAAAAAGAAAATACTTTACTGAAAGAGAGTATGTATTTATCCACTTTAGCCCGCTTAATCAGTCGTTATGGTCGTGCCAAATTAACACCTGCTGAATTACCAGAAGCACAACGGAAAGTTGAAATAGTCAAAGATTTATTAAGCAGTTTTCCTGAGCATGATTATTCGCTCACTGATTTGGCGACATATGTAGGATTAAGCCCTTGGCATTTTTTACGTGAATTTAAAAAATATACGGGCTTACCACCGCATAGCTGGTTGGTTCAAGTCCGTTTACAGAAAGCGCGCCAATTATTAAAACAAGGGCAGAGTATCGCAATGACTGCTCAAAATAGTGGTTTTTCAGATCAAAGTCATTTTAATCGTCATTTTAAAAAAGCAGTCGGGGTTACACCTTCTCAATATTTAAGCACGTTAAATATTTAATAAATGTATTTGGGAATAGTCATTTAAACGTTCTACAGTCCCTCACCAAATAGCAATTTCATCCAAGCGATCACTGATCATTTATAAGATACTGCTTAAATTCTTAGATTTGGATTTTGCAAATGAGTGATCAATTTGAATCTTATACTGCCGACATTGAGCCGAAGTCTATGCAAAATAAAAAGGCTTTTTTCCAAGGTGTGGTGGATATTTTACCTTTATCTATTGCCGTACTGCCTTGGGGTATTCTGGCTGGATCAATGGCAATCAATGCTGGATTAAGCTTTGCACAAGCGTTCTCAATGTCCGCTGTTGTATTTGCAGGTGCAGCACAGTTGGTAAGTTTAGGTTTAGTCATGTCACATGCATCTGCCTTGACGATTATGATTACGGTATTTTTCTTAACCAGTCAGCATTTAATTTATGCGCTTAATTTTCGTCAAGATGTCAGTCGTTTTCCGTTTAAGCAACGCATATTAATTGGCTTCTTGCTGACAGATGAACTGTTTGCTGTCGGTATTGGCAAAGATAAACAACGCAACTTTGCTTATCTGTTTGGTGCTGGGCTATGTTTTTATTTGGCTTGGTGTCTATTTAGTGTATTGGGAATTGTACTGGCTAAATCAATTCCAAATTTAGAAAGCTTACATTTAGATTTTTCAATTGTTGCGGTATTTATTTTGATTATTGTGCCTATGGTGAAAAGTAGCGCAACTTTAGTGGGCGTCATATTTACCTTAGTATCTGCCTGTATTTTTAAATATTTTCAATTTGAAGCGGGCATTGTGCTATCTGGGATTTTGGGAATGTTTAGTGCGATGTGTACGGCAAAAATCGTCGGAGTAACAAACATAGGAGCACCAAAATGACATGGACTTTATTGTTAACTTTGGCAGGCATTGTATTGATTAACCGTTACTTTTTTTTAGAACCTAAAATCGCCCTGAAATTACCTCGTGTGATTGGAAATATGTTGCAGTATTCAGCGCCATGTTTGCTGACCGCTATTTGTGCCCCAATTGTATTTTTTAATGGAGATCAATTGCGTGCATTGCCTTTGGATGCCTATTTTTTAACAGCAATGATCTGTGTTGTTTTAGCACTTATTTCTAAGAAAATTCTAGTCAATTTAGCTTTAAGTTTATTGTACTTTTACGGGTTATTTTATCTGTTAAATTGAAGAAAATGGAGGGAAAAGCCGAATTGAATTTTCCCTCTGGTTTATTTGCGCTAAAAAGCCAGTTTCTGGCGTGTTTTCCATTTAGGTAGTACTTTACCAAGATAGGCATCCATGCACCATACGGGGCCAATGAGGAGGAATTGAAGGTCTTTAAAGAAAGAAGGCTTTTTACCTTCGACTTTGTGACCATAAAATTGACCAATCCAAGCCAGAATAAATACCCCAATATAGAAACCAACACCGACTGGGAGTAAGTAAATGATCCATGCCATGACTGCAATTAATGCGGTCATTGCTACAGCAAGAACAATATCTAAACGGGCATAGAAAACGAGGGTTAGAACTAGAAGTAGTGCCGTAAGCAAAGCACTAAAATGTGCAAGAATCCCAATGATGGCAAATAAAATCGCGGGAACACAAGCCCAATGGATGGCTTTATTGGTTTTGTTTTGATGACTTTCGCTATATTCATCGAACCATTCGGTGATTGTTTTCATTTGGCGCTCCATGCATGTGGTTGGCTATATTTATTTTTTGCTGAAAACAATATAAATCAGAATAATGTTTTGGTCAAAATAGCGGCTTTAATTAACGTGAGTATGACTTAACTATATCTTTAACTTATTGAAAAGCAATGATCTCGACGGAGTCTTGCTGAGCTTACATTCAATTTCAGGATCAGCCTGCGGCTCGCCCTACTTTTCTTTCGGGATGAGGAGCGAAGCTCCGCAAGGGTAACCATCTTGCGCAGCTACATCGCTGCTCACCGCAAAACTCGTCGACCACCAGTAACGCATTCAATGAATCGCAGAAATAACACTTTTTTGAATGAAGTCCTGCCTCAGACAGTTGCGGATGACGTTTCCACGTATCATATTTCATCAAAAATTTTATATCGAAATCAGGTTAATTAAAAATAAGTGCTGGTCAGGGGATTTCAATGTGTTGCCTGATAGAAATTTAAAATATCACGTGCCCATGTTTGGTGTTCTGGTTTAAGTGTGACTTTGATTTCCTGAAAATTGGTGACATCGTTGCCATCGCTTTCGTCGGCATAATAGGCGATCCCATGTGTTTTATTGGGATAGTTGGGAATTTGATAGCTAAAATATACTTTATTTTTATTGGCTTTGACGATGTTTAACAGGTGATTTTTATCTTCAATGGCACCAAATTCATTGTCTAAACTGAGCTTTTTGATATTGGGGAAATACAAACTTGCGCTATGCATGGCACAGCCAGCACACGCGGATGAATTATAAATGGTGATGGCTTCATCTTTTTTACGGCTTGCCAGCACAGCATACGCAATGCCAGAAGGTCCCATATCCGTGCTGATCACTTGCCATGAAAGGGGGACAAGTACAGGACCAATACCCGGCAGCAAGATGATTTTAAAGTTTTTTGCTTGAGTCGCAGATAATGTATAACTGAACTGACATTTCACTTGTTGGGTATTGTTGATCTTACAGATGGAATCATCTTTGTAGAATCCTGTATCGTTAAAAGGATTGGGAATTGCTGCAATATAGGTATCCACTGTTACATTATTGCTGAGAGTAGCTGCGGGAAGTTGTTCAAGTTGGTGTTGTGGCTGAGGTGCTTGGTTGGTTTTTAGATCAGGAAAAGTGGCTTTGAAAATAGCGATATCTCCATAAGCAAAACCACTTAGGCCCAATAGTATGATTAAAAATTTCGAATTGAGCATGTCCTATCTCGACTATCCCTTACTGATCCTTATTGGGGACTTTGATAAATCAATTGACCTTCTTTATAGGTTGCCAATATTTTGATGTCTTTAATCTTTTGAGTGGGCACTTTTAATGGGTCTTGATCTATCACCACAAGATCCGCTAATTTGCCTTTTTCTAAGGTACCTTTGTCTTTTTCTTCAAAGTATTGGTATGCGGCCCAATCTGTGACTGATTTTAATGCAATATAAGGACTGACTTTTTGATTCTCACCTAATACATCTCCAGAACGGGTGGTACGATTGACGGTTGCATCAATCACCATCATATTTTTAGGAGGGATGACTGGAGCATCATGGTGCTCAGTAAAAATCATATTTTTTCTTAATGCAGAACCTGTAGGGGAAATTCGGTTGGCACGTTCTGCGCCGAGCGTTTCATGTTTATGCCAATCGCCCCAGTAGTAAGTATGTAATGAGAAGAACGAAGGAATAAGCCCTAATTTCTTGGCTTGATCTAATTGATCCTCACGCATGGTTTGCGCATGAATAATCACATTGCGGCGATCTGCTTGGCCATATTGTGCATTGGCTGTCTCAATAGTTGCGAGATATTGGTCAATTGCAGCATCACCATTGGCATGTGCAAGAATTTGCCAATGGTTTTTATAAGCCAGATTAATTGCATCTTGAACCATTTTTGTATCTGGGTAGGCTGGATAACCACGATAGTCTTTACTTTTTCCTTCTGGTGGGATGAAGTAAGGCTGCGTTAGCCATGCGGTTTTGCCTTGCGGGGAGCCATCTAGACTGATTTTAACCCCACCAATTCTAAAATGATTTTGATAATTGAGGCTACTGTCATTTTTCAGCATGTAATCTTTTTCATTGATGATATCTGGATAAACCACGACATCAATATTCAATTGATTGATGGCCGCAAAACTTCGCCATAATTCAGCTGTACCATGATCTGCACGACCTTCTTGTACAGTGGTATAGCCATTTTTGATATAGGTATTCAGTGCTGTTTTTGCCATATTTTGCATGATTTCAGGTGGAACTTTGCTAAACGCAGTTGCCATTGCTGAAAAAACAGCAGCTTCTTCAAGTACACCATTGGGTTCTTGAGAATTTGCTTTACGACGAATAATCCCGCCAGTTGGATTTGGGGTATTTTTATTGATGTTTAAAAGTTCAAGAGCCTTATGATTGACAGAGGCTAAGTGTCCTGACTGATGTAAAACAATAATCGGGTGATTGGTGGAAACCAAGTCTAAATCATCTGCTGTAGGATGTCGTTTTTCTTTAATTTGGGCGTCATCATAACCATTTCCAATAATCCAGCCTGAGGTTGCTTTGATAAAGTCAGGATTGTTTTGTTGCCACAATGAAAGTTCATGAATTAATGATGCAATATCTGAAACGTTACCATCTGGCGTAGGGTAGAGATTTGCCACAGTTTGCTGTAGACCGACACTATTTAAATGACTATGTGCATCAATAAAACCAGGCAGCAGGGTATGACTGTTTAAGTTAACCTCTTGGGTATTTTTTTGTTTTAACTTTTGCGCTTGTTTTAAATCACCTGCAAAGACAATTCTTCCATCCTTGACCAGGAGCGCTTCGACATAATGGGGTGACATGCCTTGCATGGTTAAAATTGAGCCACCGTAAAATAGCGTGTTTGTTTGCGTCAATGTTGCAAGATCCGCGGGTGTATTCGTGTTTGTTGGAGATATTGTGGTACATGCGCTAAGCGAGCCAAGGCCAATTACGCAGATGATGGGTGCAATTGCATGGACAAGTTTTGATGGAACGCTGATTTGTAACATGAATAATCCCCCAATTTTGTTTTATTAAATATTGCTGAAAACAGATGAATTGAATTGTTTATTTTATTCAAACTAGCAAAGATTGTGATCTGCGTATAGATTTGATATGTGTATAAAAATAATGACTGTTTTTAAATTTTAGCAATGATCTTGATTCATCCTAAACGATTTTTTATTTATATACAGCCTAAATAAATCTTTTTCTAAAATAAATCACACACAACAGCGCCAGTGCTAAACCAATAAATGAGGGGCCATAACCGATAGGAGTAGCAAGTAAGCCAACAATTACTGCTCCTGCTACAGCCCCACCATAATTAAAAATATTCACCCGTGCGATAATTTCATCGCGTCGATTTTCATCTATACGACCTGCTGCTGAAAATGTCAGCGGGACTAATGCGCCTACAGCAACACCAGCCAGTGCAAAACCAGCAATGACAATCGCCAATGAATGCCCTAAGCCAGCGATTGCACAGCCCGTTGCACCAATCAGCGTTGTGATGAAGGCAACCCATGCAGCGCTTTTAAATTTTAAAAGATAATCCAGACTTAAACGTGTGAGTAAAATACCCATTTGGTAAGCAGCATAACCCAATGGGGCGACTGTGGCTGAGCTTGCTAAAATATCTTTAAGATAAATTGAACTCCACGTGCTGATTGCTGAATCAACAGTAAAGGCGATGAGAATGATCACACCAAAAATAAGCAATTGTTTATGCGGAATTGGCGAACGTTGTTGAGGATGTAGGGCAGCATTTTCTTTTTGTTGAAATAACCAACGTTTTGACACTTGCGATGTAATCAAACACATCACGACAGCAATGCACAATGCTGCTGTTGCCCCAAGTGTAGTTGAAACTGTCGCAGACATGATTAACGCGCCAAGGAAAGCAGCAGCGGTATAACAGGCAAAGAAACCGCCCAAGGCGCTTTTTCCAAGTTTTTGCTCCATCATGACAGCTTGCATATTCAATGCCGCATCTAAACATCCGAGTCCAAGCCCATAAAGTAAAAAACTAGCGACCATGATCATGACACTAGGACTAAATGCTGCAATTGCAATACCGATGCCTTCAAATAGCAAGCCGATAACAATAGCCAGCCTTGAACCTAGTTTCACAGCGAGTCGATCTGCCAAAATAGAACCCAACGCTGCTGCAATACAGACGCTAAGGATAATAATCGACAGTTGATCATCTGAAAGTCTGAATCGGTTTTTGATTGTAGGAAGCGCGGTCATGACGCTGGCATAACCCAAGCCTTGCGTGGCAAAACCAAGTGCGATTACTTTTTGGGTTTTGCTGAGGGATGTATGCGCGAAATTTGGCGTTTTGCTGTTCACGTCCATGCATGGCTCACTTTTTTACTTTTAGAATTTAAACTTCGGTTTTCGTTTTGCTGTTTAGTGATACATCCTGTATCGACTCGCATTTTATTTTATCTGGAATGCATTTAAAGAAAAGGGGCATAACTGGAAAGTTAAGGGGGCAATTCGGACATCTGTATTTTTATTTTTTGCAATAAAAAAGCCACTGGAAAGTGGCTTTTGTTAAATGCATGCAGTGATTTACGAGTTTGGACCATCTACGCGTTCAATATTAACGCGTGCTGTTCCTGAATTTGTAATACCTAAACGCTTAGCAGCGCCGTAAGAGAGGTCAAGTACACGGTTACCATGGAAAGGACCACGATCGTTGACTTTAACCACTACGCTTTTACCATTGTCTTTATTGGTTACACGAATAAAGCAGTTTAATGGCAAGCTACGGTGTGCAGCAGTCAAATCATTCATATCGAATGTGTCACCGCTTGCGGTTTTACGGCCGTGGAACTGACGACCGTACCAAGATGCAACACCAGTTTGGCTAAATTTGCGAACTGTGTTTGAAGCAACTTCATTAAGTTTATCAATTACTGAAGGCTCATCTTCAGGAACTTGAATCTTTGCTGCAATAGTTTGACGACGGACTTGATCGCCAGAACGTTCAGTAATTGACAAACTGTTTAGATTTGAAAAATGAGAGTTGAAATTTGTTGAATCTTTGCTAATCACACGAGAAGCTAGACTCGAACTATCCGAATCATTGTTTAAGTATGATGACTGAACCATTTCTGAGTTGACCTGCGTCATACTCAGACCCATGGTCAGGGCCATCATATATTTTAGTGAAGCATGCATCGTTTAACTCCTTGGAACCTCAATTTTAACTTTCTAAGTCGCTGAAAATTAACCATAGAGGTCTGTAAATTCACTTGTGCAACTGCATTTAACGGAAAGGATAATATTCAAGCTGGAATAAATGTGTCTAGCATTATTTAAGAAACAGTTACAAAAAGGACAAATTCTTACAGGTTTTGATTAAAAAATAAACAATATTGTAACAAGATGTGTAAAAAGTATTAAATGTGATCAAATTAACATAAAAAAATCTTGACTTATTTATTGTTCAGGAAATTGCAAGTCTTAACGACTTACAATTTCGGTGCCTAAAAGCCATAAAGCAGTGGCATACATACGGCTTCTATTATATGTCGTAATCACTTGAAAATTAGGATAAGTAATATAATAAATAGGGCCATTGCTGTCCTGTAATTGAATCACATTAACCAAATCTAAGTCATCAATTTTGACGATTGGATTTAATGGAGAAATCCCTAAATTTTTAAGTGATCCATAGGGAACAGGCTGAGTTAAATCTTTTGCAATAACTGCTTCAGGATTGTTCCCTGTATAACGCGCTAAAAACGCAATAGGGCGATCACGCTGCCAGCCATGTTGAGCCAGATAGTTGGCAATTGAACCAATCGCATCGACCGCAGAGTTACGTAAGTCAACATGACCATTTCCATCGTAATCCACGCCAAATTTAGATACATTACTTGGCATAAATTGCGGATAACCTACTGCACCTGCATAAGAGCCAACAATCGAATTGGTTGGAACGCCATCTTTATATGACCATGCAATTAAAGCACCCAACTCATCTTGGAAATATTGCGCACGGCGAGGATAACCAAAACCGAGGGTTGCAAGTGCATCACGGGTGATAAAGGAGCCCTTATTTGAGCCATAACCTGTTTCGACCCCTAGAATGCCTAGGATGATTGCTTGAGGCACCCCAAACTGCTGTTCTGCGCGATTTAGCGTATCTGCATATTGTTGCTTAAAACGCACACCACGTTGGATGGTGCCTTCAGCTAAAAAATTAGTTTTATACTGATACCAAGGTTTACTTTCACCTGGTCGTTCCATAATGCTGATGATATTGGGTAAATTGCGTGAGCCATTCATTGCCCAATCAATTTGTTCGCTACTTAAACCATAGGTTTGCATGGTTTTGGCTTTAAAATTATTGTATTCAGGGTTGCTAGCAAAATCATTGGCTTGGCAGAAACTGGTCAGTGAAAATGCAGCTGCACAAAAAGTGATGTTTTTAACCTTCTGTAAAAGCCCAAAAGTAAACATAGGTTATATTTCCTAATTATTTATGATAAAAAATTAACGATGTGTATGTATAGACATCACAATGCCAAAAGTGGCCATTAAAGTAATAATTGCAGTACCACCATAACTCATAAAAGGTAATGGCACACCGACTACAGGTAAAATACCACTGACCATGCCTGCATTTACAAATACATAAACAAAAAATGACAAAGCAAAAGTACCTGCGACAAGACGGCCAAAATTATGGAAGCATTGTAGACTCATTTGAAAGGTTCTAAAGATAATACAAAAGTAAATGATGATCAGAAGTAGGATACCAATCAGACCGAATTCTTCGGAAAATGCTGCAATAATAAAGTCAGTATGACCTTCAGGTAAAAAGTGTAAGTGTGACTGAGTACCTTCTAAATAGCCTTTTCCCATAAAGCCACCCGAACCTATTGCTGTTTTAGACTGTATAATATTCCAACCTGTGCCTAAGGCATCAGCTTCCGGATTAAATAAAGTTAAAACCCGTTGTCTTTGATAATCATGGAGTAGAAACTCCCAAGCTATTGGAATAATCACAGCAATAGCACTCACTGCGCCTACAATCATTTTCCAAGAAAGACCACTCAGAAATAATACAAAAATTCCACTGGCTAAGATGAGTAGTGACGTCCCTAAATCGGGTTGTTCTGCAATTAGTATAAAAGGAATACCAATCATAATCAGTGATAAAAACACATTTTTAAAACTAGGCGGTAGAGGATTGCGAGATAAAAACCATGCAATCATCAATGGCATACCAATTTTTAAAAACTCACTGGGTTGAACGCTGCCAAAACCTGGAATCCCAATCCAGCGTTGAGCACCCATGCGAACCTCACCAAATACTTTGACCGCAACTAAGCAGAGCAGTCCAAACAGATAAAAGTAGGGTGCAAATGCTTGATAAACTTTAGGGGGAATTTGGGCTAAACCACACATGACGAGAAAACCGATACCAAAGCTCATGGCTTGTTTGTAAACCAGCCCCATATCTTGTGCAGAAGCACTATAAAGGACGGTTAAACCAAGCATCGCGTTTAAAATTAGAAATAAGCTCAACCAAGGGTCAATATGGAGTTTTTGCCAGCGTGAGGGGATCATGGCAGTACTCAGACCATCACGAGGAGATTGACGTAAAAATTTATATTGAGAGCTTGGTGCCATTGGTCTATTTTGTGCGGGAAATGTGTTTTGCGAATGCTATCACAATCCCCCTTGAAGGCAATGAATATCAATACTTTGCAACAAAATTATGACCTGAATTTTGTGATTATTTTGAGGTTGAAATATTTAAATTAGAAAATAGTAGGTTAAAGAGATTGAATTAAATGGTTTTGACTTTGAAAAGATCTTATATGGATCTAGGGATAGTATTTTATAATGATTTTAAGTTTATGAATTTAATGGTTAATTACTATCCTTAAAAGCATAGCTCAGTAACTTTATAAAAAATGCCCTTACAAAGAAGGGCATTTTTTATATTTAAAAATCCAATTGAATTTTAACGATCAATTAAAAAATAAAGTATCGTAATATTCTGCAACAGCTGTGATCTCATCTTTATTTAAATTTGGAATCAATTTGTCAATTGCCATGTGGACTGCCTTACCTACAGCGGAAGCCCCTATATCTGCAGCTTTACGTTTGATCATACCCAAATCGAGCGTTTTATTGAAATCGCGCATAAAATGGTTAATCGTCGCATCTGAGAATTGTTTGAATTGTTCAGACAAAACTGCACGATTTACATCACCATTTGCTTTGACTTCAGCAAAGCTATTTTTAAGATTGATGACTAAACTTGAGTCTAAATTCACTCCCACACGGAATTGACCTTGTGGATCTTTAAATAGGCTACGTTCGGAAAAATCTACAGACTGACGAACCACATCATTGTCTGCCTTACTTAACAATTGTTTAAGTAAAACAGCAACAGTTGATTTGACATAGCCTGCTAATTTTTCAGCAGTATCTCGTTTGTCGCTTGCAGGGAAGCGACGAACAAGTTCAATCAAAAGCGTATCAATAATTTCTTCATTAATGAGTAAGGCAGTTTGATCACGTAAAGGATAAAGTGGTTCGTTAGAGTTTTTTTTCTCAATACCAGTCTGAATGTTCTTTAATAGTTCTTCAGAAGGTACAAAACCAAAAAAAGGCATGTTTTCAACCTCAATGTTTATTGTCGCGCCAATCGAATTGGGCTTGGCATCCATGATTCATCAGATACACGGCAGGGGTTAATATCTAAACCGCCACGACGTGTATACGTTGCATACACCATCAGCTTTTCAGGTTTTAAATTTTGCCAAATATCGGCAAAGATTTGTTCCACGCATTGTTCGTGAAAACCGTTATGCTGACGATACGAGATAATATAAGCTAAAATACTACGATAACAAGGTTTTTCGCCTTGGTATCGGATAAAAACAGTTCCCCAATCTGGTTGTCCCGTCACAGGGCAATTACTTCTCAATAAGTGTGAATACAGTTGAATTTCAACGTTTTCTCCGTCTTGTGTATTTTCTTGATCAAAGGTCAAAAGGCTTGCATCTGGATGATTGACCAGCTGGTCAGGTTCTTGATCATCAATACAAATACCCATTGGTTTGGTAATCTCTAAATCATCAACTTGAAATAAAGTTAGAGTCACTGCTGCTTGTGCAGCAGTAGATAAGTCTTTTTCAACAGTATTGATAAAAGCTTGATGAGAATCAAACTGGGTAAAGTTCATGCTATTAAAGTAGAGCTTTAACGACTTCGATTCAATCAAATTTGGTGATGTTGCAGGAAGCGCAATACGCCCAATGGCAACTTGCGGGATCCCTTTGGTATTTAGCCAAGAAATTTCGAATACATGCCACCAATCTTGACCTTTATATATACCCGCTATATCCGCATATTGCTCACGTGCTTGTGCACGTGCGATCGGGAAAAGAATTTCGGGTTGATAGGTAGTTGGGTAATCGGTTTCTTTACCCAATAAAGATTTTTCAACAGACATTATTCACGCATTCCTGAACCACGAGAAAGTAAATAGTAAGCAATACCATAAAGTACGCCACAGAAAAGAGTCACTATCAGTAAAGACAGAGAAACATTGACATCACTATGACCTAGAATTCCGAAACGGAAAGCATTGACCATATATACAATTGGGTTAATTAAAGAGAGATTTTGCCAAAATGGGCTTAAAGCACTGATTGAGTAAAATACACCACCTAAGTAGGTCAGCGGTGTTAATACAAAGGTTGGGATAATGGAAATATCATCAAAAGATTTTGCATATACAGCATTGATAAAACCCCCTAAAGAGAATAAGAGTGAGGTAATAATAACGGTATATATTGTAACGAAAATATTGTGTATATAAAGGTCAGTAAAAAACAAACTCATTGCTGTGACAATTGCCCCAACAAGAACACCACGAGCAACACCGCCAATCACATAACCACACAAGACCATATGTAATGGAACTGGACTCATGATCAATTCTTCGATGCTTTTTTGGAATTTAGCACTAAAGAAGCTTGAAGACACATTGGCATAACTGTTTGTAATCACCGCCATCATGATAAGGCCCGGCACGATGAATTGCATATAGCTAAATCCACCCATTTGCCCAATACGAGAACCGACCAAATTTCCAAAAATCACAAAGTACAAGCTCATGGTAATCGCAGGCGGTAATAAAGTCTGCGGCCAAATTCTCATAAATCTGCGAATTTCTTTTTGAACTAAAGTATAGAGTGCAATACGTAGTTGAGTAAAATTCATTCTGCAACTCCTTCAAGATTTTTCTCAACCAGTTTTACAAATAACTCTTCAAGACGATTTGATTTATTGCGCATACTGCGAACACGAATGCCCTGAGCTTCTAAAAGTTGGAATAAATCATTTAAAGAATGTGCTTTATCCATCGTGACTTCTAAGGTCATTGGGTCAATCAGGTTGAATTTCACACCAATAATATCGATTGTAATGGGTTCAATTGGATTTTCTAAATCGAAAATAAAAGACTCTTCGCTCAATTGATTTAAGAATGCTTTCATTGAGGTATCTTCTTTGATGACACCACGATCAATAATCGCAATTTGACGACACAGCATTTCTGCTTCTTCTAAATAATGCGTGGTTAAGATGATCGAGGTTCCTTTTTCATTCATCTCTGTAAGGAAATCCCACATTGAACGACGTAATTCGATGTCCACACCAGCAGTAGGTTCATCTAAAATCAAAAGCTTAGGCTCATGCATCATAGCACGCGCAATCATTAAACGGCGCTTCATACCACCAGACAACATGCGCCCTTGAGTATTACGCTTATCCCATAAACCTAATTTTTCTAAATATTCTTCAGCACGTTGTTGTGCAATTTTAGGCGGAATTCCGTAATAACCTGCTTGAGTAACTAAGATGTCGAAGATTTTTTCAAACTGACCGAAGTTAAATTCTTGGGGAACGACACCTAGGCATTGTTTTGCTTGTGAAGGATGCGTATCTAAATCATGACCAAAAATTTCCACAGTACCCGAGGTTTTCCGTGCCAAGGAACTGATAATACTGATTGTTGTCGATTTACCAGCGCCATTTGGTCCTAAAAGTGCATAAAACTCTCCTTCTGGAACTGTCAAATTGATTCCTTTGAGTGCTTGGAATCCATTTCTATAGGTTTTAGATAAATCTCTTAACGTCAGAGCATCAGTCATGAAATTCTCACTTGGTTTATGGAGTGTGTATTGTGAGCGATCTTTTTAAATAAACCAAGTAAGTTAGGAGGAATTCTGCATTGCAAATATGCGACATTGTTTAAAGCATGAGCATCAAGCAAAAGAGTTGTTTTATAAATGCTTTACCTAGCGGTTTTTTTTGTTATGATGTGCCATCTCAATTTAAGCGCCCATAGCTTAACTGGATAGAGTACAGGTTTCCGAAGCCTGTGGAGTGGGTTCGAGTCCCGCTGGGCGTACCATCTTTGTTTCAATTTGTCTCAAAACCCTTTATATTAAAAGCATCTAGACAATCCCTTTGTCGCATGATGTACCGCGATTTCTCAAGTTTTTAACGGTATACCGCAAAACCCAATAAAAATGTATCGTAAAAAATGGCAAAACTCGTTTTAAGTCTTACAGACTCAAAGATAAAAGCTGAAATCTCAGCTCAAAAAATCGCCTGATGAAGTTAAAAAGTTATCGAATGAAAACGGCTTAAACTTATATAGATAAAAAGTGAGGAACTTGCTGGCGCGTTTACTATGTTCGTTCAATCTCTAAGAAACGTGCAACATTTACTAATAAATAATGATGGATATAACAAGCATGGACCCATCATCACTTGTTATATTTTACAAATACTTTATCAAGGTTTGCTCGCTCTGATGAATTAAAAATGGGAAGATGTGGATCTTGAAAATTCTAAATGGTCCTATACACCATCTCAAACCGAAAATGCTTTAGGCACTCAAAATTGGTTGTACCTTTTTATTAAAGCAAGTCTTGTCTCTTTTTAAAGAACTGAAAGTAATTACAAGGCATAGTGAATATTGTTTAGCTAACCACGGGGGCAAAACAAGAATTCTTAGTGATCTCAATAAATAAGGCCTTTAAAAATCTAGGCTTCAATAATGGTGAGACTACAGACGATGAGTTTCGCGCACCTGTGCGTACTTTATTAAATGAAGTTAAAGGTGGTACGAAAAAGAGGCTAAATTAAATAGCATAATATTTTTTTATGACATAATTCTTTATATGAGATCAACTTTTAAGAAATCAGTATGGCAAGACTTCAAATGGAAAACAAAAAAAATGTTCAATTTACCGACGAGGCGCAAGAGCTGATATGTTTTGCAAAAATTTGTGATATCCAATCTTGGAAAGAAGTTCAGAATCAGTATATAGAACTAAAAAAGAAAATTGCTCCTAAAAAAGTTTTATTGCTTTTAGAGGATATCGGACAATGTAACTATACTTCGATGCATGCCTCTATGAGTGATGGGCTTTACTTTGATTTATCTGAATACCTTGACGAGGGTGAAAGCGAAAATATTAGCTACGAAAATGCTTTACCTCTTGAAGTTCAGTATCATATTAAACAACTCTTAAAGCCTGAGAATCAAGTAAGTGTTCGTGATTTGTATGGAAAATTCAGTTATAGCGATCAAGATTTATCTATTCTAATACAGATAAATATGCATCCTGAGAAAATTTTGGATAAATGTATTGAGGTAAAAGTATTAAGAAATACAACTGAAACTCAAAAATTTGCAGCCCAGCCTAATGGCTATTTTAGTTGTGATTTTAACCCATTTGAGTCTTTTAGTTTAATTCAATTTTTAGATAAAAATTTTGGCTTAGAGTATATTGGTCTAGGGGCAAGTTTATTATTTTTTTCTAAAACACCAATGTTTACATCAAGTAAATTAGATGACTTATTTAAAGAATTGGAAAAAATTTATAATTTTAATCAAACAATGAGTACACAGTTGAAGGAGCATTTAACGAACTATGATTATATCATTTTACCATATGTAGAATCGTTGGAAGTATTTGTTTTAGATTAAAAAAGTTACTAGAAGAGTTTGCTCAGTACAATATAAGCGGTTTGAAAAATATTAATAAGATTTTAACTAAACCTCCCTCGGGAGGTTTTTTAATATTTAATTCAACCAGCTTGAAAGCATATAAATCACAATTGCGAGTAAGAATAATCCTATTAAAATCAAAATATATATAGGTATTCTGCGATTTTCTTTAGCTTTCTCTGACCTTTCTTGAGAGCGTGTTTGGCTTTTATTAATTAGCATATTAACCTCTAAAAGTTTATAAAGCTGCTAATTGTATGTTGTGCTTATATTTGCATTACATTGTGAATATATGTAGTGCGATGGTTTGGTGTGCCCTCGAATTGGAGGGCTAGAAGTATTAACTAAAAATTTTCAAAATAGATTGGATGACCACAACGTTAACTAGATCAATAAAAAATGCGCCAACAAGCGGAACAATCAAAAAAGCTTTGTGTGATGGACCATACATATTAGTAATCGCCTGCATATTTGCAATTGCGTTAGGGGTTGCACCCATTCCAAAACCACATAGACCCGAAGCTAAAACTGCTGAGTCATAGTTTTTTCCCATAACACGAAAAGATATATATACTGCAAATAACCACATCGTAATAGACTGAGCAATCAATAGTATAATCATTGGAACAGCTAAATCTGCTAATTGCCAAAGCTTCAATGAGACTAAAGCCATCGCTAAAAATAGGGCAAGCGCAGTGTTGCCAAACACGTCAATTGAACGATCAAATATCGGTTGCTTAAAGCCAGTTTCAATCACGTTACGAAGTAAAATGCCACCACCTAAAGCCCATACAAAAGTAGGTAATTCAAACGCAGTACCAAGAGTTAAGTTCTTCATAATCTCTGCAAAAGCCAAAGCAAAAGCAAACATTCCCAAAGTTATAATAGCGTTATCTGCTGTAATGAGACGAACCTTTTGCGGGGCTTCAAATGCATATTCACTATCTGTCAATGGTGCACTTTTATTGTCTTGACGTACTTCTGTATTTAAAGGCGAAGCCAATTGATGCTTGCGGATTAAATATCGTGCTAACGGTCCACCCATTAGACCGCCAACTACCATACCAAATGTGGCACTTGCGATTCCCATAGGTAATGCACCTTCAACGGCATATTTTGATTCGAAAATCGGTCCCCAGGCACCTGCTGTCCCCAAACCACCGATTAAAGCAATTGAACCCGCAATTACGCCCATAAGAGGATCTAAACCAACCATCTTAGCGACAGCCATACCTACACCATTTTGCACTAAAACAAAGATAGATATTGCGATCAGGAAAATAACTAAAGGTTTTCCACCTTCTTTTAGCTTTACGAAATTAGCACTTAATCCAATTGATGCAAAAAACATCAACATGAATGTATCTTGCATCGGCTTATTTATTGAGATTGTGTATCCCATAAATTGATGAATTATATAAAAAATAATTGCGCCAACCAATCCGCCTGCCACG
>Ga0256903_1000232_pt1 | contig 18040 bp, 10 predicted proteins | sample MC6MC0741MT_FD_190195 | JGI IMG/M metagenome (GOLD analysis project Ga0256903, IMG submission 190195) | Metatranscriptome of enriched soil aggregate microbial communities from Iowa State University, Ames, United States - MC6-MC0741-MT... | ecosystem: Environmental > Terrestrial > Soil >... | reverse complement strand
TCTGCAATCATGGAGCATGATTCGCCGCGGCGCGCCGGTGAGCCGCGGCAATGCGTTGCGCCAGTTGTCGGCGGCGGCGCGCTTTACCGCAGGCGCGGCCAAACCGGCTTGTCCGCTGCTGATTCTGTCTTCGCATGAAGACCGGCTCGTCGATCCGGTTTGCTCCGCGAAGCTGGCCGCAGCGTGGGGCGCGCGTCATCGCGAACATGCATGGGCAGGCCACGACCTGCCGCACGACGATCCCGCGTGGGTCGGCGAACAGGTGAGTGCATGGCTTGCGCACGAAGCCGCCGAAGCGGACCACGTACGGCAAATGGCGATTGCGCGCTTGCAGCATAAGGCTGGGCAGCGGGTATAACCTAAGTCGGTGCATGGGTCGCATTGCGGCATGCAGGCGCATAATCCTTGTTCAGACGATGCATGCGATCCGGGCGATACCCGCCACTGCCGACAGCCGGGGAGTTCATCATGCAAGCAAAGAACGAAGAAGCCGTCACGCACTTGCTGAACGATGTCGTCGAGTTTGCACGAGCGCGCTTGCCCGAGCCGACGTTTCACATCGTCGAGCCCTTTCTGCGGCACTACTACGATTTCGTCGACGTCGACGATCTGCAAAGCCGCTCCATTCCCGATCTGTACGGCGCCGCGCTTGCCCACTGGCAGACCGCGCAACGCTTTGTGCCCGGCAGGGAAAGGCTGCGCGTCTACAACCCGATTCTCGAGCAGCATGGCTGGCACTCCGATCACACGGTAATAGAAATCGTCAACGACGATATGCCGTTTCTGGTCGACTCCGTTTCGATGGCGGTCAATCGGCAAGGTCTCGCGTTACATTCGGTCGTGCATCCGGTGTTTCGCATCTGGCGCGGGCCCGACGGCGACATCGCGCGCGTGACGCAGGGCTCGGAAGAAGCTGCCGACACGCGCTCGCAATTGGCTTCGTTCATTCACTTCGAAGTCGACCGTTGCGGCGACGCGGCGAAACTGGACGCGCTGCGCGACGACATCGCGAAAGTGCTGCGCGACGTGCGCGCCGCGGTTGAAGACTGGCCGAAGATAGTGGAACTCGCACGCGTCACGATCAAGGCCATGAAAGTCGGCGAGAGCGGGCCGGATGCGATGGAAGCGCGCGCGTTTCTCGAATGGATGGTCGCCGACCATTTCACCTTTCTCGGCCATCGCGATTACGAACTCGTGCAGCAGGGCACGGGCTACGGACTGCGCGCGGTGCCCGGCTCGGGCCTCGGCATCATGCGCGATGAACTGCGTGCAACGGATGGCGCCGCAGCGTCGCCAGAGGTGACGGTCTTACCGCCGGCGGCTGCCGAAATCATTTCGAGCGCCTCGCCGATCTTCCTGACCAAGGCCAATTCGCGGGCAACCGTGCATCGGCCCGGATATCTGGATTACGTAGGCATCAAACTGGCGGGTGCTGACGGCAAGGTGGTCGGCGAGCGGCGCTTCATCGGCCTTTATACGTCGACCGCGTATTTTGTGTCCGCGGCCGAGATTCCGATCGTTCGGCGCAAATGCGCGAACATCGTGAGGAGGGCTGGATTCTTGCCGAAAGGTCATCTGGCGAAATCGCTCGTGACGGTGCTGGAAACGTATCCGCGCGACGAACTGTTTCAGGCCGACGAGAACCAGCTCTACGATATCGCGCTCGGCGTGCTCCGTTTGCAGGAGCATCAGCGCACGCGCCTTTTTGTGCGGCGCGACCGCTTCGACCGCTTCGTGTCGTGTCTCGTGTTCGTGCCGCGTGACAAGTACAACACCGATTTGCGGCAACGTATCGCCAATCTGCTTACTGAAGCATTCAACGGAGCGAGCGTCGAGTTCACGCCGCTGCTTTCCGAATCGACGCTTGCGCGCATTCACTTCGTCGTGCATGCAAAACCGGGCGGCATGCCCGATGTCGATACGCGCGAACTCGAAGCACGTCTCGTGCAGGTGTCGCGCCGCTGGCAGGACGATCTCGCCGATGCGCTGCTCGACGCGTTCGGTGAAGAGCAGGGCAATCGTCTGCTGCAGCACTACGCGGATTCGTTTCCGCCGGGATATCGCGACGACTACGCCGCGCGCACGGCGGTGCGCGACATCGAACTGATCGAGCGCGTGCAGGGCAGCGAGCGCCTCGCGATGAACCTGTATCGTCCAATCGAAGCCGGGCCGCGCGCATTCCGCTTCAAGGTCTATCGAGCGGGAATGCCGATCGCGTTGTCGCGCAGTTTGCCGATGCTCGAACACCTGGGCGTGCGTGTCGATGAAGAGCGGCCGTATCTGATCGAAGCGCTGGGCGCGACACCTGCGTGGATTCACGACTTCGGGCTCGAAGTGGTCGACGACGCCGAGTTCGATATCGAGCGCGTGAAAGATCTTTTCGAAGATGCGTTCGAGCAGGTGTGGACCGGCGCAATAGAAAGCGACGACTTCAACCGCCTCGTTCTACGCGCGCAATTGAGCGCGCGCGAAGTGACGATACTGCGTGCGTACGCAAAGTATCTGCGTCAGGTGGGCTCGACCTTCAGCGATGCGTATATCGAGCGCGCGGTGACCGGCAATCCCGCGATTGCGCGCATGCTGGTCGAACTCTTCATCGCGCGCTTCGACCCGTCATTGGTCGGCACGCGTGAGGCGCGCGTGGAGAATTTGCTGAAGACGATCGACAGCGCGCTCGACCAGGTCCCCAATCTCGACGAGGATCGGATACTGCGGCAGTTCCTCGGCGTCATCAAAGCCACGCAGCGCACCAACTATTACGTCTTCGATGCTGACGGAAAGCCGAAGCCGTATCTATCGTTCAAGTTCAACCCGGCGCAGGTGCCCGGCTTGCCGGAGCCCAAGCCGATGTTCGAGATATGGGTCTACTCGCCGCGCGTCGAAGGCGTGCATTTGCGCGGTGGACGTGTGGCGCGCGGCGGCTTGCGCTGGTCGGACCGTCGCGAGGATTTCCGCACTGAAGTGCTGGGTCTGATGAAGGCGCAAATGGTGAAGAACGTCGTGATCGTGCCGGTCGGCTCGAAAGGCGGCTTCGTCGTGAAGAACCCGCCGCCGCAATCGGAACGCGACGCATGGATGCGCGAAGGCATTGCGTGCTATCAAACGTTCCTGCGTGGTTTGCTCGATCTGACCGACAATCTCGCGGGCACGACGGTCGTGCCGCCGCGCGACGTAGTGCGGCACGACCCCGACGATCCGTATCTGGTGGTCGCCGCGGACAAAGGCACGGCCACGTTTTCCGACTACGCGAACGCGATCTCGCAGGAATACGGTTTCTGGCTCGACGACGCGTTTGCGTCGGGCGGCTCGGTCGGCTACGACCACAAGAAAATGGCGATCACGGCGCGCGGCGCCTGGGAGTCCGTCAAGCGGCATTTCCGCGAAATGGGCGTCGATACGCAGACGATGGACTTCACGGTGGTCGGTATCGGCGATATGTCCGGCGACGTGTTCGGTAATGGCATGTTGTTGTCGCCGCATATCAGGCTCGTGGCCGCGTTCGATCATCGGCATATTTTCCTGGACCCGAATCCCGATCCGGCAGCCAGTATTGCCGAGCGCGGACGTCTCTTTCTTCTCGATCGATCGAGTTGGGCCGACTACGACCCTTCGCTGATTTCAGCGGGCGGCGGCGTGTTTCCGCGCACGGCCAAGACCATTGCCCTTTCGCCGGCCGTGCAATCGGTACTCGGCATCAGCGCAGCGGCGCTCTCGCCGGCCGAACTGATGCGCGCGATTCTGCAGGCGCCCGTCGATCTGCTCTACAACGGCGGCATAGGCACGTATGTGAAGGCCTCACGTGAAACGCACCTGCAGGTTGGCGACCGCGCGAACGATGCGATCCGGGTGAACGGCGCGGACTTGCGCTGCAAGGTCGTAGCCGAAGGCGGCAACCTGGGGCTCACGCAACTCGGCCGTATTGAGTTCGCGCAGCGCGGCGGCCGCATCAATACCGATGCAATAGACAACTCCGCAGGTGTCGACTGTTCCGACCATGAGGTCAACATCAAGATTCTGCTGGGACTCGTGGTGGCCGACGGCGAGATGACCGCCAAGCAACGCAACGCGTTGCTTGCGGAAATGACCGACGAAGTCGGCCTGCTGGTGTTGACGGACAACTATTACCAGACTCAGGCGCTCTCGATTGCAGGCCGTTATGGTGTCGAACTGCTCGACGCTGAAACGCGCCTCATGCGCTATCTGGAACGCGCCGGCCGCCTGAACCGCGCGATCGAGTTTCTGCCGAACGACGAAGAAGTGGCTGAGCGGCAGGCCGCGAAACAAGGGCTCACCACGCCGGAGCGCGCGGTGCTGCTCGCGTACAGCAAGATGTGGCTGTACGACGCGCTACTCGATTCTTCGGTGCCCGAAGACCCGCTCGTCAGCGACATGTTGATCGAATATTTTCCGAGGCCTTTGCGCCAGCGCTTCAGCGAGCCGATGCAGCGTCATCCTCTGCGCCGCGAAATCCTTGCGACTCATCTAACCAACGCGTTGGTGAACCGCGTGGGCTGCGAGTTCGTGCATCGGCTGATGGAGGAAACCGATGCGCAACCCGGCGACATCGTGCGGGCCTGCATCATGGCTCGCGATGTCTTCGATCTCGACGATGTGTGGCGCAGCATCGACGCGCTGGATAACCGCGTCGCCGACGACGTGCAGGCGCGCATGTTCGTCGAGGTCGCGCGGCTCGTCGAACGATCGGCGTTGTGGTTCCTGCGGCATCTGTCGTCGCCGGGCGTGAACAGCGACGACGTGACCGGTCTGCTCGCGCGTTGCCGCGACGCCGCGCAGCGTCTCGCGCCGCAGTGGCCCGCTTTGCTGCCGGCTGCCGATCTCGAAGCGCTATCCGAACGCCAGCGTGTGCTGGTCGACGCCGGGGTTGATAGTGAACTCGCGGTGCGCATTGCGAGCGGCGAAATTTCAGCCGCGCTGCTCGACATCGCAGAAGTAGCGTCCACGTGCGAGCGCAAGCTCGAACTGGTGGCGGGTGTGTACTTCGCGCTCGGCACGCTGCTCAACTACAACTGGATCAGCGAACGCGCGGCCGCGCTGCCCGCGCCGTCGCACTGGGACATGCTGGCGCGCGCGTCCGCATTGGCGGAGCTTGCGCGCCTCAAACGCGCGCTCACGATGAGCGCGCTTGCCGGCGCCGACGACGCAGCCACGCCGGACTCGCTGGTTCAGGCGTGGCGCGACAAGCGCGCCACGCAGCTCGAGCGTTATGCGCGCCTGCTTGCCGACCTGAGGGCCACCGGCGGAGCGAGCCTGTCGATGCTGCTGGTGATTGTTCGGGAAATGGCTGCGCTCGAGAGGGCATGAGCATTGCGTGGAGGAAGCGGTAAAGAAAGGCTCGCCAAAGGTCCACGCACGCGGTGCGCATAGCACCGCGGTTGGACGCACGCTGCCCGGCATGTCCATAATACGGATTCCCGGCAAGTGAAAGCCTTTTGAAAATCAACTAACGCCCTCCACGACGATGAAAGAAGAATCGCCGAAAGCCATTATTTATGCGCTTGCCGCCAACTTTGGCATTGCCGTCTGCAAGTTCGCCGCTGCGTCGTTCACCGGCTCCGGCTCGATGTTCGCCGAAGCTATTCACTCCACCGCCGACTGCGGTAATCAACTGCTGCTGCTTTTCGGCCTGCGCCAGGCGCGTCGGCCCGCAAGCCCTTTGCATCCGATGGGCGGCGGGCGCGAGATCAACTTTTATTCGCTGCTGGTCGCGCTGCTGCTGTTCTTTGTCGGCGGCGCGTTTTCAGTGTACGAAGGCGTGCATCGCCTGGTCGCGCGGGAGCCTCTGCAGTATGCGTATGTCGCGCTCGTAGTGCTCGGCGTCTCCGTGGTGCTGGAGGCGTTCTCGCTGTGGGGCGCGATGAGGGAGATCCGCAAAGTACATCCCGAGAAATCGCTTTGGCGCTGGTTCAGGGAAACGCGCGAGTCCGAGTTGCTGGTGGTCGCGGGCGAGGATATTGCCGCGCTGGCCGGCCTGGGAATGGCCTTCGTGGCCGTGCTGCTCACTTTGGTGACCGGCAATCCTGTCTATGACGCGCTGGGTTCCATCGCCGTTGGTTTGCTGCTGATGGTGATTGCCGGCCTCGTGGCGCGCGAGGTGAAGTCAATGATCGTCGGCGAATCGGCAAGCCCTGAAGTGCGCCGCGCAATCGAGGCGCATTTGCGCGCCCGCGGTGAGATTCGCAGCATCATCAACATGATTACCCTGCAATGGGGACGCCATGTAGTGGTCGCCGTGCAGGCTGAGATGATCGACTACGCGAGCGGCCGCGCGCTGGTCGACGCGATCAACGTGATCGAGGCAGATTTGCAAGCCGCATTTCCGCAGGTGCGCTGGGTATTTTTTGAACCAGACGTGCCGCGCGTCTAACCGTGCTATTTCCGCGCACGTAACTCGCGCAGGGCTTTGCGCGAGTTACGCAATCGACACTTCATGTAGTGGAAAATAATTTCTTCGCATCTATACTTCTTTCGGCTTGAAGGCGGCACTCTCCCAAACTGCATCACAAGCAAAAGGAAGATCACGATGCTGACTCGCACGTTTAACGCTCTCTCGGTCATTGCACTCGCGGCATGCACAGCCTTTACTTCCGGGCCGGCAAGCGCGGACGACAACGACGCTTTCTCGCATGACGGCGGCGGCTCGCGCGGGCGGCCAGTCAAGGTGATGATTATTTCGATGTTTGGTCCGGAGGGCCAGGTGTGGCTCGATAAGCTCGGGCCATGGCGCGATATTCCGGTAGACGGCCTGTCACCCGATTACCCGGCAGTACATTGCAACCGCCAGGACGTATGCGTAATGACGACCGGCATGGGTCACACGAACGCGGCCGCGTCGATCATGGCATTGACGTTCTCACCGCGATTCGATTTGCGGCACACGTATTTCATGGTGGCGGGTATTGCCGGCATCGATCCGCAACAGGGCACGGTCGGCTCCGCTGCGTGGGCCAAATATCTCGTCGACTTCGGCATTCAATGGGAGATCGACGGGCGCGAGATTCCGGCCGGCTGGAATACTGGCTATCTCGGCATCAACACAAAGAGCCCGTCAGAAAAGCCGCCGCTCGATTACCGGACCGAAGTGTTCCAGCTCAATACGCAACTCGCCGATACCGCATTCGCCCTGTCGCGCAATGTGGTGCTTTCCGACAACGCGCAGGCGCAGGCCGCGCGTGCGAAGTATTCGTACGCGCCGGCTAATCGTCCGCCGACTGTCATTCAATGCGATACGCTCGCCGGCGATACGTGGTGGTCGGGCACGCTGCTCGGGCAACGGGCTCGCGACTGGACCAAGATCCTGACGGATCAAAAAGGCGTGTATTGCACCACGCAGCAGGAAGACAATGCCACGTACGAAGCGCTAAAACGCGCGGCTTCGGTGCACAAGGTCGATTTGAACCGCGTTGCCGTGGTGCGTGCGGGCTCTGATTTCGACCGTCCGTACGACGGACAGACCAGCGCCGACAATCTGCTGAACTACTCCGCGCAAGGCGGCTTCACGATTGCTCTCGAAAATCTGTACCGCTCGGGTAATCCGCTCGTTCAGGACATTGTCACGCACTGGAGCGAATGGCGCGAGGGCGTGCCAAAACGCTAACCAGCTAATTGCAGTGCGGGCCGCTTCATGCGGCCCGCACTGCAATGGCGCGCGACACTCAATGTTGTGGTGCGCGATACGGTGTCCAGACGGCGGCGTCCGTATCCCAATGATCGAGTTCCGATGGTGTCATCATGTGCTCCTTTATGAAAACTGGAAAGCTAGCGTGGCGATTCGCATTTATTCCGGAAAACTAACGATTCTAGCGTTTGCTTTCCTTTTTGCTCAATGCCCCGCTTGTTGCTCCGCTCGTGCTTTGCTTAGTGCTTTGCTTGTTGCCCGTTACTGGCCATTGGCCACACGCGTGACGTCGCCGCTCGTGCCTTCCTGCAACGCGATGCGTGCGGCCTGCGTCTGGCCAATCAGACCTTTGTTCGGGTAGCTCGTGCGATTGAGCGCGGGCAACGACCCGTCACGATATGCGGCAACCAGCTCGGCCTGCACTTCGGCGCGCGTTTTTCCGCCCGTCGTCGAAGTGGGTTGAGTCTGATAAGAACCGGCGTGGCCAATGCCGTTGCCGCCGCCGTTGCTTTGTGCAAATACCGGCGCGCTGGCGAGCAGCGAGAGAGCAAGACCTGCGAGAAGATTGCGTTTCATGATTCACTCCTGTCGATTCGTTTGCAGCACGAGGGGCGCTGCGACAGGGTGAAATGTAGACTTCGAGCCGGCCTCGATAAATCGCGCTTTCGCGAAATGAATTGTCGCGATTTCGGAACAATCGCGCGACGACCCCTATAAACACGGGCTCAAACAACAACCGCGGCATTAGCGCCGCGGTTGGAATTCACTGTTCCAGATTTTGTACTTCAATCTAATTGAATTACGCGACCCATTCGGAAATAATCGGCGTGTCGAGTGCCGGAGCCGACTCGCGTTCTTCCAGTGTGCGTTGCGAGCATGTTGCATCGAGCGCACCACGGCCGCTCAGCAATGGGCAGCGATCGAATACTTCGGCGATCCAGTCTACGAAAACACGGACTTTAGGCGACAGATGCCGACTGTGCGGATAGACTGCGGAAATCGGCATCGGCAAAGGTTTGAGTTCTGGCAGTACTTCAACCAGTTGGCCTGAACGCAGATGCGGCAGCACCATGAAACGAGCCGGCTGAATCAGGCCAAAACCTTCCAGCCCGCAGGTCACGTAGGCATCGGCGTCGTTGACCGACACAATGCCCTTCATTTTTACTTCAACCTCTTTGCCATCAACCATAAACGCCCAGTCGAGCGTGCGTCCCGTACGGCTGGAGAAGTAATTGACTGCTTTGTGATTTTCCAGGTCGTCGAGCGAAGTCGGCATGCCGGCCCGTTCAATGTATTCCGGGGCCGCGCACGTCACGCCCTCGAATAGGCCAATACGCCGCGCCACCAGCGAAGAATCCTGGAGTGCGCCGACGCGCACCACGCAATCCACGCCTTCCTGCAAAAGGTCGACCTGTCTGTCCGACAAGCCGAGTTGCAGGTCGATGTCCGGGTAGCGCGTGTGGAATTCACATAGCTGAGGAATCACCAGCAAGCGGCCGATCGAGCCCGGCATGTCGATGCGCAGCTTGCCGTGCGGTTTTTTATTGCCGCTCTGAAAACTGGCCTCGGTCTCTTCGACGTCCGCGAGAATGCGCACGCAGCGCTCGTAATAAGCGGCGCCGTCCGGCGTGAGCGACAGGCGCCGCGTAGTGCGGTGCATGAGCCGTGTGCCGAGGAACGCTTCGAGGTTCTGAATGATCGTGGTAACCGATGCGCGGGGCAGGTCGAGCGTTTCCGCCGCACGGGTAAAGCTGTTGGTGTCGACAACGCGTGTGAACACTTGCATGGCCTGAAGCCGGTCCATTGCAAACCTCCAGAAGGGGCAGGCGTACTGATCAGGATTCGAATCCGCGGAGCAATCGGTTGGATTGTTCAGGGGCGCCGAATTGTGTTGCCGGATTATAGGCATTTATTTACGAGTCTGCCGAACCCACAATTCGCACCATTGAAGTTCTTTGCGCATTGCGCGGCTCGACATGCAAGCATTTAAACCGCCGTACTCCTTTGAGCCCACCGGCAGTGCACCGGTAGAGGCCGACAGCACGGCACTCGAAGTCACTGACGTGCAGATAGAAGGGCACGCTCAGGACATCACATTGCGTTTGTACCGGCAGGGAAAGAAAACCGCACTGCCAGTACTGCTTTATTTTCACGGCGGCGGCTTTACGAAGGGATCTATCGATCAAGCCGACTTCGCCTCGCGTTATTTCGCAGAACATTTACCGGCATTGGTGGTGTCGGTCGGTTATTCGCTGGCGCCGGCGTTTCCGTTCCCCGCCGCGCCTGAAGACGCGCATCGCGCGGCATTGTGGGTACAGACGCGGGCGCGCGCTTTTGGCGGCAATAGCAGAAAGGTTGGCGTAGCGGGCCATGACGCCGGCGGTCAATTGGCCAATTGCCTCGCGTTCATCGCGCGTGATCGCGGCGACGTGCAGATTGCCGCGCAGGCTTTGTTCGGGCCGATGCTGGACCCGAGTCTCACCCGCCTTGGCGACGAAAAGCGCCTCGGCTCGGACATCACGGCGAGAGAGTGCGCGGCTTGTTACCGCGCGTACTTGCCGCAAGCGTCGCAACGCATGCATCCGTATGCGGCGCCGCTCGAATCGTCGCGACTCGCGGGCCTGCCGGCCACGCTGATCGCGACGGCGCAAAACGACGTGCTGCACGTCGAGGCGGAGAAATACGCGAGCAGCCTGATCGACGCAGGCGTGCTGACCCAGGTGGTCCGCTATCCGGCCGTCTCGCATGCGGCGTTGGCCGATCATCCGCCCGCCTTGCAGGAAGCGGTGCGATTTTTTCAGTGGCGCTTCGATGCGCGCGCCCATCGATGAAACACAAATAAGCAGAACTTCAATCAACGATACCGGGAGCTTCAAATGACCATTCTTCCTCTTTCCCGTCGCCGTGTGGCGATAGCCGCGCTAGCCGTGATCGTCGTAGCCGGACTGGGCACGTTCGGCGCAATTCGTGTCGACGCCAGTTCGCCTGCCGCGCCGACCATCGTGCCGGAAGTCGATGTCGCCACTGTGGTGCAAAAGACGATTACCGACTGGCAGAGCTATTCGGGCCGCCTTGAGGCGGTAGAAAAAGTGGACGTCCGTTCACAGGTGCCTGGCACGATCGTGTCGGTCAACTTCAAGGACGGCGCGCTCGTGAAGAAAGGCGACACGCTGTTCGTGATCGACCCGCGCCCGTATGCGGCGGAAGTGGCCCGAGCGGAAGCGCAGCTCGCGGCCGCGCAGGCGCGCACCGGCTACACGCAAAGCGACTGGGAGCGCGCGCAGCGCCTGATCACCGACAACGCAATCGCGAAGCGTGACTACGACGAGAAGCAGAATGCCGCGCGCGAAGCGAGCGCGAACCTGAAGGCCGCGCAAGCCGCGCTCGAAACCGCGCGCATCAATCTCGGCTACACGAAGATTGTTGCGCCGGTTTCGGGGCGTGTGTCGCGTGCGGAAATCACGGTGGGCAACGTGGTGTCGGCGGGCGCGAGCTCGACGCCGCTCACCACGCTCGTGTCGGTTTCGCCGATCTACGCATCGTTCGACGCCGACGAACAAACGTATCTGCAATACCTGCGTCGTGCAAAAGACGGCGGCAAGGTGCCGGTCGAACTCGGTCTCGCCGACGAAAGCGGCTACTCCCGCAATGGCGTGATCGAGTCGGTGGACAACCGGCTCGATACGTCGTCGGGCACGATTCGCGTTCGCGCGCGTTTCGATAACCAGGACGGCACATTGATTCCGGGCCTCTACGCACGCGTGAAAGTGGGCGGCAGCGAGCCGCACCCCGCGCTGCTGATCGACGACGCCGCTGTGGGCACCGACCAGGACAAGAAGTTCGTGCTGGTGGTCGATCAAAACAATCACGTTGCGTACCGCGAGATTTCCGTCGGCGATATGCAGGGCAACCTGCGCGTCGTGAAGGGCGGACTGAAAGCGGGCGACCGGATCGTCGTCAACGGCATTCAGCGTGTGCGTCCGGGCGATGCAGTGCGCGCGCACATGGTGCCCATGACGACCGACCAGGACCCGAACAGCGCGCCGCTTGCACAGACGCGCGCCAAAGCGGACAAGAATTCGTGAGCGTCGCCGCCGCGGCGTTGAACGCGCGGCGCCTTGCTCCAACCGCTTGCTCCAACATCAAGAGCTTCCAATGAACATATCCAAATTCTTCATCGATCGGCCGATCTTTGCGGGCGTGCTATCGGTATTGGTACTGCTGGCGGGCGTCATTTCGCTCTTCAAGCTGCCGATCTCCGAGTACCCCGAAGTGGTCCCGCCGTCGGTCGTGGTGCACGCGCAGTATCCTGGCGCAAATCCGAAAGTGATCGCGGAAGCCGTCGCTTCGCCGCTCGAAGAGCAGATCAACGGCGTCGAGAACATGCTGTATATGCAGTCGCAAGCAAATAGCGACGGCAATCTCACGCTGACGGTCACGTTCAAGCTCGGAACGAACCCGGACCTCGCAACGCAACTGGTGCAGAACCGCGTGAACCAGGCACTGCCGCGTTTGCCGGAAGACGTCCAACGGCTCGGCGTGACGACGATCAAGAGCTCGCCCACGCTGACAATGGTGGTCCACCTGATCTCGCCGAATAACCGCTACGACATGACGTATCTGCGCAACTACGCGCTGCTGAACGTCAAGGACCGGCTCGCGCGTATTCAGGGCGTCGGCGAGGTTCAATTGTGGGGCTCGGGCGACTACGCAATGCGTGTGTGGCTCGATCCGCAGAAGGTCGCGCAACGCGGTTTGACGGCGACCGAAGTGGTCAACGCGATTCGCGAGCAGAACATTCAGGTGGCGGCCGGTGTGATCGGCGCATCGCCTTCGGTGCCAGGCACGCAATTGCAGTTGTCGGTCAATGCGCGCGGCCGTCTGAAAACCGAGGGCGAATTCGGCGACATCATCGTGAAGACCGCGCCCGATGGCGGCGTGACTTATCTGCGCGACATCGCTCGTGTCGAATTGGCCGCGTCGGAATACGGTCTGCGTTCGTTGCTCGACAACAAGCCGGCGGTTGCGCTTGCGATCAACCAGGCGCCAGGCGCGAACTCGCTGGCGATTTCCGACGAAGTTCGCTCCGCGATGAAGGACCTCGCGCAAGACATGCCCGCGGGCGTCGAATACAAGATCGTCTACGACCCGACGCAGTTCGTGCGCTCGAGTATCGAGGCGGTCGTGCATACGCTGCTCGAAGCAATCGCGCTGGTGGTGATCGTCGTGATCGTGTTCCTGCAGACGTGGCGTGCATCGATCATTCCGTTGATCGCCGTGCCGGTGTCCATTGTCGGTACGTTCTCGCTGTTGCTTGCGTTCGGTTTCTCGATCAATGCGTTGTCGTTGTTCGGCATGGTGCTCGCGATCGGGATCGTGGTGGACGATGCGATCGTGGTGGTGGAGAACGTCGAACGGAATATCGAAAGCGGTCTCAGTGCGCGCGATGCAACCTATAAGGCGATGCAGGAAGTGAGCGGGCCGATTATCGCCATCGCGCTCACGCTCGTCGCCGTGTTCGTGCCGCTCGCGTTCATGACGGGCCTCACGGGTCAGTTCTACAAGCAGTTCGCGATGACCATTGCGATCTCGACGGTGATCTCGGCGTTCAACTCGTTGACGCTGTCGCCGGCGTTGTCCGCCATGCTGCTGCGCGGCCACGGCGCGAAGGAAGACCTGCTGACGCGTGTGATGAACCGCGTGCTGGGCCGCTTCTTCAAGGGCTTCAACAAGGTGTTTCATCGCGGCTCGACGGCATACGGCCGCGGCGTGACCGGCGTGCTGCGCCGCAAGGGTGCAATGCTCGCGGTGTACGCGATCCTGCTCGGTGCAACGGTGCTGATCTCGCGTGTCGTGCCGGGCGGCTTCGTGCCCGCGCAGGACAAGGAGTACCTGATTGCCTTCGCGCAGTTGCCGAATGGCGCATCGCTGGATCGTACGGAAAAAGTGATCCGCGATATGAGCGCGATTGCGCTCAAGCAGAAGGGCGTGGAAAGCGCAGTGGCGTTCCCGGGTTTGTCGGTGAACGGCTTCACGAACAGTTCTAGCGCGGGCATTGTGTTCGTCACGCTCAAGCCGTTCAAGGAGCGCGGCGACAAGAAGCTCTCGGCGGGTGCGATTGCCGGCGCGTTGAACCAGCAATATGGCGCGATCAAGGACTCGTTCGTCGCGGTGTTTCCGCCGCCACCTGTGCTCGGTCTCGGCACTCTCGGCGGTTTCAAGATGCAACTGGAGGATCACGGTGCGCTCGGTTACGCGGAACTGAACAGGGCAGCAGAGGCATTCGTGAAGAAGGCCGCGCAAACGCCTGAACTCGGCCCGACCTTCTCCAGCTATCAGATCAACGTTCCGCAATTGAACGTGGACCTCGACCGTGTGAAGGCGAAGCAGCTCGGCGTGCCGGTTACTGACGTGTTCAACACGATGCAGATCTATCTGGGCTCGCTGTATGTGAACGACTTCAACCGCTTTGGCCGCGTGTATCAGGTGCGGGTGCAGGCAGACGCGCCGTTCCGTCAACGCGCCGACGACATCCTGCAACTGAAGACGCGCAATGCCGCGGGCGACATGGTGCCGTTGTCGTCGCTCGTGTCGGTCACGCCGACGTTCGGTCCGGAAATGGTGGTGCGTTACAACGGCTATACGGCAGCGGACATCAACGGTGGACCGGCGCCGGGATTCTCGTCCGGTCAGGCGCAAGCCGCGGCTGAGCGCGTGGCGGCCGAAGTTCTGCCGCGCGGCGTGAAGCTCGAATGGACCGACCTCACGTACCAGCAGATTCTCGCCGGTAATGCGGGCCTGTGGGTGTTCCCGATCAGCGTGTTGCTCGTGTTCCTCGTGCTTGCCGCACTGTACGAAAGCCTGACGCTGCCGCTCGCCGTGATCCTGATCGTGCCGATGAGCGTGCTGTCTGCGCTGACCGGCGTGTGGCTCACGGGCGGCGACAACAACATCTTCACGCAGATCGGCTTGATGGTGCTGGTGGGCTTGTCGGCGAAGAACGCGATTCTGATCGTGGAGTTCGCCCGAGAACTCGAACACGATGGACATACGCCATTGTCGGCGGCGATTGAGGCAAGCCGACTGCGTCTGCGGCCGATTCTGATGACGTCGATCGCGTTCATCATGGGTGTGGTGCCGCTCGTGTTGTCGACCGGAGCCGGTTCGGAAATGCGTCACGCAATGGGTGTCGCGGTGTTCTTCGGCATGCTCGGTGTCACGCTGTTCGGGCTGATGCTCACGCCGGTGTTCTATGTGGTGCTGCGCACGTTGGCCGGCGGGACGATTCATGTCGCGCAGAAGGATTCGCCGCGCATTGGCGCACCGGTCACGGACGCCTGAGGAGAAAACAACAATGAAACGCTTTGAAAGTTTGAGTGGATGGGGCCGGGCAGCAGCCAGCGGTTTGCTGTTCGCACTGCTCGCCGCCTGCTCGGTGGAGCCCACCTATAAGCGGCCGGAAGTGGATACGCCCACCGCGTTCAAGGAAGCGCCGGTAGCGGCTTCGGCGCCCTCCGCTGCATCGGCACCGGACGCCGGCACGTGGAAGACGGCGCAACCTGCCGACGACGCGCATCGCGGCGAATGGTGGAAGATTTTCGGCGACCCGCAACTCGACGCGCTCGAAGAGCAGGCGGCCGCCGCGAATCAGGACCTGAAGGCGGCAGCAGCGCGCGTGCAACAGGCCCGTGCGGTGACGCGTGCAGCGAAATCGGACTGGTTCCCGAAGATCGATGCGGGCTTCGGCCCGACTCGCGAACGTGCGTCCGCAGCGTCGCAATTCCAGCCGGATAGCGCGGGCGGCACGACCGGCACCATCTGGCGTGCGCAGGTCGGCGCGTCGTATGAAGCGGATCTGTTCGGGCGTGTCGGCTCCAACGTCAATGCGTCGCGTGCGGACGAGCAGCAGAGCGAAGCGCTGTTCCGCTCGGTGCAGTTGTCGTTGCAGGCCGACGTCGCGCAAAACTATTTCCAGTTGCGCGAACTCGATACCGATCAGGACTTGTACCGCCGCACAGTGGCATTGCGTGAAGATACATTGAAGCTCGTCGAGCGTCGTTTCAAGGAAGGCGACATCAGCGAGCTCGATGTTTCTCGCGCCCGCAACGAACTTGCGAGCGCGCGTGCGGATGCCGTGGGCGTCGCACGTCAGCGCGCGGCGTCGGAGCATAGTCTCGCGATTCTGCTCGGCAAGCCGCCGGCAGACTTCTCGTTCGCAGAAGCGCCGCTCGTGCCGGTAGCGGCGCGCGTGCCGCCGGGCTTGCCTTCGGCGCTGCTCGAACGGCGGCCGGACGTGTCGGCAGCCGAACGCGCGATGGCGGCGGCAAACGCGCGTGTGGGTCTCGCGAAGTCGGCGTTTTTCCCGAAGCTCGATATCACTGGCGCATTTGGGTATGAGTCGGCAACGTTGGGCAATCTGTTCATGTGGTCGAGCCGCGCGTTCATTCTCGGACCGTTTGCCGGCACTGCATTGACATTGCCTCTGTTCGACGGCGGCCGGCGTAAGGCGAATCTCGCGCAGGCTCGTGCGAAATACGACGAGGACGTCGCGCAGTATCGTCAGCAGGTTCTGGTCGCGTTCCGCGAAGTCGAGGACAACCTGGCCGACCTGCGCCTGCTCGACGACCAGATGCGCGAGCAGAACAATGCCGTGCAGGCTTCGCAGCGCGCGGCGCGTCTGTCGCGCACGCAGTACACCGAAGGCGCGGTCAGCTATCTGGACGTGATCGACGGCGAGCGGCAGGTGTTGAGTACGCAACTGCAGGCGAGCCACTTGCAGGGCACGCAGGCTGTCGCGACGGTCAACCTGATTCGCGCCCTCGGCGGCGGCTGGGGCGATGTGGCTGCGTCCGACACCGCAGTCGGCTCCGCTGCACCGGCTGCAACGCCGGCTTCGTCAGCGGCGCCTGCCGAGCAGGTGGCCAGGCGCTAGACGTTTTACTGCTGAGGCTGGACTCGAGTGCTGCAAACAGGCCGGATCGCGCGATGAGCGCGGTCCGGCTTTTTTCTGCGCAAATCTTTTTTAGCACTTTCCATTCGAAAATCCGTTCGTAGACCCGTAGGTATCGTGGACTCTATGATGATTCGCACCATGACGCGGGCTGTCGAACAGGCTCGCCGCGAACCACATCACGTATCGACTACTAGAGTCCACCATGCGCAATTTCGCTTCAAACATGCGGCGTTTTTTTCACGCGCCGGCGCTCGCGCTTGTCAGCGCCTTCGGCTTCACACTGGCTGTGCCCGCAATGCACGCATACGCAGCGGACGCGCCGACACTGAAAATCGGCACGGCAACGAGTCCGCAAATCGAGGCACTCAAAGTAGCCGTGCGCGAGGCGAAAGAGCAGGGGCTCGACGTGAAGGTCATCGAATTCACAGACTGGAACACGCCGAACGCCGCACTCGCAAATAAGGATATCGACGTCAATTACTTCCAGCACATTCCGTTTCTCGAGAACGCGAAGAAGCAGGGCGGCTATAACTTTGTCGCAATTGCCCCTGGCACGATCATGAAGATCGGTCTGTACTCGAAGAAGATCAAACGATTCGACGAGTTGAAAGACGGCGCGACCGTGGCGATCGCCAACGATCCTGTCAATGGCGGGCGCGGCTTGTTGCTGCTGCAACGCGCGGGGCTCATCAAGCTGACGCCCGGAATCGACTATCGCGCAACCACGCTCGACATTATCGACAACCCCCGGCATCTGAAGATCGTTCAACTCGAAGCATCGCAACTGGCGCGTTCGCTCGACGATGTCGATCTTGCACAAGGCTATCCGAGCTTCATCAAGCTCGCGGGTACGACGGACCCGAATAGCGCGCTGCTATTCGACGGTCTGGAGAACAAGAACTACGCAATCCAGTGGGTCGTGCGTCCGGAGAGCGTGAACGATCCGCGCATTCGCAAGTTCATTTCGATCTATCAGCATTCGCCGGCCGTGCGCGCCGCGCTCGACAAAGCATTCGGCACTCTGTACGCGGTCGCCTGGTAAGCGGCGCATTTCGCGCTGATCAGAAACAACAGGAGTGACGCGATGCCGAAGAAGATTCTGTTGAACGCATTCAACATGAATGCAGTGGGCCATATCAATCACGGCTTGTGGACGCATCCACGAGATCGTTCGACGCATTACACCGATCTCGACTACTGGACGAGTCTTGCGCAAACGCTCGAACGGGGCAAGTTCGACGGGATCTTTCTCGCGGATATTGTCGGCGTGTACGACGTGTATCAGGGCGGCCCCGACACGCCGTTACGCGAGGCCGTGCAGATTCCAATCAACGATCCCTCGCTGATCGTGCCCGCGATGGCGCATGTGACGCGTCATATCGGTTTTGGCGTGACGTCGAATCTGACGTATGAGCCGCCGTATCTGTTCGCGCGGCGCATGTCGACGCTCG
>Ga0256903_1000200_pt1 | contig 19086 bp, 14 predicted proteins | sample MC6MC0741MT_FD_190195 | JGI IMG/M metagenome (GOLD analysis project Ga0256903, IMG submission 190195) | Metatranscriptome of enriched soil aggregate microbial communities from Iowa State University, Ames, United States - MC6-MC0741-MT... | ecosystem: Environmental > Terrestrial > Soil >... | reverse complement strand
ACCAACTGAGCTATACACCTGAATTGCTGAGAATATTATTCATTTTTTAATAAGATGACAAGCCTTATTTCTTCACTTTTAATGCATTCGCACACTCTTTAAGCAATTTCTTGATATTTTTAATATCCTGTTGATTTTCATTACCTAAATAGACAATTTTTTGAAAAATCTGATTCACTTGCTCAAACAGATGTTTTTGTTCAGCCCGCAAGGTTAAACGCTGCATCCATTGTTGAAACGTTTCTGCTTCTGCTTTTTGATCAACCACAGATAATTGATGATTAAATTGAGCAATGATTCGCTCAAGTCCTGACATTTGACGAATGCGCCAAAATTGCGTCACACCCCAATAGATCAACAGTAATCCGAGAATTCCAAAAATTAAAACCAAACCATAACTATAGGCCGATGTTAAGCCAAGTTTCTTCATCCAGCCGCTTTGCTTCTCTGCATCGTAACCGACAACCTTACTCTGCCATTGAAAACCAGCATAGTCACTCCAAACACGCAATGTTCTAAGCAGCGATGAATGCTGAAAACGCAAATTTGAATAACCCGCATCACCAAAAATCGAACGATCATCATTCATCACATTTTGCATACCACGATCAATACGTGTTGGTGCAATGATAGCTGTTGGATCAATGCGTTGCCATTGCCCATGTTGATAAACCTCAGCCCAAGCATGTGCATCTAACTGGCGTACTTCCCAACTCTGACCATCAGGAGACAACTCCCCCCCTTGGTAGCCTGTGACCACACGCGCTGGAATCCCAACATAACGCATCAGCAAGACAAAGCTTGAGGCATAATGTTCACAAAACCCCTGCCGTGATTGAAACAAGAACTCATCAACACGGTGATTCCCTAACTTTCCAGGGGCAAGTGTATAAACAAAATTTTCTTTCTTGTACCAGTTCAATACATTCTGAATATAAGCTTCAGGATTAGACTGACTCTGCTGATACAGATTTAAAGCAAACTTCTGAGCTTGTAGATCACTCTTTTTAGGATAACTGAGGTTATTTTTCAGCATCATCTGTTCAAAATGTGAATCCTGACTATCTCTAACCTGACCTCCCAACCACTGTAATTCAATTGGCTGGGTTCGCTGTACCAGTCGTTTAGGTGTAATCGACCAATCTTGGTGTAACTCAAAATGTTGTTCTATTGGAATGGACTTTTCCAAACCGGTAATCCATTGCTGACTTGGATCACTGGCAAGATACTGATAATGAAATCCATCAATCTGCCCTGTGATCTTGGAATAGGCTTTTACCTGTTTATTGGGAAATTCACTTGTCCATGTTGTGCCATCATAGCGATCAAGCACCATCGCACGCCAATATAGTTCATTACGGTTTGGTAATTGCTTCATATTGCCAATAATTCGGAATGCTAATGAACTAGACTGTGAAAGCTCAGCGATATCACCAGGTGACATACGATCACTCAATCCCGTTACCGCTTTATTATTGGGAATGGGGATTTGCCAAAGTGGTGGCAACCGCGGGAAAAACATAAACAGTAAAACAAAGAATGGCAAAGCTAATGCAATAAATTTAACAATATGTATTGAATCAGTTTTAAATGACTGAAAAATCGGTTGATCTATTTCAAAATTAACGATTTGTACACGATATAGCCCAACCAAGCTACTGATTAAACAGCACAAAACTAACAGTGCCATCCAAAAGGCTTGGCTGTGTAAAAACAAACTGGCACTGACGAATAAAGCGAAGTTAAACAGAATAATGAAGTCTCGTTTTGATTTGGTTTCAAGCGCTTTAGCAAATAAAAAAGTGGAGAGAACGGCTGTCCCTGCTTCTACGCCTAAAAATGTGCGTGAATCAAAATAAATGATGAGCAAAGCTAAAAGTGCAAAAACTAATTTTGGGATTTGTGTAAATAATCGAGGCAGATTATAGACTTGATGTTTATTAGTTTTGTCATAATACAGCGCCAAAGTCATTATATTAATGAGGAATAAAATAGACAATGCAATAGGCATATAAGCCAGTTGTGCCAACCAAATTAAACTCAGCACAACTAAAATTGAAATTTGTATCGATTTATTCATTGTTCATCCTCACGCTTGCGCCAATAAGGTTTTGATATGAATATAGTGCTGTTCTCCAATCCCATTTTCAGTTTGTGCATGCGGTAAAATAATGCTGTACGGCGTTTCAGTCTGATGACATCGATCGACCAACTCCATCATAAAACTCAGCTTCTCTTCATGGTCTGCACTTGGCATTTTGCTATATTCAATTTGCATCGCATGGGTATCGACCAAATCATCGAATTGTTTGACAAATAATCCTTGTCCACGCGCAGCCTGTTTCCAAGAAATGCTTTGCAATGAATCACCTGATTTAAAAGTCCTTAACTCTTTAAATTCATCTAAATCAGGTTCGCCCGTATTAGAATAATTCTGTGATTGATGCGTTAAAGGCTTCGCTTCAGGAGCAATCCAGTAACTTTCAGTTAAATAAATATAGGTCCATGCCCGCACCAAACCGAGTGGATATGTGGAGTAAATTTGAATTGGGGGGACTGAAAATTCGCCACGTTGTTGTGGGATAAAATTCAATTCAAAACTTTGTTGTTTTTCTTCAAATAGAAAAGATTGTAATTGTTCATCAAATTTAAAGTTTAAAAATTTAGGCGTAGCACGGTCCTGTTGTAGGTTTACTTTCACTTTAAAAACTTCATTAACCTTACCCACCTCATCGACAAATACGTCTAATGTAATCGCATGTAATTGTTTAAAACTGAGATAGAAACTAATACATAAAATCGCACTCATTAAAAAACAAAAGCCAAGAATTAAATTATTGGCATAATTAATACCAGCAATAAAAGTAATCAGAATGAGGACTAGATATAAAAAACCCTGCTGGTATATAAAAACCAACACTTGGTTTTGTTTCAGTGTACGAGTTCCTGTATAGCGAAACCGAAGATGCAGCCATTTAACAAATCGTTGACCTAACATAAGCGTTTCCAATTAGCCCTTTACAGGAACTTTTTGCATAAGCGCTCGTGTCTCAGACTCACCTAATCCTATACGATGAGACACCACAGCAACAAATACGGCTTGTACATCATCTGCAATTACAAATTGTCTTTTTTCAATCAAAGCATAGGCTTGTGCTGATTTTTTTAACGCCAATAATCCACGTGGAGATAAGCCATGACGACCTTTACGTGTTTCTTCTGCTAAATCAAGCATATATTCAAAAACCACATCGCTTAATGTAATTTGATTTACCATACATTGTAATTGCAAAATTTCCTGATGTTGAAAAATTACTTGCAACTTTTCAATCAAATCATGTCGTGAGTTTTGTTGTAGTAATAGTTTTTCTGCTGCGCGTGATGGATACCCCAAAGACAGTCGCATTAAGAAACGATCAAGTTGTGACTCTGGTAAACTATAGGTTCCACTTTGAAAAAGTGGGTTCTGCGTTGCAATCACCCAAAATGGATGAGGTAAAGAGTAACGTGTACCATCTATAGTGACATTGCCCTCTTCCATTGCTTCAAGCAAAGCACTTTGGGTTTTAGGGCTACAGCGGTTAATTTCATCTGCAAGCAGAATTTGGGTAAAGATTGGACCGTGTTTAAACTCAAATCGATGCTCTTTTTGATTAAACATATTGATCCCAATCACATCACTTGCCAGCATATCATTGGTAAACTGAATCCGTTGAAAATCGAGACCTGCTAGACGTGACAAACTGCTGGCTAAGGTGGTTTTTCCAAGTCCGGGTAGATCTTCAAAAAGTAAATGTCCACCAGCTAATAGACTACATAACGCCAGTTTAGTCTGATGACTTTTATCTAAAATAATTTGGTTAATTTGACTTAAAAAGTCATCAATTTTGGGGTAAAACTGAACGAGGTCTAAATTTGTTACAGGACTATGTTGTTCTGATGCCTTTACTTGTGTTGTTCCCCAAATCACCTTATATTTCCCCAATAAAATTATTGTAACTTCCTTAACATACACGGTTTTAAGGAATACTCAATCTTGACTGCTATAATTCCTTATTTTCATTTGCTGAATATTAGATATACTTCAAAATTTATAGCCCCCATCAACTAAAATTTTAATTTTGCAGCATGTTTTAACTTTATTTTTAAATCATCTGCACCAATTGAAAATTCACTTCCTGAAATTTCAGCCTGTTTAATCAATTCGATTAAGGTTTTATTGATAGGCGCTTGTTTACCTAACTGCTGGGCGAGCTGAACGACTTCACCATTAATCCAGTCCACTTCTGTGGTTCGCCCTGCCATCAGATCATCTTGCATAGATGAACGCGCCAAGGGATCAATTGCCAACATTTTACGGCTTAATATTTTAAAAATGAAATCGGGCAAACTGATTATTTTAGGCAATAGATGTGCCGAAATTGCTGTGAGTTTGGCCGGCTTAATTTGTGCTAAATCTAAGAGATATAACGTTTCTTGTTGCGCCATAGCAAGGCATTGTCGATATTGATGATTAGACAATTGTTGTTTTAACGGTAACTTTGATAAAGCATTGATTGAATTATTTAAATTCAGCAAAATTTTTGCCCATTGCACTGCAAGCATATCCTGATCAAAAACAATTCCTAATTCAGCTTGTTTAAAAAGCTTGGCTAAATCCTGTTGCTGTGCATACGCTTTCACATGCAACGCACCAGATGTCCCTTGATGAAAATGCCCAACTGCTTGAACTGCAACATTAAAAGGCACCATACCTTCTAAAATCGAATGATGTTTTAAAATCCGCTTTAAAATCGGAACATTACTCAACCCGTTTTGAAAACTCACAATATAGGGTCTGTGTGCGCCCAAGTTGTCATAAAGTTCCTTGGCAACTTGCTCAGTCGCAGCCGACTTTACACATACAAAAATAATATCAGCATCTGTGACTATTTTAGGATCAACACTGAGCTGTAAATCATTTGCCGCGATTTTTATCGTTTTACCAGTGTAATCTGTCAGTTTTAAACCAGACGTGCTTAATTCTTCATATACACGAGAACGTGTAATAAAGCTCACATCAGCACCTACCGTTGCTAATCGACCGCCAATATAACATCCAATACTACCAGCACCATAAATATAGATTTTCATAGCAGTCTCCTTTTCATTTATATGTATTACATGATTTTAGCGGAGTTAGAATTTGCCAACTGTCAGTTATACGACAAGTCTAATCATGAAGTGTGCTGTTATTGCGTTAAACCGATAAATCACTTCGCTCATCTTCAATAAAAAACGGCACCCAAGTGCCGTTTCTATTTAAGCTTTAAATCAACTTATACATTCCATCAACATGGGCATTTCTTCATTGTTCCACCAGCTGTTGGATAGCGGGCATCTACACAATAGCGATGAAAAGTCTTTTCATCCATTGCATCCATATCGGGATGATGCTTTTTCATATGTTCCAGATAATTTTGATAATCTGGAACACCCACCATCAAACGGAAACTTTGTTGTAAGCGTGTCCATAATGTTGCAATTCTAGACCAATTTTTAGGATTAAAAATTAGTTCCTTTTGCGACATGATGGTCATCTTGATGATTTTATAAATCACCGTTTTACCACCTTGAGCAAATTTAAGCTTCATCACTCACCTCTCACTCTATCTGCAATATCAACTTAGTGTGATTTAGAAACAGACACTTCTTCAGGATCTGCATATACCGCTGGAGCTTCATTTACTGTTGGTGTAGGACTCGCCAATGCACGACGAATTGCGCCAATAGCGGCAAACAGCATCACAATCGCAACAATCATAAAGAATGCACATAGTGCAGCATTGATTTGATTGGACAATACAATGGTTTGCATTTCTTCAAGTGTTTTGGCTGGTTTTAAAATTTCACCATTGGCAATTGCTGTTGAGAATTTATCCGCCTGAGCCAAGAATCCAATCTTAGGATTGGTATGGAAGATTTTTTGCCAACCCGCAGTCATACAGGTAATGAATAAGAAAATTGTTGGGATAATGGTAACCCATACATATTTCTCTTTCTTCATTTTAAATAAAATCACTGTACCTAAGATCAAAGCCATTGCCGCAAGCATTTGGTTACCAATACCAAACAAAGGCCATAAGCTGTTAATACCACCAAGTGGGTCGACTACACCTTGATAAACAAAGAAGCCCCATCCCGCAACAGCAACCGCTGTACCGATCATATTCCCCACGAAGTTGTGTGAGTTTTTAAGTGCTGGAACAACGATACCCACCGTATCCTGTACCATAAAACGACATGCGCGAGTTCCAGCATCGACTGCAGTTAAGATAAACAGCGCTTCAAATAAGATCGCAAAATGATACCAGAACGCCATCATTGAACGATTATTGAAAATATCCGTGATGATATGAGCCATACCAATTGCAAATGTTGGTGCACCACCAGTACGCGAAAGAATCGTACTTTCACCGACTTCTTTTGCCAGCAAGCTCAATGTTTCAGGTGTAACCACAAAACCAAGTGTACGTACTGCTTCTGCCGCGCTTTCTACTGTAGTACCCAATACTGCCGCTGGCGCATTAATCGCAAAATAAACACCCGGTTCAAGCACTGTTGCACAAATCATTGCCATGATTGCAACAAATGATTCCATTAACATACCGCCATATCCAATGACACGAATATTGACTTCGTTATCAATCAGTTTAGGTGTAGTTCCAGACGAAACTAAGGCATGGAAACCAGAAATCGCACCGCAAGCAATGGTAATAAATAAGAATGGGAACATGGATCCAGCAAAGACAGGACCTGTACCATCGATAAAATGCGTAACAGCCGGCATTTTTAACATTGGCATTGCAACCATAATACCCACTGCTAAACCTGCAATTACACCAATTTTTAAGAAAGTTGATAAATAATCACGCGGTGCTAATAACAGCCAAACAGGTAATACTGAAGCGACGAATCCATAAATGATCAAAGCCCAAGTGAGTTGTGTTCCTGTTAATGTGAAGAATGGTCCCCAATAAGGATCAGCGGCAACATTTCCACCATAAACAATTGCAGCCATCATCAGAACAAAACCAATGATAGATACTTCAGCAATCTTACCTGGGCGGATATAACGCATGTAAATGCCCATAAATAAGGCAATTGGTATCGTCGCTGCAATACTAAACACACCCCATGGGCTATGTGCAAGTGCTTTTACCACTACCAATGCCAATACAGCAAGGATGATAATCATCACGCCTAATGCACCAAGCATGACCACAACACCAGCAAATGAACCAAGCTCTTGCTTTGCCATTTCCCCAAGTGAGCGGCCATCTCGACGTGTAGAGATAAATAAAACCAAAAAATCCTGAACCGCACCTGCAAGAACAACCCCGACTAAAAGCCAAATTGTTCCGGGTAAATAACCCATTTGGGCAGCAAGAATAGGTCCAACCAATGGCCCCGCTCCTGCAATAGCAGCAAAGTGGTGGCCAAAAAGTACATATTTATTGGTCGGAACATAATCCAAGCCATCTGCTAAACGATGTGCTGGAGTTAATCGCCGAGAATTTAGTTCAAAAACTTTATTGGCAATAAATAAACTATAAAAACGATATGCAATGCTATAGACACATACCGCTGCAAGTACTAGCCAAACCGCATTGACATGCTCACCCTTGCTCACCGCAAGTATTCCAAAAGATACTGCACCAATTATGGCGACAATCACCCAGATCAATTTTGATAAGGGTGATGATTTTGTTTGAATATTTTCCATTAAAACCTCACATCTTGATTACAAAAAGCAGTTCCATTGTTTTTATAAAGCGTAATGCATTTCCGTGACTCATTCCTTGGTGACTCTACTCCTCATTTTTTTGTTTTCATCTAAGACTTTGGCATTAAAACTGATCTGAATATGTACTATTAGCATGACATCACAATGACTTAAATCGTGACTTTGTTATTTTTATCATTCATATAATAATTCGACTATCTGACTCTACTATTAATTATGGGCTATCATTCTACGACTTTAGTCGAAAATTTAGCCGTTATTCTCTATTTTATAAAAGCTTTTACCCTTAGAAAGGCTTATACAAACTCTAATCTAAATACAATAAAAAAGGGATGATTTTCATCATCCCTCAGCTTCTTCATTTTTCAAAAAATGCTTAAGCACGCTCTAAGTAATCACCAGTACGAGTGTCTACACGAACGCTTTCTTCTTGCTGTACAAATAATGGAACACGTACAACTGCACCTGTTTCAAGTTTAGCTGGTTTACCACCACCACCTGAAGTATCACCACGTACACCAGGATCAGTTTCAACGATTTTCAATACAACGAAATTTGGCGCACTTACGTTTAATGGAATACCATTAAATAGCATAATTGTGCATTTTTCGTTTGAATCGTCTTTCAACCATTTCGCAGCATCACCCATTGCAACTTTATCAGCAGCAATTTGTTCAAAAGATACGGGATCCATGAAGTTCCACAATTCGCCATCGTTGTAGAGATAATCCATTTCTACTTCTACAATATCAGCTGCTTCTAGAGATTCACCTGATTTAAAAGTTTTTTCTAATACTTTGCCAGATCTTAGGTTACGTAGTTTTACACGGTTAAACGCTTGACCTTTACCTGGTTTTACATATTCGTTTTCCATGATTGAACATGGGTTACCATCAAGCATAACCTTTAGGCCAGCTTTGAAATCATTTGTAGAATAATAGGCCATGAAAGGCACACTCCGAACTTACTAATTTAAATCTCTACTGCGATGCTATCAGCAAATCACCCGATTTGTGATAGTGATCATTCCAAACAGCAAAGAATGTATTTTACATTTTTCGTATTCTAAATGAGCAATACATCGTGAAGCAATGAAAAATTACCCATGTTCGGTCAGATTGAGGGTAAAATCTTCGATTCATTGGTGATTCACTGCTGTTCAATACAAATCAACTGTACTGAAAGCATTTTTCCATTGAAATATTTCAAATTGGACCTGACAAATTCAATCTGAACAAGCAATACAATCCGCTTTCCCTATCTCCAACTATTTATCGCACGTGGCATGTTAAATTACTTATATCAAGAGCAAAATTGGCAATCTCAACTCAGTGATTTAATTACTGACCCAATAGAGCTGTTAGAAACACTTGAACTTTCTAAAGCCCAGTTACTGTCTGGCGCTATCCTCGCGTCTGGACAATTTAAACTACGTATACCGCGCGCATTTGTAAAAAAGATGGAGGTTGGAAACCCCCTAGATCCGCTTTTACTACAAGTTTTACCACATCATCTTGAAATGGAAGAACATGAAGGCTTTGTCATAGATCCTCTTGATGAAGAACAAGCCAATCAGATTCCTGGATTATTACACAAATATAAGTCACGTTTTTTACTTACCCTTACCGGTGCTTGTGCCGTACATTGCAGATATTGCTTTCGTCGTCATTTTCCTTATCAAGACAATTTACCTAAAAATGAAGATTGGTTGAACATTAAAGGCTATTTAGAAGATCATCCGGAAATTAATGAAGTGATTTTGAGTGGTGGCGATCCGTTGACGCTATCTAATCGAAAATTAGCCATCTGGATAGAACGTCTAGAATCTCTCAGTCAGATTAAAATCTTGCGAATTCATTCACGAGTTCCAATTGTAATTCCAGAAAGAATCGATGAAGAGCTAGTTTCTTTATTGAAAAACAGTAGGCTACGTGTAATTCTAGTGGTACACTCAAATCATCCAGCAGAATTAGATAATTTGACCTGTTCAAAGTTATCTCATTTAGCAAAACAAAATATTCTTGTGTTGAATCAAGCAGTCTTACTTAAAGGTGTGAATGATTCTGCACAAACTCTTGTTAATTTGAGTCAACGACTTTTTGAAGCACAAGTTTTACCCTACTATCTTCATGTTTTAGATAAGGTAAAAGGTGCACATCATTTCGATTTAGGGGCGGAAAAAATTGATCAGATCTATAAGGATGTATTGGCCAGTTTACCGGGTTATCTAGTTCCTAAACTGGTTCGAGAAGTCGCGGGAGAGAATAATAAAACACCGCTTTTTGGAGTCACAACCTTTTAAGAGTTGAAATACTCATGATAAATAAAGAAATTTCAGAAATTTTTCAAAATATCACGGTTCTACAACGAGAAAGTCTAAGTTTTGCAGAAAACTCTGTGGCGTCTGTCAATGCATGGGTGGCCACACTTTCTATTATGCAACTTGGTGACACCTCAGAGTCTGTCTTAAAAGCCATAAGTGAAATCAGTGAATTAGATTGTAGCGAAATGCTACGCTTTGACTTAATTCAAGTTTTACATCCAATTACAGAAAGTATTTTATCTAGCCTTGAAAAAAATATATTAAATCAAGGTCTTTCTCAAAATGCGCGTATTGAACATATTATTGATCTTTCTTCTAGAATTCGCACCTATTTTGCCAACGTGTACATCAATATTGTGCGAAGAAGTCATCAAACACTAGTTTCAAATAAATTCTCATTTTTTAATTTCAAAGAAAAACGAAATTTACAGACAGCACGTACACTTGCAACCTTTTATGCTTTAGAACAGCTTGGTTTATTATTAGTTCAGCAACAAATGCTCTACAGTGGTCCATTGACCCATCAATGGTTAACCACCCACCTTCTTTATGAGCTCGCTGTTAAGAATCAAGAATTTAATATTAATATCAATCAATTACAAGGCACACATTTTACCATTCAAAATATCCAGCAAGCCTATGCACAAGTACTACTTTTGGATATTTTTAATACGCATCAGATTCGTCCAACAGAAACACAAGCGCTTTATCAATGTACATTTGATTGGGTTAAACTTATTCAAATATTACCAAGAGAAACCAGTTTATCGCGTTATGTGATTGATGGCTCAAAAGACGTTCCGCCCATTTACAATCGCAAACAACATGCTAACTTTCGGACTTCTTTGTATATTTCTACACAGAATCTGCTGGAACATATTAATTCAACGATTCATAAAGATGAATATCTGTCTAAAAATGAACAGATCTATTTATCCGCTGCATTAAAGTTTCATGTGCAAAATGTCTTGGGTACGACAACTGAACGTCAACATGAGCGCTATGAATACTCTGCACAACTTCAAATTTGCTTTAGCTTACAAACAGCGCATTTCTATTTATCCAAAGCTAAGAATTTCTATGAAACACTCAATTTAAATAACAATTATGCATTTCAGTCTGAATCCAATATCCATTCATCTATTTCAACAGGCTCAAGCACCGCATCAAACTTAGGACAAATTAAAAGTTTAGACCGTGAAGCAAAACAAATCTATCAAACTCAAGTACTAGACATTAGCGTCAGTGGTTATCGTATTCGATGGTCAGATGAAACCCCACGAAACTTAAGAACAGGGGAATTTATCTTGGTCAATGAAAGCCTCAATGACAAATGGAAAGGTGCAATCATTCGTTGGATCAAACAGTCTGTTAAAAAAACCTATGAAGTTGGTCTAGAGGTTTTAGCCCAAGATATTTACCCATGTGCAGTAAAAGTTCCAGCAGATCGCTCAACCATTAACTACCACCCTTGTCTTATGGTTCAAGTACAAAATTTGAATGAATCAAATATTTCTATTATTTTGCCAAATTTACCGTTCTTCAAAGAACAGCAAGCCATTTATTTACGTTTAGACACTGAAGAAATTAAAGTGTATTTAACAAAAACACTGTTAATTACCCAGAGCTTTATTCAGTTCGAATTTGAATTGATCAATGATGAAGAAAATAATCGTATAGATCAGTTCATTCAACACCAATCAGCCAATTTGAATAATCAAGATGTATGGGAAGCTTTAAAGTGAGAAATCTATTATTATCGAAAAAATTAAAACTGTCTGAAACTAGATTACTCATTATTGATGATAACCAAATTCGTTATAATCAAATTATTGATCTTTTTCAAAGTAAGAATCATCAAGTACAAGCGATATTACTTGATGATTTAAAAAGTTTTGAAAAACAGCTCAATACTTCATGGGACTTGATTATTTTTGGTCGTGCTTATGACATCAAAATTGAGCAAGCTATTACATTGATTCAAGCCTCTGCTGATATTGATCTACCTGTTTTGTTCTTAAAACCTGAAGATTATCAAACCAACCAATATCAATCCTATATTCAAAAAGGCATCTATGATGTAGTTGACTTAAAATATACCGATCGTTTTTATATTAGCTTAATTCGTGCACTGTCTTACAGTCGCACCTTACAAGCGAAAAAACACCTTTTAAATGATCTTGAAAATGCCAAGAACCAAGCTCAAGCCTTGGTTGAAGAACAGCACAAAGCAATTGCCTTAATTCAGGAAGGTATTCATACCCAAGCCAATACTGAATATCTGAAATTGTTTGGTCTAAAAGATGAAGCAGAAATTATTGGATTGCCTTTATTAGATATTTTAAAGCCTAAGAATATCCATGATTTTAAACAACGTTTTAAAAAGATTTCTCAAGGTAGTTTTGATTTAGCACGTTTTGAAATAGATACCCTGAATAGCGATGCTAAATCAGAAAATCCTTTGAAAATTGAGTTTCTTCCTTCAGATGAAGAAGACTGTATTCAAATCACCATTGAGAACAATTCTACAAGTCAAGCCTCTCAAGCTCACTCATTCGACTCTGCTAAAAAAGGAATGAGTAGTGTCGCTAGTAGTTACCAAAAAATTCAGTATGCTTTAATTAATCAACCCGCTAAATCTAATGCTTTAGTCCTTTTTAGCTTCGCCGCTTGTCCTGAGAATATTTTAACTTCGCCTTGGAAAACAGCTATTCAGTACTTAGAAGGCTTTAAAAATTTTATTCAAGAACAAACCAATAGCACAGTATATCAAATTGATATGTTATTGTATGCTGTTATTTTACAAGCAGAATCAGAGACGATTTTAGAGTCACGCATCCATGGACTTCATGCTTTAGAAAAGCCACAATTACTTGAGATCGATAGTCATACTTATCCACTGAATATTAAGATTGGATATTCAAATATACAGCAAAACAACTTTACAGAAGCAAATTTTGAGGATGTTTTAGAACAAGCCTATGATCATCGTTTAGCAAAAAAAGAGTCTGTATCAGACCAACAATTAACCGCAACTTTACAAGACACTAAAATTGAATTGTCATTGGTTGAACAAAAGTTAGATGCTGAACCATTGCAGCTACAAAGTGACCCGATTGAACCTACAGCAAAATCTCAGCTTGAAAATACATTGGTAGAGAAACAAGAACAAATTAAAGAAACTCCAGCGGCTCATATCTTTAAAGCCTCCGCTATTCTTGGTCAAATTGCACAATCTCTTGAAAAAAGTGAGATTCAGCTAAAATACCAACAACTTTATGACAAACAAGATAGTAATTTAAATACTTATGAGGTTAGTAGCGGTTTTATTTTTGAAAATCAGTGGAAAAAAGTAAGTAATTTAATTGATTTAGATGATGATATTGAACTTTCAATTAAATTAGATCGCTGGATATTAGTTGAAGCATGTAAGCAATTACATAACTTTATCACCCAGTATCCAGAAGCAAAATTAATCGTTAATTTAAATCGCCATGTCCTATTTCACGACAAGCAGTTCCCTGAGCTTATTTCTAAACTCTTAACGATTGTTGGAAGCCGTCAATCCCATCCTCTGATTTTACAATTTGATGAAGAGGATATAGCAAAAAATATCATTGAATCTCACAAGCAAATTGGTGTTTTACGTGATCATGGTGCCGAAATTTCAATTCGACGTTTTGGTTCTAGTATTTCAAGTGAAGCTATCTTAAAACAATTGGATGTAAGTTTGTTAACACTGGATGAGAAGTTTACGCAGCAGATGAATAGTGAGGCCAGCATGACTCAATTCCAACATACCCTGGAAAAATATCACACTATTAAACCAATTGAATTTTTGCTGAAAAATTTAAATGATATGAACTCTTTTGCAAATGCTTGGAATGTAGATGTAAGATACTTACAAGGTGAATATTTTCAGAAAAAATTGGACCATTTAACTGACGTCCAAGATCAATAAAGCATAATATCAAAAAAGGTTGAGCGCCTAAAAAACTCAACCTTTTTAATTGATAACATAAATAGATTAAAACTGGATAAAATTCAGCAACAAAAAAAACGGGCTTTAGCCCGTTTTTTATATTTTGTCGTATTAACGTTTAACAGAACGTGACATACCAGCAAAACGTTGTTTGAATTTATCGATACGGCCACCAGTATCAACATTCTTCTGTTTACCAGTATAGAATGGGTGACAAGCTGAACATACGTCTAAATAAAGTGTCTCTTTACCTAAAGCTGAACGAGTTTCGATAACGTTACCACATGAACAAGTAGCAACTAATTTTTCATATTTTGGGTGAATATCGGCACGCATGGTCGATTCTCCTAAGTTAAGAAAGGTTTAGCTGTCATCGCAATTAACCACTCTCAAAATCTAATAAAACTTTGAGGAAAGCAGATTTAAATTCTAAATCAGCAGATTAACACCATAACAGACCATTTCTTTTGGCCCACCGAGACTATAAGCGTCAGAGCTAAGCACAACAAGTGGGCACGATTATACTTGAAAAATATATAAATTGCGAGCCACTTGATTAAAAATCAATATAATTTACTCGTCAGTATGGTTTTGCTTAGACCAATAGTTAGCAATCACTCCACAAACCATTAACTGGATTTGATGGAAAATCATTATCGGTAAAACTATCATGCCTAAGGGCTGTCCAATAAATAGAATCTGCGCCATAGGTACACCACTGGCAAGAGTTTTCTTCGAACCACAGAAGAATATCGAAATCTGATCTGCTTTACTAAAACCAAGCCATTTTGGAACATACAAAGCCAACAACATAATCACTGTGAGTAGAATTGAACATGCTAAGGTTAGATAGATCAATGTAGATAAGCTGACCTGATGCCATAAACCAGCAACTACTGCCCCACTAAATGCACCATAGACCACCATCAAAATAGAGCCTTGATCGAAAACCTTGACGATCTTTGGCATTTTTTGCATGAGTGGGAATACATATGGGCGTAATACTTGTCCTAATACAAATGGAACCAACAGCAATAAGGTAATTTCTATAATAGAAGATGTTGGGTCATAATTATGTTTAGATTGACCAAAAATGAATAAGCTCACTAAAATCGGAGTAATAAACATACCAATCAGGTTGGAGAAGGAGGCACTACACACTGCCGCTGCCACATTGCCTTTTGCAACAGAGGTAAAGGCAATGGATGATTGTACTGTCGATGGCAAAAAGCACATGAACAGAAAACCCCAATACAATTGTTGTCCAAGCAAAGGTTCAAGCACAGGTTTTGCCATTAGGCCCAATAGTGGGAAAACTAAGAAGGTAAAAGCAAAAACCAGTGCGTGCAATTTCCAATGCAAAACCCCCTCAATCACGGCTTCACGTGATAATTTTGCGCCATGTAGGAAAAATAAAATCGCAATTGCAATTGTAGTTATTTTTCCAAAGATAAGCGCTGCCTGTCCTGAAATCGGAAAAATAGAAGCTAAAACCACCATTGCGATTAAAAGTATCGTAAAGCGATCTAATGCTAATAATTTCAACATTTTCATAAGCAACGTCCTGTATTCTAAACATGAAAAAGCCCAGTAGTTAAATTTTACTATCAGGTAAAATTCAATCTTACTGAGCGAAATAAATAAAGCTATTCATTTGGCTAAATATTCACTATTTATTTACGACACATCTCAAGTTAATTTAAGGCCTATTGATATTTCTTTGCTAAATAAGCAATAGACCCTCATCATTTTTTAAATGATGGGGGCTGTAGACATTTCATAAATGGCTTGCGTTGTAGGTTAAAATTGAGCATGAGACGTATACGTCGTAAAGCATGAATGAGAATAGCGAGACTATTTTCGAGTTCCATAACATAGGCTGAGATAATTTTAGCCACAACCCTGAGCAAGAACAAAGCACGGCTTTGTTTGCAACGCAAGGCACAGCGGGGACTAGCATGTTTTTTTGCCGCTACATTGTTACCTTGCGAAACGATGTTTTTCATCATTTAGAATGGCTCAATTTCGTATCTCGCGCCTAGTATCGCCTAAAAAAGACACCTAGTCGCAAGCGTAGACAAATTGTCAACGGCCTCTAATTATTTAGAGCATCTTGATCTTGTTGGATCAATTCAATTTTATAGCCATCTGGATCCTCAACAAAAGCAATGACTGTGACACCACCCTTCATAGGACCCGCTTCACGTACCACATTACCACCACGTGCTTTGATCTCTTCACAGGCTTTATAGGCATTATCGACACCAATAGCAATATGTCCATAGGCATTGCCTAATTGATAACTTGCAGTATCCCAGTTATGGGTAAGTTCTAATACAGTATGATGCTCTTCATCACCATAACCCACAAATGCTAAAGTAAACCGCCCTTCTTCATAATCACGTTTACGAAGTAATGTCATACCGAGAACTTCAGTATAGAACGCTAAAGATTGTTCTAAATTGCCTACTCGTAACATGGTATGCAACATGCGCATGATTTTTTTCCTGTTTAGTCAGATATTATCTGCCAATATAGGCAATACAATTCAATATTTCAAATTATCTATATTTTGTCAGATCAATGAGACAATCTTCTGGATTATTTTTAAGCAATAACAGCTTATTTTTAGAAGAACACTACAACTTTATCTTTAGAATAAACTATTTGAATGTGTTAGCAATCCAATGGTTCAAACTCTCATCCTGTTAAAGAGGCCTATTTTATCTATAAGATAAAATAGGCCTCTTGTTATCCTCATAAATCTATCTTAAGTAATTCAGTCGCTTACTCGATGGATTGATTCATCTTTTGCGCTTGATGTTGTCGCAACAATTTTCCAACCCATAACACAAGCAATAGGATCGGAATACCAATTAAGGTGGTCATTAAAAAGAATTTAGGATAACCAATGTGGGTAACAATTGTTCCAGAATAGCCACCTAAAATCTTAGGTGTAAGCGTCATCAATGAACTAAAGATCGCATATTGAACTGCTGTAAATGACACACTGGTCAAACTAGACAAGAACGCTATAAATGCTGCACCCGCTAAACCCGAAGCTAAATTATCAACAACGATAGCAAAATACAGCCAACCAGAACTATATTTTTCAATCACTTTACCCTTAATCTCAACGGCTGCAGATGAATCTGCTTTGATCACTGGAAGTGGTTGAATATCTACATCGATATCACTTTTTATCGCTGTTAATTGATAGCTTTGTTGAGTACTCAATGCTGCTTTTGTTTGTTGATAGTTTACCACAGCTATCACGTTTTTTGTGCCAGAAGCATATAAAGCTTTACCATCAATCGCACCGCTAAATAAACCATCTCTATCTAATTTTGCTGGGTATGTTTTGTCATCGAGTTTAAGTGTAATCGGCTGATCTGGATTAAGCTCAGATACAGGTATTCCCGCAATCTGCCCCTTAACCACAATACTTTGCTTCGCTTCTGTTGCAGATAATTGATTATCACTAGTGATAGGTAATAATTGAATTTGAGCCTTGGCTTCTTCTTTTAGATAGGGCACCGTATATTCATTTGCAACAGCCTGATTAACCAATGCTGCTTTAATATGAATGGTATTTTCCCCTATCAAGTCCTGACCAGGCACAGAAACCTTCCAATAACCTACTTCATCAGGTTGAGCTTGAAATTTCTTATCGCCAATCTGTACAGATACTGCTTGCATCGGTGCACCAGATTTCACCAATCCAATAAATATTAAATTAGTTGAGCTTGCTAAAACTGCACCCACAAACATCAATTTCATAATGTTCATACGTTGTGCAAGTAACCCCCCTAAAAAACCACCCAATAGACTAAAAATCACCCCGTAAATTTTAACAGCTTCTGCAATTTGTTCTTTGGTAAAGTTTAAATCTTGATAGAAAACATTCGAAATAACACCAGCAATAATGTCTGAAATTCGATAAAAACCAATCAATAACAGTAAAACCAATGCCAGTTTTACCCCATAACGCTTAAAAAAATCAGCAATCGGGTTAACCCAAGTCTCATAGGCCATCTTTTTATTAACGACACCAAAACGTATCAACGATGTAGCAACAAGAATTGCACCGAGACCTGAGCCTAAAAAGCGCACAGCTTCCATTAAAAACTTAAGCAAGTTGTCTTCGACTTTCCAAGTCGCTTGTAAATATTGAACCATGTCATCAGAGTAAATATATAAACAAACAAAACTCGCCACAGCCAAGATAAAAACCAAAACCAAACGATAGTAATCAATATTTTTATAGTGTTTATCAACTCGATTAACCAAGGGTTCTCGAATCACTAAGGTTGTGATAATGCCAACCAGCATCACCAGTGCCATCGTTAAATAAGTATATTTCCATGCTTCATAAATATAGTTCCCTTTTGCAGTTCCCAAAGAAGCAGCAAGGAATAAAGCGCCCGCACCAGCAAGAATCATCCCTAAACGGTAGCCTGCGTTATAGGTCGATGCCAACACCGTTTGCATCTCAGTTTCAGCCAGCTCAATTCGATAGGCATCAATCACAATATCCTGTGTTGCTGCGGAAAACCCCAGTAATACAGCCCCCACAGCCATTTGGTAAATATAACTTTGGCCCAAAGCGGGATCAGAAAACGCCATAATACAAATCGCACAGATAATTAGTACTTGTGCAATCAACAACCATGCGCGTCGCCGCCCCAGTCTTTTGGTGAGTATCGGGACGGGTAATTCATCAATCAGTGGCGCCCATACAAATTTAAAAGAATAGCCTAGCGCAGCCCAACTAAAAAAAGTCACTGCACTTTTTTCAATTCCGGCCTCACCTAGCCATAAAGATAAACTTGAGAAAATTAGCAGAATGGGAATACCTGCCGAAAACCCAAGAAAGAGCATAATTGCAGCACGCCGATCGATAAAAGCGGCAAAAGCAGATTTCCATCCTTTTTTTGCTGTGGAATTCTGCTCAGCTGATTGCTGAGATAATTGCGTTGTCATTGCGTTGTTATT
>Ga0256903_1000190_pt1 | contig 19468 bp, 19 predicted proteins | sample MC6MC0741MT_FD_190195 | JGI IMG/M metagenome (GOLD analysis project Ga0256903, IMG submission 190195) | Metatranscriptome of enriched soil aggregate microbial communities from Iowa State University, Ames, United States - MC6-MC0741-MT... | ecosystem: Environmental > Terrestrial > Soil >... | reverse complement strand
TTTAAAACAGATATTTTTAAAAATGCTCTATTAAAGAAGTTAAAAGTCAGTACAACAAATATCTTGATCAGTGAGCTCTTGTACTATTTAAAATTTCAGCGATAAAGCCTACTCATATTTCAACTTTATCAGAACTGTTATTGTTATAAAGTTCAATTAGATGAATAAAATAAAATCATTGGAGACTATTTATTGTGGCTCACTCATGAAAATAAAACTTTGGACTTTCAGCATTTCTTCCTGCACCTACGTAGCGTCAAAAGCTCCCCATAGAATCACAAACATGTTTAAGAAGTTTATTAGGAGCTCGAACTCTAGCTAATAACAAAATAGAAAAATGCGTTAAACGAAAGAATTTCCTCAATTTGTTTGTGTAATTGCAGACTTAGCATACAAAGGCTTCAAGAAAATTAAAAGTAAGCTACCAATTCCAATAAAGTAACATAAGATAATGCTGTTACCGAAAGAAGTTAAATATTTGCAGGTTATAGATACTGAAATTTCAGCTTTTTCATATTGCCTTCTAGATTAAGCTACCTAGAAGGGATTCTCTGCGTAGTATTTCATTGTTTTAGCGAATTCACTAAGCTGTCAATGCTTGTCATTATTTATAGTAATAACTGACGGTCGTATCCTTATAATCTCCCCAGCCTGTCCAGATATCGGTCAAATCAACACCATTTTTCTTGTAGCTTTTTACCCGGTATAAATAAGTCCGTGGTGGAGAAATGTTATTTATCCGCACTTTCTCAATTAAAATAAAAGTCTTGTCATCTAGCCATTTTACTCGAAGTGGTAATGGATCTTGGCATTGCCCCATCTCTGCATACATTGCAACGTCCTTACCATTTTTGGCAAAAGACAATCCTGCACATTCAACATCTGGAAGATCCAAGACTAAGCGCTTTCCTACTAGACTTTCTTTTGCACCAGCACAAGCCAATGTTGAAAGACTTAAACATAATCCTGCGAATATTAATTTTTTCATTTGATTTGACTCTTTATTTATTTGGAAATTAAAACACATTGTCAATAAAGCCACACTGTAAGATGTGCTGTGCGGGATTGATCGGATTGTCATAAACGCTGATAAAAGCAATCATGTCATTCAGATCAGAACTATCACGTTTATAGGGCTGGCTATAGATATAAATTTGTTTGGAGGTATAGATGTTCTGATTTTTAAAAACTTGCCCATTAAACACTTTTAGGTGGGGATATTGCTGAAAGACCTGTGTGGTCTTGATTCTGTTTCCGTTTTCTTTATCCTGATCTGAGGCCTTATCCCACTGCTGTTTAAAGTTTTTAAATTGCTGCCCTGTATAGGGACTAAATTTAATATTCAATCCGCGCTCAATTTTTTGTTTAGTTGTAGCCATGTCATCTCGACTATAGATTGATGTACTTGCTCCTGCAACACTGACATGCATTGAAGTTTCAATCCGTTGAATCGGATTACTTTTGTTTCTAGGAAGATAGACGGTTGTTTCAGGGCAGTCCTGACAAAAATTTTCATCATCTGAATCATCGAAAATGGCAGTCTTTTGCTTGCTATATTGCTGTTGAAATCGTTTCTGAAGCGGATTCTTCAGCATATTGCCTATATCAAACAGAATTTTGCAGGACATGAGCGCTATCAATGGCATATCCTTGAACAGTTACAAATGGAAAATTATTTAAAAAAATAGGTCAAATCATACGAAGACCAATTTCAAATAATCCGTCTATAGGAAGTTTATAAACGGATCATTTGATTAAATCAAAGGTTGAACACAGACTGATTAAATCTATCAAACTAAGTAAGCAGAGATAACCGACCTTGGTTTTTTAATTTATGCAAATTAAAAGTCATAATCTAGATTTTTCGATTGATTAAGATGATGATTATTCGCCTTTTCCTGTTCACGTTTTTTAGCCAGCTCTAGCTCATACTCTTTTTTATAGAGCTCGCACAGGTTGTTTTGACGAATTTCCCGAATCTCTTTTCTATATTCTGCCACCTTGTCTTGATCTTCAGGATCCGTGCTATACAGTAAGTGCCTAGGAATTTGAGGCACATCCTTTAATTTAGTTCCATATTTTTTATTATAATCTCCATTAGATAAACATGACACTGCACTACTCACTTCTAATTGAATACCATATATTTCTACCATTTTTGTTGGTGCATATTTTTCTAAAAATTCATTTATTATTTTTTCAGTTTTTTTTCGGTAGTGAAATAATATATTACGACCAAACCCAAGTATATCAGCCGTGATTTTTATTGCACCGCCTTTATCAGGATTTTTTTGACGATATTGCTTGAAGAACTGCTCTGGGGAACGTTGGATATTATCCAACATACTTTTTTCTGAAAATAATAAATGTAAATGTGGTTGTTCTGACTGTCCATCGAGTGCAGCAACATGATTATGAATTGCGATTGTAGATGGCATTTTATATTGACCGCAAAATTCATGCATTAATCTTTCAGACAATTCAATACGCCGATTTTTATCCAATTCTTTTGGCAAAGCGATTGTAATATGCGATGAGGTTCGTCGGGTCACACTTGTATATTGATCTGCCGCATACCAAAACTGATCAGGATGATTATCGACCCAAGCTGGCATATTATAAGAAAAACAATATTCGAGCTCTTCAATCTCACTTTTATGCTTAGAAAATTGTAAAGTACGAGTAATATAGTGATATGCACTTTTTGATAGTCGATACTTTGAATGACCATCATTCAATTTTATTTGACTATTACCTTTAACGTTGTGACTTAAATGAAAATAATACATTTTTACTTCCGATATTAATTTAACTGGAATATCGGATCCTACAAAATTTTAAAAATTCATGATTCGTTTCGTGAAGAAAAATGAAAAAAACTTGAACTTAGATCAAAAAATACACATTCAATAAAACTGCATGAGTAACAAAACCTAAAAATAAGAGTAACAGACGATAAAAATCAAAAATATCTATTTTTACCAATAAAAACAGTCATATAAGACATTTATAAAATACGTGTAACAGCTTAAATAAATAAGAGTAACGCCAATTAAAAATAAGAGTAACACCATAAAACCATTAAAAATCAAATATTTATACATTAACAGGGCTGCGCAGCACGAGGAGAAGTGTCTTTTTAAATGGGAGCAAAGCGAAATTTAAAAAGACACGGATACGAGATATAAAAAATCTTTTTTGCATTCGCAAAAAGATTTTTTATCTGTCCCACTATTAACAGTCATAAATTAACAGCTCAAATTAACAGAAGAGTAGTATTTTTTGAAAAACTCAACATATAGCGATTTTTTTTAAGACTCTGTGATATACCAACATTTTCTTAATTAAATATGGTTTAAAATGGCTAGAGTGAAATTAACAGTGAATGAAATAACTTTAAGAGTCGAAAAACACTTAAAACAGATAGCTAAACGTACTCTTTCAGATGAGTTAATACTAAAATTAATTCAATCGAAAACTGCAAATCAATTTACAGAAGAAGACACAAGAAAATTAAAAAATAAATATCACAAAATTTTGGAATTAAACAGATTAGCAGAATTAATGGACTCCATCTGCACAATCGCAAAGAGTGATCGCTCTGATATTGAAAATGATATCGTTTTTTTTAGTGGATATGAAGATCCTTCTACTCAGCCTGATGAAAGATTAAAAATAGCATTAAAAATGCTAAGAAACTACAATCGAAGAGTTCCTAATTCAATAAAACAAAAAGCACATGATGAAATCAAAAATTCATTTCATAGTTCTTACAGACAAGAAAAACAAAAGATAAAAGATCGAAAGCAAGAGAATCATGAGAAATTTTTTCTTGGAAGTGCACTTATATTATTTTTTAAATCACAAAATATTGAAATGAATTATCTTGATATTACACTTAAAATGATAGAGCTGTATCAAATTAAAAACTATTTTAGAAAAGAGTTATTTTTAGAATCAGAAACTAAAGAATTTAAATTTTCAGAGCAAGGTAGAAACTTTAACGATAAGAAAAACGCGATTTTATCTGATCCTAAAAATCCTTTTAAATAGAAATATAGATTAAAAGATAAAGCAGTATACGTTGTTATTACCTAAAACTAACAAAAGATTATTTACTGACATAATAAAAAAATAAGTTTTTTTTGATTTTTTAAACATATCTCATCTTTTTTTATTTTCTGCATATATCTCATCTTTTTTTGGTTTTTTTCCATATATCTCATCTTTTTTTTTTAATATTCTGATAGCCTTTATTTTAAGAGGTTTTCTCTTAAAACTTTATTGAAGGAGATATTTAATGGCTGTATCTATAGACCTAACTAATACCGAACGTCGAGTATCTACTGCCGAATTCGCTTTGCGCATGAATATTTCAGAAAAGGAGCTATATGATCGAATTAAAACTGGTCGCGTGACAAGACCAATCAAAGATGGACGTAAAAATTACTGGCTTAATAGCTATGTCCTTTCCTGTATTATTCAAGAGGAAAACTCCATTCTTATGTCAGAATGAAATAGCTGTTGTTCTAAGTCAAAAACGCCTGATTTTTCTCAGGCGTATTTTTTCAATATTTTCATTCATCCAATCGTTAAATTCTTATCTAATATGATGACTTTAGTTTTTAAGAGATCTAGTAGATCTATAAAATTAAAAAGGTCACAAATAAAATTTGTGACCTTTTTTGTAACAAACTCGAACGTGAGTAACATTATGAGTAAGTTTAACAAATATTGTTTAAATATTATTAAATTACAATAACTTAAACTACATGTGAGCGGTTTACATCATACCGCCCATACCACCCATGCCACCCATATCAGGCATAGCAGGTTTGTCTTCTGGGATATCAGTAATCATACATTCAGTTGTTAACATCAAACCAGCAACAGATGCAGCGTGCTCAAGTGCAGAACGCGTTACTTTAGCAGGGTCAAGGATACCCATTTCTAACATATCACCATATTGTGAAGTTGCAGCGTTGTAACCAAAGTTACCTTCACCGCTTTTCACTGCATTGATCACAACAGATGGCTCATCGCCAGCGTTAGACACGATTTGACGAAGTGGCGCTTCAATCGCACGACGAAGGATGTTCACACCTACAGTTTGGTCATCATTTGCACCAACAAGACCGTCAAGTACTTTAGCTGCACGTACCAACGCAACACCACCACCTGCAACAACACCTTCTTCAACCGCAGCACGCGTTGCATGAAGCGCATCATCTACACGGTCTTTCTTCTCTTTCATTTCAACTTCAGTTGCAGCACCAATTTTGATTACAGCAACACCGCCAGCGAGTTTAGCTACGCGCTCTTGAAGTTTTTCTTTATCGTATTCAGATGTTGATTCTTCGATTTGAGCACGAATTTGAGTTACACGTTCAGCAATTTGATTTGCATCACCAGCACCATCAACAATCACAGTATTTTCTTTAGAAATCGTGATTTTATGTGCAGTACCTAAATCTTGAAGCGTTGCTTGTTCTAAAGACATACCCACTTCTTCAGAAATCACAGTAGCACCTGTCAAGATCGCGATATCTTGAAGCATTGCTTTACGACGATCACCAAAACCAGGCGCTTTAACCGCACATACTTTGATGATACCGCGCATGTTGTTTACAACCAGTGTTGCAAGTGCTTCACCCTCAACATCTTCAGCGATGATGAGTAATGGTTTACCTGTTTTTGCAACAGCTTCTAAAACTGTAATCAATTCACGGATATTACCAATTTTCTTATCAACAAGAAGAATGAATGGATTTTCAAGTTCAGCAGTCAAAGTATCTTGTTTGTTTGCAAAGTACGGGCTGATATAACCACGGTCAAACTGCATACCTTCTACAACATCAAGCGCATCTTCAAAGCCTGAACCTTCTTCAACAGTAATCACGCCTTCTTTACCAACGCGTTCCATTGCTTGCGCAATCAACTTACCTACAGTTTCATCAGAGTTTGCCGAAATCGAACCGACTTGTTCAATTGCTTTGGTATCAGAAGCTGGTTTAGCAGTTGCTTTGATATTTTCAACAACAGCTCTAACCGCAAGGTCGATACCACGTTTCAAATCCATTGGGTTCATACCCGCAGTTACAGATTTGATCCCTTCATTTAAGATCGCTTGAGCAAGTACAGTTGCAGTTGTTGTACCATCACCTGCGATATCATTGGTTTTTGAAGAAACTTCACGAACCAATTGCGCGCCCATATTTTCGAATTTATCTTTTAAAGAAATTTCTTTAGCAACAGTTACACCATCTTTAGTGATGTGTGGTGCACCGAAAGAACGATCAATAACAACGTTACGCCCTTTAGGACCTAAAGTTACTTTTACTGCATCTGCAAGTACGTTTACACCGGCGATCATTTTTGAACGCGCTGAATCACCAAATTTTACGTCTTTAGCTGACATACTAAACTCCAGATATCTTTATAAATTTTAAATTTTGACCAATATGTTTTGGATGAAAACTCATTTGAACGGCAGAAGATTAACCTTCCAATACCGCTAAAATATCAGACTCTTTCATCACAAGAAGTTCTTCACCATCAACTTTAACTTTAGTACCTGCGTAAGCACCAAATAATACGTTATCGCCCACTTTCACGTCTAAAGCGCGTACGCCATTATCAGTGATTTTGCCATTACCTACAGCAAGGATTTCACCTTGAGCAGGTTGTTCAGCTGCTGAAGTACTTAAAATTAAACCACCTGCTGTTTTAGTTTCTTTTTCAACACGGCGAATAACAACGTTGTCATGTAAAGGACGAATCTTGCTCATTTCTAACTCCATAGACATTTTAAATGTCATTGATTACTCAGCGAAGATGACTTCTTATTCCTAGGTCATCGACAAAATATTTGTATGTCACATTTGTGGGGATGGAAATAAACGCTTCAAGGGGAAAATGAAAAAAAATTTATTTAATTTGTACGTTTTTTCTTCTTTTGTATCAAATCAGCTCTGATTCAGAATTTTTCAGCTCATTTTTCGCAATAAAATCTTGTAATTGCTCATCAAAAAAATAATGCTCAAACTCACCATTTTGATGAATCACATTAAAACTGTTTGGCATATTTTTATGTAAGCGTCGAGAAACTGCTGTACCCGCATGAACTTCATAAACCGGTTGCTTTAAATTTAGCGCAAAGGCTTGATTCAAATCATAGACCGCAACTAAATGTAAATGACCATGTAATAAAGCATACAGTTGATGTTGTCCCCATTCTTTAATGGCAAACTGCCCTAAAGCAGGACAATCTTTTAAGTGATGATCTTCATTTGAAGTATAAAAAGGTTGGTGACTAACAATTATTTTTAATTTATTTTTCGGTGCATTGACCAACAACTGATTTACATTTTGAATTTGCTCAAATGAGATATGCCCGCGTGTATGATAACGCCGACGAATACTGTTCATGCCAATTAAATAAAAATGCTCTGTAAATAAAGTGCGTTCTAAACTACCAAAGAACAGTTGATATAAGCCAAATGGTCTAAAGGCACGATTCCAGACATGATATAAAGGAATATCATGATTGCCAGGCACCACAAAATAAGGGATTTTTAGCGATTCTAAAAACTGTTTACATGCATAGAACTCTTTAAATTTAGCACGTTGAGTTAAATCACCGCTCACCACAACCACTTCTGGTTTATGCACAGCACAAAACTTTTGAATCGCTCGTATACACTCTGGACGCTCAGTACCAAAATGTAGATCAGACAGATGCAATAACATGCGGCACCATAATTTTTAAAGCATTTTTTTCTACGTGTAAGGTTAATGGGGTCGTCATTGAAACAATTTCTCCATCGACAGCAACGGTCAGTTTAGGCTTTTTTGAATAAACAATGACTTTTTGTGCACCAAAACTATACACATCGGAAGCGTTTTCCAATTTTCCACGAATGGTTTGAAACAAGGTTTTAAATAAAGTGGCTTTATCTCCTTTGGCGATCACCACACCGGCAATCTCACCCACCTCTGCACATTTTGAAATTTTTAAATTCAATTCTTTTAATTGCAGTTGATTATTACCAAAAAAAATCAGTGGTGTTTTTACAGGATACTTTTGTCCATCTACTTCGATCTCTAATTTGAGTTCTTTACGGTCACGAATCAGTACATCCAAACCAGAGGTGTAAGCATTTAAAGGAAAGCGTCCAAACTTACGATTATATTCTTCACGTTTTTTAATAAATAAAGGATATAAACCTAAACTGGCATTATTTAGATAAATTTGATCGTTGATACAGGCCACATGTGATGCACGCGGCTCCCCTGTGGCGATCACATTTGCTGCCTCCAAAATATTCAGGGGAATATGTAGAACACGCGCCACATAATTAAAAGTACCCAAAGGTAGTATTCCCATAGGAATTTTTTGATTTAACATTTGCGAGGCGACTGCATTCAACGTACCATCACCACCTGCAGCGACAATGACACCGCAATCTGAGTACTGTGCATGACGTTGAATGATTTTTTGCATCAGGGTTTTTATATCAGGCTCTGAACTGATATCAAAAACTTGAATTTCAAAACCATGTGAAGTCCAGATGGTCATGAGTTTTTCATAAATATCATCTTTCTGATTGGCATGAAAACCTGACTTTTCATTGTAAATCATTGAAAGAGGCTTGAGTTCTGTGTCCATAAGCTTGATTATTTTGAAGTATTTGCACTAATTTCGTCGATTTTCTAAACAAATAAAAGCACCTTTATGTAAAATTCGAATTATGTCCATTTATTAAATCAATAATTAATTTAGTAAATCTTATAATTTCAACTTATTGTAAACTATTATTATTTACAATTAAAATACCCTACATTCCGTTTTAAAATACTAATAAAAATCAAACAATAATCAATGTTAGACAATAAAAATCAAATACTTAGTAAAAACTCAAGCATTGGTATCTTTTAAGCCTTTAGTCTTATTTTTTTTATGAATATATGTTTTAATACCACCACTTTTTTTCATACTTAAATTTGAATGTAGTATCCCTTCATTCAGATTATTATTTGTACACAAAATTGTACATATTTTAGATAGGCCTCACCATGACCCAAGTGAACGCACCAGAATTCGTTCGTCATCCCAAGCTCATTGCATGGGTTGAAGAAATTGCTAAATTAACTAAACCTGCAAAAATTGAATGGTGTGACGGAAGCGAAGAAGAGAATCAACGTTACATCGACTTGATGATCGCTAACGGCACTATGCAAGCGTTGAACCAAGAAAAACATCCTGGTTCTTATTTAGCGAATTCTGATCCGTCTGACGTAGCGCGTGTTGAAGGTCGTACATACATCTGCTCTGAAAAACAAGAAGATGCTGGTGCGACAAACAACTGGGAAGCTCCTGCTGAGATGCGTACTCGCCTTAACGGTTTGTTTGATGGTGCAATGCAAGGACGTACAATGTACGTGGTTCCATTCTCTATGGGGCCATTAGGTTCTCACATTGCTCACATCGGTATCGAAATTACAGATTCTCCTTATGTTGCTGTAAGTATGCGTAAAATGGCTCGTATGGGTAAAGCTGTTTATGATGTACTGGGTACAGATGGCGATTATGTTCCTTGCGTACATACTGTTGGCGCTCCGTTGGCTGAAGGTCAAAAAGATGTTGCATGGCCTTGTAACCCTGAAAAATATATCGTGCATTATCCAGAAACTCGTGAGATCTGGTCTTACGGTTCAGGATACGGCGGTAACGCATTATTGGGTAAAAAATGCCTTGCTTTACGTATTGCTTCATCTATGGGTCGTCAACAAGGCTGGTTAGCTGAACACATGTTGATCCTTGGTGTGACCAATCCACAAGGTGAGAAACATTACATTGCAGCGGCATTCCCATCTGCATGTGGTAAAACCAACTTCGCGATGTTGATTCCACCAGCGGGTTATGAAGGTTGGAAAATTGAAACTGTAGGTGACGATATTGCTTGGATCAAGCCAGGTGAAGATGGTCGCTTATATGCAATCAACCCTGAAGCTGGTTTCTTTGGTGTAGCACCTGGTACAAACATCAAAACAAATCCAAACTGCATGGCGACACTTCACAAAGATGTCATCTATACAAACGTTGCTGTAACAAATGACGGTGACGTATGGTGGGAAGGTCTAACCAAAGAAGCGCCTGCTAATTTAACCAACTGGAAAGGCCAACCACATGTTGCTGGTGAAAAAGCAGCGCATCCAAATGCTCGCTTCACAGTTGCAGCGGGTCAATGCCCTTCTATTGATGCTGACTGGGAAAATCCAGCTGGCGTACCAATTTCTGCATTCATCTTCGGTGGTCGTCGCGCAGATACAGTACCTTTAATTTCAGAAGCTTTTGACTGGGTTGATGGTGTTTATAAAGCAGCAACAATGGGTTCTGAAACAACTGCAGCTGCAGTAGGTCAACAAGGTGTTGTACGCCGTGACCCATTTGCCATGCTTCCATTTGCTGGCTACAACATGGCTGACTATTTCTCTCATTGGTTAGAAATGGGCGAAGAAGTTGGTGCTAAAGCAAAAGCTGCGGGCAATAAACTTCCAGGTATTTATAACGTAAACTGGTTCCGTCGTGATGCTGAAGGCAACTTTGTTTGGCCTGGTTTTGGTCAAAACATGCGTGTGCTTGAGTGGATCATTGACCGTTGTGAAGGTCGTGCTGAAGCAGTAGAAACACCAATTGGTTTTGTTCCAACCTATGAGCAATTGAACTGGACAGGTTCTGACTTCACTAAAGACCAATTTAATCTTGTGACTTCTCAAGACAAAGATCAGTGGATCAAAGAAATTGAAAGCCACACTGAGTTATTTGATAAACTTGGTGAACGTTTACCACCTGCACTTAAAACTCGTCAAAATGAGCTTTTAGAAGCTGTTAAGAAATCTGCTTAGTCCTCTGATTAATTGATACAAAAAGACCGCCATATAGCGGTCTTTTTGTTATTAAAGTGATTCTTTTCACTTTATTGTTTAGATATTCATTACAATTATGTAATAAAAATATAAATGATTACTATTTCCATATACAAAATTCATATTTTCTCTATAATTCAAACATTCATTATTTTATTGATTTTTTTTAATCATGATTGAAAATATTATTTATTCGGCAAAAGTGATTAGAGCCAAATTTGTCTCAGATAGACGCTATCTCACCAAAAGATTTATTGCTAAATTGGGTTATACCCCGAACTTTGATCAGCCTAAAAGTTTCAATGAAAAAGTCACCGCCAGAATGATCTATGAAAGAGTACCCTTACATACAAAATTGGCGGATAAATTTGCAGTACGAGAAATCATTTCAGATAAAATTTGTTGTTCCCATTTCGTTCCACTGATTGGCGTATATAAATGCTTTGAGGAAATTGACTTTAATCAACTTCCCAACAAGTTTGTTTTAAAATGCAATCATGACAGTGGCAGTGCGATTGTCTGTAACGATAAAGCGCAATTTGATATCAAAAAAGCGCAGCACAAACTCAATCACCACCTTAAACAAAATATGTATTTTAGAAAACGAGAATGGCATTACAAAGATATTGTTCCTTTAATTTTGGCCGAACAACATATTGATTTATTTACTGATCAAAACAATAAGTTCACCATTACAACATGTCGTGTTCATTGTTTTGAAGGTCAGCCTCGATATCTCGAAGTCGATGTACAAGATAGCAAAGGTATAGATTATTCAAATATGTATGACACATCTTGGATTCTGCAACCCTTTACCGTTGATCTAAAAAACAATACGCCAAGCTGTTTAGCACGACCGCAAAAATTAAATAAAATGCTTCAATTGTCAGAAGATCTTTGTTTTAAATATGGTTATAGCCGAATTGATTTCTTATTATCTCAAGACGATGTTTTCTTCAGTGAGATTACCTTAACCCCCAATGCAGGTCGTATGGTCATCACCCCAAGTGAGTGGGATGAAAAATTAGGCGCTTTATGGCTAACTGACTAAACCGAGCAAAAAGGCCGACGAGTTCGGTCTTTTTTATGATTTAATCTAATCATTCAATGATCTAAAAATAAGCGTAATGACACCTATTAAAAACATCACCACAGCTCAACCTTATCTAACATTGTTACCTGACCATGAAGTCGTCTTCGCCCCTTCAAGTCTATTTCTAGCACAGCATTTACTTCCGCTTATTTCAATTGATTTATCCGCAATAAATACTGCATGGCAAGGAAAAATTCATTTGCTGAATGCTATTGAACCTTATGAAGGCTATATCGGAAGTGATACCACAGAATTTTCAGATACTTTTGCCAATGAAAATTGGTTCATTATGCAATTAAATCAACAAAATCAATATGAATGGTTAGCAAACAAAAGATATTTTGCTTTAGAAAATCCTGATTGCGAGGCTGATCTAAAAACCCATCACAAAGAAATGCATGAAGATTACTTGCAGCTTAAACAGCGCTTTGCCGAAACTGGAAAAATCATTTCAACATCCCGCATTGAATATCAAAATAATTCTCCAACAACCTTGCTTGACCAATTAGGCGGCGAATGTGGCGGTGGAAACTGGACTTATCCGATTGATCAACATTTTGATTTACGCTACATCAACGCAGACCGTGATGATCAAGAAGTTCATATTTCTGACCGCGATGGCAATCGTTATTATTTTATTGCAGCTGTTGCAGGTTGGGAATATTGTTCACGTTGTGCAGATTCGATTTTATTGTATTACCAACCTGAAACCTGACGCGTTTTATATACCTTTGATTGGTCATAACACATCCTCAGCAAAGCAATATACTTCCATTTTTGCTTAGGCAACATTTCTCTGTACGCGGCGTTCATGCAATTCAAGCAAATATTCATCCAGTACTTGAATTTCAGTTTCTGTAAATTTTAAATATAACTTGGTACGGCGCTTTAAAATATCCTGACTGGTGATCGCCCACTCATGATCAACCAAATAATCAACCTCTTGGGCATATAAACCATGTCCAAAATCTTGACCAAGTTCATGAACAGATGTCGAATGATTTAAAAATTTCCATGTATAGGTTCCATAGGCATGTGCCCAGCGGCTTGAAGTTTCATGATTAAGCCCTTTGATTTTATTTTGAATTTCTAAAACTAACCCATCAACAGAGATTAAATTCTCAGCACCTGGCAACAAGGATTTTCCAGTCCAAGGTTTTCCAGCTTTAGGGAAAAACTTCTGCAAATGCTCCATTGCAGATTCAGCCAAGCGTCTATAGGTGGTTAACTTCCCACCAAACACAGAAAGTAATGGTGCATCATTTTCATGATCTTGCGATAAAGCCAAAGTGTAATCACGGGTAATTGCTGCTGGATTATCAGACTCATCATCACACAACGGGCGTACCCCTGAGAATGTCTGAATAATATCGGCTTGAGTTAGTTGCACTTTAAAATGATCATTGGATACATCAAGCAGATAATCAATCTCTTGCTGACTAATTTCAACATTATTCGGATCTGCTAAATATTCACGGTCAGTTGTGCCAATCATGGTGTATTGATTGAGATAAGGAATTGCAAACACGATACGTTGATCATCATTTTGCATAATAAAGGCTTTATCACCGTCATAGATTTTCGGCACAATAATATGACTGCCTTGAATTAAACGAATCCCATATTGTGATTTTAACTGAAGCTCTTGCTTAATGAATTGTGCAACCCAAGGTCCTGCAGCATTGACCAAAGCCTTCGCTTGTATGTGATAAATACCCTGTTCATTTTCAAACTGAATAGTCCACAAGCCATGTTCTCGTTGTGCTGAAATACAACGTGTTTGGGTCACCACAGTGGCATTTTTCTCACGTGCTTGCATTGCATTTAAAATCACTAAGCGTGAATCATCTACAGCACAATCTGAGTATTCAAAACCCCGTTTGAACGCTGTTTTTAGTGGGCTGGTATTAGGGTCAAACTCAACCAAATGTGAACCTGCAAGCTTCTCTCTTTTACCCAAATGATCATATAAAAACAGACCCGTACGAATCAGCCAAGCAGGACGTAAATGAGGCTGATGTGGCATGATAAAACGCATAGGGCGAATGATATGTGGTGCCTTTGCTAGTAAGACTTCTCGCTCCGCTAAAGCCTCTCGGACTAAACGAAATTCTTTATGTTCCAAATAACGCAGACCACCATGAATCAACTTGCTGCTTGCAGACGAAGTATGGCTGGCTAAATCATCTTTTTCACACAAGAACACAGATAAACCACGCCCAGCAGCATCATTGGCAATACCAACACCATTTATTCCACCACCAATTACAGCAATATCATAGTAAGCTTGTTGCTCATTGATTTGTGTCATAAACGCCACCACCTTTGATCATTTGCATATATTCACAATCATTTTTGAAAATATATTTTCATTTGTTTTCATTTAAGAAAATAATAGATAGTTTTTTAATCAATGTCTATCAAAAAATGATCAATTTCACGTTTATCATGTTTTCACTATGGGTTTAAAACTTAGCCTAAACCACAGTTAAAGCTACTTCTGCTGCATGAATTTGTTTTAAATAATTTTCAGTGGGGGTTTTATTGGTAAAAAGCCGATCTATTTCAGAAAGATGGCCTAAGCGCATCATTGCATGGCGACCGAACTTGCTCTCATCTGCTGCTAAAAATACCTGCCGAGCACCTAGAATAATTTCTTGCGAGACTGACACTTCTTGAAAATCGAAATCGAGCATCGTTCCATCTTCATCAATTCCACTGATACCAATCAAGGCATAATCAACTTTAAACTGCTTAAAAAATTCGGAGGTGGCTTGCCCAATCACGCCTCCATCAGGGCGCACTTTCCCACTGGCGATCAGCACTTCAAAATCATCGTTAATACTCAAAATTTTTGCCACATTTAAATTATTGGTAATCACTTTTAAACCGCGATGTTGCAATAAAGCATGGGCAATAGCTTCGGTCGTTGTACCAATATTGATAAACAAAGATGCATGATCTGGAATTGCTTTTGCAACAGCTGTTGCAATGCGCTGTTTTGCAGCTAAATTATGGCTGATCCGTTGACTATATGCTGTATTGGTAACGCTTGAGTCTACTGCAGCACCACCGTGATAACGACGTAATAGTCCGGCATCTGCCAATTGATTGATATCTCGCCGTACAGTTTGCGGGGTAACTGCAAAATGCTGTGCAATCTCATCAATACTGATGTAGCCCCGAGCCTTAACCAATGCTAATGTTTGCTGTTGTCGAATCATTAAGTCCATAGATGTGAAACCTTATTGTTTTATTTTCAAAAATGAACATTTAGCTACTATAAATAGCATGACTACTTACTGTACGACTAGATTAAATTCTTAAATTCATCCAACTCAGCTTACTAAATTGTTTATATTCCATACATTTAGACGCAAATAAATAGGCTTTAACTTTGAGATAAATTCTTATAATTTATAAAATATTTAAAATTAAATGCCTGTTTTAAAAAAATATTCATTTATTTATAGAATTTCTCATCTTGGAACAATAATGAGCTCTCAACACAGCTAAGACCAAAGTCTAATAAGGTCTGCTTTCATTCAAGCGTATAACGACCATTGTAATTATTTGTATCCCCTCGTCATACTTACTTAAATTCTCTCTGTTTGATTTTCTTCTTTGATTTTCATCCAAAATGAAAGTTAAACAGGCTGTATTTTGCATATTCTTTTGGAGAATTGCCTTGTCCAATTCATCTCCTCAAGCTGCCACTTCGCAACTTGATAGAAAAACTCGTTTCAAATCTATACTAGGTGGCTCAGCTGGTAATTTAGTCGAATGGTATGATTGGTATGTATATGCCGCATTTACCCTCTATTTTGCGCCTGTGTTCTTTCCTGAAGGTAATGAAACCGTCAAACTTCTCCAAGCTGCTGCAGTTTTCGCTTTAGGCTTTTTAATGCGTCCGATCGGTGCATGGATCATGGGCATTTATGCTGACCGTAAAGGTCGCAAAGCCGGCTTAACACTTTCTGTTTCATTGATGTGTATTGGCTCATTAATCATTGCTTGTGCGCCATCTTATGATTCAGTTGGGATGTTTGCTCCTGCACTGCTTTTATTTGCGCGTTTATTACAAGGTTTAAGTGTTGGTGGTGAGTATGGCTCAAGTGCCACCTATTTAACTGAAATGGCGGGTAAAAATCATCGTGGCTTTTTCTCAAGTTTCCAATATGTTACTCTGATCTCAGGTCAATTACTTGCACTCTGCGTACTGATTATCCTGCAACATAATCTTTCTGAAGAATCCTTACATGCTTGGGGATGGCGTGTTCCTTTCTTTATTGGTGCATTACTCGCAATTGTTGTGTTCTGGATTCGTCGTGGTCTCGTTGAAACAGAATCATCTAAACAAGCGCAACAACAAGCAAAAAATGGCGGTGAAACATCTGGTGCTTTGGCTTTATTCACCAAGTATCCTAAACAAGCATTTACAGTGATTATGCTAACTGCGGGCGGCACCTTAGCTTTCAATACATTTACGACTTATTTACAAAAATATTTAGTTAACACTTCTGGCTTTGAAAAAACCACCGCAACTGAAATTACCACAGCCGCAATCTTTATTTTTATGTTGATTCAGCCTGCAGTGGGTGCACTTTCTGACAAAATTGGTCGTAAACCGATTATGATCACTTTTGGTGTACTCGGTGTGTTATTTACCGTTCCTATTTTCAATAGTTTAGGCTCGACAACGGATCCTAAAACGGCTTTCTTCTTATGTATGAGTGGTATGGTCATTGTAACTGGATATACAGCCATTAATGCGGTTGTAAAAGCTGAATTATTTCCACCGCATATTCGTGCTTTAGGTGTAGCCTTACCTTATGCACTTGCCAACACTGTGTTTGGTGGTACGGCTGAATTAGTTGCGTTAAGCTTTAAAAATGCTGGGCATGAAAACTATTTCTTCTATTACATTACCTTTATGATCAGTTTATCTCTAATCACCTATGTTTTTATGAAAGATAGCAAAAAACATAGCCTGATTACGGATGATTAATTCAAACTATAGTTTGCAATCTAATTCATTTAAAACAGCTTTTTTATTTACATGAAAAAGCTGTTTTATTTACGCAATTCACTTATCGTGAAAATTGCAAAGCTATGGCATACTAAAAATAATTCAAAAAGCTAGGACTTTAAAAGATGAAAAAAATCACTTATGCAGGTTTAGGATTAATCGTTTTAGCTTTATCTGCATGTCAAACAACCCCTCGTCAATACAATGGCGTAACAGGTTATCAGATTGAAAATCAAACAGCAGATAGTGCAACACTGGCATACACCCTTTCAGGTCGTGCAGATCGTGATTTGGATGCTGATAAATTACAGCGTGCATGTCAAAAAGTTTTGGGTGCAAACAAAAACTATAAAATTTCTGTATTAAGCACCAATGAAATTATCAATCCGCAAATAGCAAAAGATCAGGCTGGCGTTCAACTTGGGCATAGCCGTACATCATTTGGGCTTTCTAATACACCAAGTCTAAATAACAGTGAAGATTATGCAACACGCCAAGCATTAGATACCCGTCCAAGCACTTTACATGTTGTACGTTATACCTGTTCTTGATTTTAGATAGGTGTAAATCACAGAATAAAATAAGACGCTGTCATAGCGTCTTATAAAAACTCACATTTCTGAATTCTTTGGCTTCATCTAAATCAGGCCAAGTGGTGGCGCTTCGTTCATCCAATTTTTGGTAATTTGGATGACTAAAGTTTTTCACTCGGCTATCTGCCACCCATACTTCTGTTGAAAATTTTAAAAACTGATCTAAAAAGAAACGGTTAGATTGATCATATAAAACATCTGCTGCTAATAAGACATCAACCTGTTCTGATTTATATAAATCATCTAGATATTCAAGCTCTACATCATTAAGCAAAGCATTTTCGCGACAAGCATCCAAACTAATTGGGTCGATATCGCAACAGATGACACGTTTTGCACCTGCCATTTTGGCTGCAATTGCAACGACGCCTGATCCAGCACCAAAATCCAGCACTATTTTATCTTTTACATGCTGTGGCTCTGCAATCAGCCATTGTGCCATTGCTAAACCTGAAGCCCAGCAAAAAATCCAATACGGTGTATCATTCCAAATACGGCGAATCACCTCATCATCCAAACGATCTGTTGGAAAAACAGGTGGAATCAACCATAACGAAATTGGGCTTTCAGGCAACTGCTGTGCCAATAATTCGCATTGAGGAATTACTTCATGCAAAGCATCAAGTAAATGTTGTGGGGCTTTAGGAAATTGATAAGTACAGCTCATGCAAAATATGACCAAAATTATTATTTTGATATTGAGGAAATACAGCTTCTTCCTCATATTCGATAGACAGTAACGTCATGTGCTAAGGTTTGAGACAATACTTCTTATTGAATCTCGAATATAAATACTTAAAAGTACATCTTAAACGCGTTAAGCCAATGACAATGTTGCCTACTTTTACTGAAAAATAAATATCGCTGTGTAAATGTAGGCTAGATTTAAGCACAGTGAATGCATGGCTTTCACTGTACTCAGAATAAATTAGAACTTAAGTTAACGCCTTTTCAGCAGCTTCCACAGTTTGACGAATCAACGTTGTGATCGTCATCGGGCCTACGCCACCTGGAACTGGCGTATAAGCTGCAGCTACCTCTTCAATACCAACCAATTGGATATCACCCACACCACCACCTTCACGAGGATGGAAACCGGCATCAACCACAACAGCACCTTGCTTAATCCAATCTTTTTGGATTAATTCAGCTTTACCGACTGCACCAACAACAATATCCGCTTGTTTTACCAATTCAGCAAGATTTTGTGTGCGAGAATGACAGATTGTAACTGTTGCATTGGCTTGAAGTAGCATCATTGCCATCGGTTTACCTAAAATAGCCGAACGGCCCACCACAACAGCATGTTTGCCCGCGATTTCAATCTTATTTTCTTCAAGAATTGTCATGATACCTGCAGGTGTTGCCGAACCATAAGCAACCTCACCCATTGCCATACGGCCGAAACCTAAGCAAGTTACGCCATCTACATCTTTCTCAAGTGAAATGGCATCAAAACAAGCACGCTCATCAATTTGTTCAGGCACAGGATGTTGTAGCAAAATCCCGTGAACATCAGGATTGTCGTTTAATTTTTCAATTTCAGCTAACAATTGTTCAGTCGTGGTTTCTTTACCTAACTCTACTTTTAAAGAATCCATACCAACACGACGGCAAGCATTTCCTTTCATGCGTACGTATGTCGCAGATGCACCATCATCACCCACTAAAATAGTCGCTAAAATTGGGGTACGACCTGTTTTTGCTTTTATAGCTTCAACACGAGTCAACAAGTCTGCTTCAATTTGTTTCGCTAATGCGCGACCATCCAATACCAATGCCACGGCACATCTCCAAAGTAGATATGAATCAATTTTGCAAATA
>Ga0256903_1000162_pt1 | contig 21679 bp, 23 predicted proteins | sample MC6MC0741MT_FD_190195 | JGI IMG/M metagenome (GOLD analysis project Ga0256903, IMG submission 190195) | Metatranscriptome of enriched soil aggregate microbial communities from Iowa State University, Ames, United States - MC6-MC0741-MT... | ecosystem: Environmental > Terrestrial > Soil >... | reverse complement strand
GGGTCTGTAGACATTTCATAAATGGCTTGCGTTGTAGGTTAAAATTGAGCAGGCAAGGCATGAAACGAAGAGAATAGCGAGACTATTTTCGAGTTTCATAACGTAGGCTGAGATAATTTTAGCCACAACCCTTCGGGACTAGTGTGTTTTTTGCCGTTACGTCGTTACGAACTACTTATTTAGAATGACTAAATTTCGTATTTCGCGCCTAGTATCGCCTAAAAAACACACGTAGTCGCAAACCTAGACGAATTGTCAACAGACCCTATGCTGTTCTTCGGAAATAATTTAAAAATTATTCCACGTCTTTGGTTAATTGATAAAGTTCAGCATTTGGACCTTCAATCTTTTCACCCGTTGCAAAACTACGTGCTTCTAACATATTTTCGCCAACAAAGTATTTGCGGTTATCTGCATTTTTATCTAGACCGATAATCGATCCAGATTCATCAAAACTAAAATGACCTTGAGTTTTAAATTCTTTGCCTTCACCTTTAACCCCTTCATATTCTTCAGTCAGTTCATAAGTGTGATCTGATTTGAGGATGAGTTTGGTTTTGATTCCTGAGCAATCAGCACACGGAAGTAAGCCTTTGTATTCCCCAGCCCAGTCCAAGCTACTTTGAGCATTGTGTTCTGAATCAATCGTTGGGGTTGCTGCTTCATGCGATGCAGCAGCCTGTGTTTGAGCTGTCGCTTTGATATCCTCTGATGCATTATGAGTCGGCTTAGAACAAGCGCTTAATGACAGCGCTAAAATAGACATGATGAAGAGTGTTTTTTTCATAACATAACCCAAATGAATAAATAATTATATGTGAATGATTTTATCCAGAATATAAATTATCTCCCTGATATGAAATGTGAATTATGTAAGAAATTGCTGAGTAATGTAGTTCGATGTTAAAAAGTTAGGCTATTATAGAGTTTCTCTTATTGTGCTATTTTAAGTAGTCGAATCTATGTCTCATTTGGCTGAATATGTTGCTCGTATTTACAATGAAAAAAACCACAATCAAAAAAGCAATGATTAAATTAAAATTGAAAATGTCATTTTGCAATGCGAAAAAAATTATGAGCAAGATATAGAGATCACTCAGACTAGCAAAATTTATACATTTTCAGATGAGACACAATTGAAACAAACCATAGAACAAGACAATCAGTTGTTTGAAGTGGTGTCTTGTCTAGGAAGCTGGATTGAATATCAAGTCCTTCACCAGTTAAATGTGAATATTCAGCCGTAAAAAATTCATTTTGATAATCATTGTGGTGAATTATATTGGATTAACTATTTTAACCAAATGAAAAATTGATATATGCAAATTCATTGCAGAATTTCATCAAAACTGAATATTTACTGACAAGTTTTTCGATGAATTAATTTTATACATTTATATATTAATTGCTGGTTTTTTATGCGAAGTGGATTTTTATCTGATCTATTGGTTGCTACAATCCAGCGCAAATTCTTTATATTTTGGTGTGCTGGGTGTTTGAAAAATTAGCTGAACAAAGTTTAGGCTGGATGGGATGGCAAATTGATAACCATTGGGATTTAAACATCGACCAATGTGTCATGATTGCAGCACCGCATACTAGTAATTGGGATGCACTATATGCACGTTTAGCGCTGAAAGCTTTGGGCGTTCATGTACGTATTACCATTAAAGACAGCTATATGAAATTGCCTTTTGGACCTTTTGTGCGTGCTATGGGCGGAGTTGGGATTGATCGCCGTCCTAAGCAGGATGGAGAGGAACGTCCAAGTCTGGTTCAACTGATGAGTGAGCTGTTTAAGACCCACCCTAAATTGGTGATGCTGGTGACTCCGGAGGGAACGCGTGCAAAGCAAGAACAGTGGAAAACAGGCTTTTATCATGTCGCCACTAATGCTGGTGTACCTATTGCATTGGCGTATATGGATTATAAAAATAAGAAAACTGGGATTGGTAAAATTGTTTATCCAACTGGAAATTATGAACAGGACATGGCTGAAATCATGGGATTTTATGCTCAGATCAATCCGAAATATCCAGATTTATTTAGTATAGATACTCGATTTACTCACGCCTAAAATTAATATGTTATATATCTTTGAGACTGATTTAACACAATGATAGTCACTGTAGTGTGGAAAAGCGGCGAATAGCCTATATGCTTTTTCACATTATTTTTTTAAATACCAAGATATAAAAGCACTATGATTTTAAAACATAATGCTTTGCAATGTTCAACAGTAATCGGCTTATTTATTTTTAGCGTTGCTTACTGTTGAGTGTTGTACACCGCCGAGAGATTCACAGGCTGTTTTATAAATATCGTATTGCTGTTGAACGACTTCGTCGAGAGGAATTTTAAATAGTTCATCTCCAGATTTATAGCGATCGATGTACTCAGTGGCTTTTTCTTTACTCACTGCAAGTGAGCGTTCATGATAAGTATTAATTGAACTATGCGCTAATTCTGCTGTTTCAATATTATTACATTGAAATTGGCTAAGTAGTTTTTCCGCAGTTTTAATTTCACTAGATGTGCCAAGTACACATCCTGTTAAGAGAATACTGGCACTTAACAAAAATGAGTTTTTCATCACAGATATTTAAGAAAAATGAGTGGCGGAATTGTAGGATGAATCGGGTATTAAAAATAGAGCCGCTCGGATATTGTTTGCATTTTAGCAACCAGTTGTTGAATAAATAGCCAGTGAAATTCATTCAATTTTCTCTTTATTTTGCTAAAACAATGATGTTAGCAATAAGAAACAACCTGAGGCGAATAATAAACTCAGCACCAATTGTTTAAATTGTTTTTCTGATATTTTATAAAACATTTGCGCACCAATCAGCGCTGGAATACTCACTGTCAGTATGATGAGTGCAAAATAGGGGAGATGGATCTTATGGATGGTTCCTTGCCACAGATAAATAATAATTGTGAATAATTGAATTGCAAAATTAAAATGTCTTAAAATATAACGTTGTTGTTGTTTGGGTAGGTTTTTAAGCATGACCCAAGCTGATGGTGCTGCACCACAAAAACCGCCGAGACCACCTAAAATACCACCAATAAAACCAATGCTTCCATCTGCAACTTTACCCAATGCTTGAATACGAGTAAACACAGGTGCAAAGAACATGGTTGGACACCAAATCACTAAAAATAACCCAAGAATGGTCTTAAAGGTATTTCCATCAATGAGGTGTAAAAGATAGGTACCGAGAGGTACACCGATCAATCCTGCAATAATATAGGGGAGAACAAGGGAAAACGGGAGTTGATGTTTTTGTTCTTTTCCTAATGCAATGATATGACTCCATAGCGAAGCAAACACCACCAATGGTGCTGCCAACTGTGGTGGTAATACCCAAATCCAAAAAGACATCGCAATTAAAGCAAAGGCAAAACCGGTTAGACCTTGAACAAATCCGGCAATCATGGCACCGAGAATAAAAATAAACCAAGTCATTTTAAACAAAATTGGATAGAGTTAGAGCATAGCATTGAGATGAGTAATCTTGGTTGAATCAGCCAATTTTAAAAGAAATCATGGGTTTCCATCATGACTTATTTTGATAAGCATATCTGTATCGTAAACATGTATACCATTAAAAACGATCAGATCATGAATAAAAATTTATGTAATAAAAAGCCCCTGATGACAGAGGCTAGTAATTAATTAAATAGGAGATGAGTTGTATTAGTCATTGCTTGGTTTTAACGATTGCGTTAAACCATTAATATCTCCGCCTTTAATGCCTAACTCATTCATTAAGCTATCAATCAGTGGGGCTTGAGAACGATAGCGCAGCGCACTATTAACCACTTGATCAGACAAAGCAATTTGATTTTGTTCACCAGATTCACCTGTTGCATTTGAACCTGCCATACCGCCTAAACCATTGACTTGAAGAATCTTGATATCATCAATATTCTCCATTGGTTTAACACTTTCACGAATGATTTCAGGTAAGTATTTCAATAATGCTAAACGGATTTGCATCTCAACTTGTTCTGTTGATAGCACGTTGTTGGCTTCATTGACTGCACGCGTACCTTCAGCGTCGACTTGATATTGCTTTTCTTGTGCCGCAGCAAGCAACATTTTTGCATCTGCTTCACCTTTGGCTTTTAAACGTATTTTTTCAGCATCCGCTTGTGCTGCAATACGGACTGCTTCAGCATCATCTGCAGCTGCCTGTTTAGCGGCCTCTGCTGCTACAGTAATCGCAATCGCATCTGTTTCAGCAACTTGCTTTGCAGCCACCAATTCAACGGCTTTTAAACGCTCTGCACGCTGAGTTTCACGAACAGTTGTCACTTCTTCTTCCGCTTTTACAGCTTGTGCACGTGCTTGGTCAGCCAATGCTTTAGCTTCAGATTCAGCACGTGATTTTTCAGCAATCGCAATTGCACGATCTTGTTCGGCCAATTCAATGGTTTTCTTCTGTTCAACTTGGGCTTTTTGGATCAGCTGTGCTTTTTGAATATTTTCATTTTCAACATCACGTGCAGACGCAATACGCTTTAATTCGACTTCACGTTCAGCGGCAATCTGAGCTTCTTCTGCTTCGCGTTTTTTTGCGGCTTCTTGTGTTGCAATTTCTGCCGATTGCTCAGCTTTACGAATGGCGATTTCACGTTCTTGCTGAAGTTTTGCATATTCCTCTTCACGTAGAATTTGCAAGCGTGCTTGTTCTGTTTCTAAGTTTTTTGCTTTAATGGCTAAGTCATTGTCTTGTTCAATGTCATTGCGTTTTTTACGGCGGTCTTCAATTGTTTCAGTTAGTTTAGTTAAACCTTCTGCATCGAAAGCATTTTGAGGATTAAAATATTCAAAACTGGTTTGGTCTAAACCGGTCAGTGAAACCGTTTCTAATTCTAAGCCATTTTTAAACAGATCTTCAGAAACAACTTGCTGAACTTTTTGAACAAAATCAACCCGTTTTTCATGTAATTCCTCCATTGCCATTTCAGCGGCAACAGCACGCAGTGAGTCTACAAATTTACCTTCCACCAAATCTTTGAGTTCTTGTGGTGACATCGTTTTTTTACCCAAGGTTTAGGCAGCTGTCGCAATAGATTCAGCGGTTGGTTTAACACGTACATAAAATTCAGCCATCACATCCACACGCATACGATCACGAGTAATCAACGCTTGATCTGTGGCACGTTTGACTTCAAGACGAAGGGTGTTCATATTGACGGGAATCACTTCATGTAAAACTGGCAATACAATTGCGCCACCATTTAAAATGACTTTTTCACCGCCAAAACCAGTACGGACAAAAGAAACTTCTTTACTTGAGCGTTTATATAGGCGGGCGATAATAACCCCGATGACAATCAGTGCCACCAATATAATGCCTGCTAAAACAAGGATTTGATATAAATTTGAATTCAACATTTTATTATACCTAGGTTTGTTATTGAAAAATTAAAGTGGAGTTGCTTGAAAGCCTAGTTTTGTTCTTTGTGTCAAAATCACACTTTGACCTTGTTGGAAGATTTCATTTAATTCTGGTTCAACCAAAATATAATGTGTCTGTCCAAATTGATCGATAACTTTGGCTTGTGCAGGATAGTTTTGTTTTGCTTCGCCTAAAATAATCTGAGCTGTACGACCAATCAATTCGTCACTGTGAATTGCAGTGGTTTCATCTTTTGGTAAAGTTTTTGCAATGAGTGCTGCACACACTCGCACAATCGGCATAGATAAAAAAAGACTGGCTGGCGCAATAATCCAAATTGAAAAATAATTTCCAGTGAAATTGAAAAAAATACTTTGCGCAATAAAACCAAATAACGCATAAACAGTTAGAAAAATGATCAACCAAACCAAGACGGGGATACGGCCAAGATAGAGCCAATCTAACAGCTGAACCAAAAGATTGTGATCTGTATGAATATCTACATCTGCATGATGAGTTTCTAAGAGTTGATCTGGAATAAACTGGTCTAAGAAACCTTGTGAGGTTGAACCAATAATAAGGAGTAAACACTCCACAATACCCAATAAAAACATCAGGCAAAGACTCACGCTAAACAGTAAGTTGGATGAGTGTGTAAATAATTCCCACATATTGTTCTACTCTAAATTATTGTCGCGCGTTTTTATAAATAAAATTTTTAATTTGAACTGAATAATTAAATGATCATCAGTTAATTCAATTAATAAATTAAGTTTATCGGTTTTGTCGTATTGTTGCAACAAAATATTTTATGATATTAATTAAAATCAATATCTTATAATTTAATATATTGTTTCATATTATGAGAATTGGTTGAAAAGTAATGCTTGCATTTTAGCCAACTATTCCTTATAACTGATTGAGTTTACAGAGGGAACTGAAGACAAAAAAATACGCAATGATTGGGGTGATCACTGCGTAGAACAACGAATCTGCTTTCACAGTTCGGTTAAGGAGAAATGTTATGAACATTGGGGATTGTTCATAACTTAAGTTTGATAGTAGAGGTTCCCCTCTGTAAATTCATTGGTATTCACGTAAACAAGTGTTAAATCTCGTAAAGATGATTGAAATGTGATCGACATCAACTAAAAATAATACCTTAATAAATGTTTTTAAACATATTATTGACTGGAAATATGCTCTGTTGCGCTTTTTTTTAATCAGTTATTTATGTGATTTTTAAATGTAAAACAGACAGTTTCTATGCGCTATTAGGTTGATTTTTCCATATTTCAAATCTTAAATTGCATATTTCAAAAGAAATGATCAATTCGTCGTGGAGGACTGATTTATCTATTTGGTATCATCTTTAAAGAGGCTCCATTTAAAAAATTATATTCGCAAATTGTAATTTAAAGACAATTCTATATTTTTTAATGAATTCTTCTTATTGCCGTAGCCATTAAAATAAACGCAAAACAATAACGTTTTTTGGGAATTTTGATTCAAAAATTATATTTCAGATCCTCATCTCAATTTTAGTGTTCGTTTTGCTTGCAATCATCCTGTATTTTTTCATAATAGCCTTAACTCTCATTATTAGCTTTTTACCATGTCACCATTAGAAATATTTGCGGTTATTATCAGTATTATTGGTGTCACATTGACGATTAAGCGAAATATGTGGTGTTGGGTATTTAATTTCTTTGCCTTTGTTTTATATGCCTATTTATTCTTTGAATTTAAATTATATGGTGAGACAATCTTACAATTGTTCTTTATGGTGGTGAATTTTTATGGCTTTTATCACTGGCTAAAAGGCAAGCAGCAAGATCATGAGATTCGAATAGAGCCGATTGCCGTACAAACCGTAATTCTACAATTGATCATCGCTGCTGTTGGAGGGGGAGTATTTGGGTTATCGTTGCACTATTTTACTGATGCAGCTTTGCCTATGTTAGATTCCCAATTGGCTGCATTTAGTTTACTGGCAACCTATTGGACCAGCCGTAAACATATTGCGACTTGGGTGCTTTGGGTCTTTGTTGATATTGTCTATGTCGGCATGTTTATGTATAAAGAATTATTCCTAACAGCTGCTTTGTATGCAGCGTTTGTCGGACTGGCTGCATTTGGATGGTGGCAATGGGAACAGGTCAAAAAGAAACAAACGAGTAGCATGTATAATGGAATTTAACATCATTTAAGGGGCTGCCATGATTATTGATTTTGTTCAATTACAAAAACAAAATTTTGAACAACTTGTTGAAAAAATCATGGCTCAACCTGAGCATTATCTTGACTTTGATTCAGTCTCTGATTTTTACAAAGCCCAATGGTTAGATCAATTTCCACAGGGTACAATTTGGAATACTTCTGGTTTGGATGATGGCGCAGAAGAATTTTGTATTCAGATCAAATTTAGAGAGCTGATTTTTAATATAGAAATTCAATCAACTTCTATCGTTTTAAAATTTAACAGTAAAAATATTAGAGTTTATAAAAAAATATAAAGCCAAGTATGTTTGTTAAGTGTTTGAAAAAAATATTTTTATTTGATTTTTACTTCAATTTTATTTTAGTAATTTTGGAGAGATGATGATAAAGTGATGTATGTACTGAATTTAAATAAAAGTAGTGATGGCTTGTTGTTTTAAAACAGTATGATGATTAATACTCAGGTCCCAGATCAAGACTAGCCTAATTGGATATTTCAATTTTTGACACGGCTGAAATTAACTTTTAGAAAGTTAAAATATAAAATAAAAATAAATTAGAGTAAATTAACAATAAAAATGATAAAGGCGGAAAATCTTATTTTAAAAAGTGCTTGTATCCAACTCAACGTATATGTCCAAATAGGCTAAAGGTTGACAAATAAAGCTATTAAAAAATAGTTGAATTCGGTCAAAGTGGGTAAGTGAAAATAACTTTACTCATTGAAATTTTAGGAAAACTTAAAATCTAAATTGATAAAATAAACGTAATAAAATGATAGTTCTTTAGGAAATATTTGCAAGGAATATGAAGGTTAATATCCTAACCTTAAGGTTTATTTAGAATAAAAATCTATGTTTTGAAATACACTTACATAAAATAGCTAGAATGTTATATTTAAGTGATAGATACAGATAAATAAAACAACGGATAGAAATTTACAAATTTATGGATTAGTTATTATATGAAACAAAAAAATAGAGTGGCAATACAGTGCTCAACGGAACACTTCATGCATGATGTCATGATTATGAATTGGAGTAATCTTAAGAAGTGTACTCTTGTGCTCCTCTTGGGAGGTGTTGCTGTTTTATCATGGATTGTCTGGTGGTTTTTTAGCAACGCTCAAGTTGAGCTACAAGCTTGGATTAATCAGGATTTTTATCCAACCTACATCAGATTATTGTCTTTTTCAGCATTGGGTTTTTTTACGCTTATTTTTATTATTCGTGCTTTAAATAAAATTTCTATTTTTGAAATAATAATACCGTATATAACCATCGCATATTTTGGTCTTATCTTTGTTTTTGGTGCACATTGCATCGGAGTTTTTAGTCCAGCATCAAGTGCAGGTTATGTCAGCTTAGTCACGGTGGCACTGGTATTATTTGAACGAAAAGTGGTGTATCTCATCATCATTCCAATCACTGGTTTTATGTTGATCAGCCTTGGATTAAGCCTAATGAATAAAATGACTTATGCACCAATTTTTAGTGAACACTTACAATCGATGTCGCTATATAAAAATACATTTTGGGTGTTTTGCATGTTGTATTTTTATATTCCGATTTTTTTTGCAAGTCTAGTTTTATTCGAGGTTCTCTTAATTCAATGGCGCAAAAGAGAGCAAATGATTCAGCGAATTAGCGTTCTAGATCCACTTACAGGTATTTATAACAGAAGGAGGATTGGTGAGAATATTGATTTATTAAAACAGCAGCAAAGCTCTTTTGCGATTGTGTTATTAGATTTAGATTATTTTAAGAGTGTTAATGATCAGTATGGACACGATATTGGGGATGCAGTTTTAAAACAGGTTGCAAAAATTTTGACTGAAAATATTCGTGAACAGGATGTTGTTGGACGATTTGGGGGAGAAGAGTTTATTATTCTCTTGAACAATGGTGCATTAGAAAATGCGCTGAGACTGGCTGAGAGATGCCGTCAAGCAATTGAAAAAGAAAAAATACGATTAGATCATCAACAGACGCTCAAAGTGACAGCTAGTTTTGGTGTCGCAGTATCAACGAATCCTTTTTTAACAACAAAAGAGGAGTTGATTCGTCAGGCTGATCAGGCCCTATATTTGGCAAAAAATAAGGGGCGCAATCAGGTTTGTCATTTCTTTGAAGTAGAACTTCCGCATTCATTTGAATATAAACAACGCCGTTAAACTGTTTCAAATTTTTTACGATAAACTAGACTTGTGATAAGGGTGATTAGACAAAGCACAACAATATAGTACACAGCACCAATATCACGATATAAACTTATCCATTGGACTAATGGCAGGGTCAGGCCACCTGCAATCGCGTATGCAACATTGTATGAAAATGATATTCCTGAAAAGCGAATTGGGGCGGGAAACATCTTGACCAAGCTATAGGAAACCACACCGACTGTGCCAGAAAATAGCCCAAGTAACATGTACAATCCGAAGATCGTTGAATGAGCGCTATGACCTAAGCTGTAATAAAAAATACTTGCGGTGATTGCCACACTGAGCGATCCCAAACAAATAACGCGCCCTGAACCAAAACGGTCAGCGAGCAAACCTGCCAATATACAACCCAGCATTTGCATGAGAATCGCCATGCTTTGCATCTGAAATGCGTCTGCACGTTGAAAGTTAAATGTGGTGGTCAGTAAATTTGGAGTAGATAGGATAATCACTACAACACAACCAGTTAAGAACCAAGTGAACAACATCCCAATTAAAACAGCAGATTTATGTGATGCCAAAACTTGCTTGATGGGTAGATCTTTTGATAGTTCTTTACGCGCCTCCATCGCTTTAAATACAGGAGTTTCTTTAAGATAACTTCTTAGATATAAGGCAATTAATCCAAAAACTCCGCCGACTATAAACGGGAGACGCCAAGCCCAAGCATGGATTTCTGCTTCACTAAACTTAAGTGAAATAAACAGCGACATCACAGCGCCTAATAAGATCCCCAGTGACAAACCCGCGGTAAGCAAACCATTGGCAAAACCAATTTTCTTTGTCGGTACATGCTCTGAAACAAATGTCCATGCCGCAGGAATTTCTCCACCAATTGCAATGCCTTGAACCACGCGCATTAACAACAATAACAGCGGGGCAGCTAAACCAATGTCTGCATATGTTGGCATTATACCGATGAACAAAGTAGGGAGTGCCATTAGTAAAATGGATAAGCTAAACAGTCTCTTACGTCCTACGAGGTCACCAAAATGCGCCATGATCACGCCACCTAACGGACGGAAGAAATATCCTGCCGCAAAAATTCCATAAGTATTCAGCATTGCCCAAAATGGACTTAAAGAGCTGGGGAAAAATAGTTCAGCAATGATTTTTGCGTAAAATACATAAATAACGAAATCATAAAATTCGAGCGCACCGCCCAAAGAAGACAACGCAAGCGTTCTTTTCGCTTCCTTATTGAGGCCCAATTTTTCGTCCATGATGATGCAATGCCTTAAAATAGAGATTGAATGTAATCATTTTAATTGACTATTTTTTACTTAAAAAATCAATATTTATTTTTATACATCCTACTTATTTTTATATGTGATCGAGGTTATTTAAAAATCATTTTTCTTTAAAAGGATTGTACTAAGCTAAATTTCAATCGGGTTGAATATTGATCATTTACATGCGAATTAACCACGGAATAAGACTCAGAATAATACCGCATACAGACATAATCATTGTATTTTCAATAAAATAAGGAAAAATCATCAAAGTCATGCCACAGATAAAAGGTATATTCATTCTCTGTCTTTTTCCATAAATAAAATAGCCTAAGCCAATTGAGCTAAATATCAAGCCTAAAAATAGGGATGCTGTATTCATTATTTTCAACGATAGACTGGACGTTTGTTATTTACACGATCATGATTAAAAATGGCTTAAAAGACAAGCGGTCATTTGGCTTAGGTAAATAGAAATTCATTTGTACATAACCTACATACTTTTGCACAATAATTGAATTGGAAATCGCATTTCAAATGCTAAACTCATATTTATTCGATTTACATTTGATCAAGGTACAAGATAATGAGTGCCATGCTACCTGTCGCCCAACGTGGCGAAGACGTTTTAAAATTAATCGCAGTGCCTGTGGCTGAAGCTGAGTTTTCAAGTACTTGGTTAAACGAATTATCCAAGGCCTTACAGGCCACCATGTTAGAGCGTAATGGTGTTGGGATCGCAGCACCACAAGTGTATGTTTCTAAACGGGTGATTATTGTTGCTTCAAGAGCGAATCCACGTTATCCAGATGCTCCTGAAATGGATGCAATTACAATGATTAATCCTGAAATCTTAGAAAAATCTGAACAGACTATCTTGGGTGAGGAAGGATGTTTAAGTGTGCCCAATGAAAGAGGGCAAGTGGCTCGTGCTGAAGCAGTTACTGTACAATTTTTTACCCTCACTGGCGAAAAGATTATTCAGCAATTTCATGGTTTTCCTGCACGTATTGTGCAACATGAAATCGACCATTTAAATGGGGTACTGTTTGTTGAAAGACTTTAAACTGAGCAAGCTTGGCTAAAATTTCATCTTGAATTTTATCTTTCACTTTAGCCAAGCTTTTCTAAGCAGAATTGTTAATTGGACTTTGCACGCTGCAACGCACCATTCCATAAGCTTAGGTGATATTGTCTTTGGTCTGCGCTCATCTTCGGCTCAAAAGCACGATCTAATTGCCAAGATTCGGAAATTTCACTGAGATTATTAAAAACACCTGCCTTTAATCCTGCTAATGCCGCAGCGCCCCAAGCGGTAGATTCTAAAAGTTTAGGGCGTAGCACAGGTACATTTAAAATATCTGCCTGAAATTGCATTAGCATATCATTTTGACTTGCACCACCATCCACACGTAATTGTTTTAAGGGGTGGGCGATATCTGATTGCATTGCAGTTAAAACGTCTGAAACTTGAAAAGCAATTGATTCTAAGGCAGCTCTGGCAATATGTGATTTATTGGTTCCACGTGACATTCCACAGAGTAAAGCGCGTGCTTCACTATCCCAATGTGGTGCTCCTAGACCTGTAAATGCAGGAACCAGAACGACACCATCTGTAGTGTCGACTTGGCAAGCTAACTTTTCAACTTCAGCACTATTTTTGATAATTCCTAAACCATCTCTTAACCATTGCACAATCGCCCCAGCCATAAATACACTGCCTTCTAAGGCATAATGCGATTGGTCCTGGCATTTCCATGCTAAGGTGGTGAGTAATTTATTTTTGCTATATTGAATATCAGTTCCTGTATTGAACAGCATAAAGCAGCCTGTCCCATAAGTATTTTTGGCTGTTCCAGCTTCAAAGCATGATTGCCCAAAGAGTGCAGACTGTTGATCCCCTAATACACCACAAATTGGAATTTCCGCACCAAGAAGCCCTGTGGCTGTATTGGCAATATAACAATCGGATTGAATGATTTTAGGTAGAACACTCACCGGGATATTAAAAAATTCAATTAATTCAGCATCCCATTGCTGTGTTTTTAAATTCATCAGCATGGTGCGTGAAGCATTACTTGCTTCGATGACATGCTCTGAACCTTGGGTTAAATTCCAAATTAACCAGCTGTCGACTGTCCCGAATGCCACATGATTTTGTTCAGCAAGCGCTCTTAAGCCTTGTATATTTTCCAATAACCAAACCAGTTTTCCAGCACTAAAATAAGGATCTATTCTTAATCCGGTTTTTTTGTGTATTTTTTCAGATAAATTGTTTTGAACTAACTGATTGCACCAGTCTGTAGCGCGTCGGTCTTGCCATACAATGGCAGGAGCAAGTGGTTTTCCTGTTCTCTTATCCCAAACCACCGTAGTTTCACGTTGGTTGGTTAAACCAAGTGCTTTAATGTCTTTGGCCAATAGTCTTGCCGATGCGATTGCTTGCTGTACGACGGTGATTTGTGTTGTCCAAATCTCCATCGCATCTTGTTCAACCCATCCAGAATGCGGGGTTTTAATTTGGGTTTCGCGTTGAGCAGAGGCATATACCTTTCCACGCTCATCGAAGATAATTGCTCTGCTAGAGGTCGTTCCTTGATCAAGTGAGAGTAAATAGCTCATCTTTTTTATATTTGTCCCTTGAAAAATAGTGATAGTAGCGCAATTATAGAACTAGGCGCATCATTTGATATAAATGTAGTGAATTATCTGCTTAATTTGCAACAATTATGTTATGATAGCTGTGTTATCTGGGGATGTTATTGGCTTCGACGCCGATGATGAAGCTCATAGATGCATGCCGAGAGCGCATTTTCTCTCGTAAATCAAATTTGCATATTTTAGTCGCAAACGACGAATCTTACGCTCTAGCTGCCTAAGGGCAGCTTGTCCGCTTCACTGAATACTTGTGGTCAGTGGACCCGACTGTAGCGCACGCACACAAGTCCGTATAAAGTCAAGCCTCGGGGCTTTATACTAAACTTAGAGGATCGCGTTTTGTACCCTGTTCGTCGGGTCACTTAATGTTAAAATAATTGACGATATCTAAGCATGTAGTATTCTCGAGTGTAGTGTTGGCGGACGCGGGTTCAACTCCCGCCATCTCCACCAAATTTGTAAATCATGATCTATTACTTAGTTATACGATGTATCATGAAACTTAATAAAGCCTTGAAATTTAACAGTTTCAGGGCTTTTTTAATGCCTGGATTTCTATCATGGACATATACAAGCACAATTTGAAAATCACGCACTATCGCTATATGATGTTACACAGGTGTGACACGCGTGTAACAGGTAAACTATGCTTTCAGACTCACAAGTAAAAGCTTTAAAACCAAAAGAAAAAAGATATTCACTTGCAGATGGTGAGGGCTTGTCAGTTGATGTATTTCCTACACGTAAAAAGAAATGGATCGTTTCATACCGGGTAAATGGGAAACAGACTAGAAAGAATTTAGGTGAATACCCAGAGCTAGGATGCAAAGATGCCCGCCAGTTAGCTCAAATGAATTAGATGCTTATGCAACTAGAAAAGCAAATCAAAGAAATATGCCTAAAAGTGTAGTATTTCAAGATGGTGAATTGAATATCACAGTACTTGTGAAAAGCTGGGCTGAAGTTATAGCTGATGCGCGTTCAAAATTACAATTTATTAATAGACATCTTGAGTACGAGGTTAATCAAGAAAGTTCTCAAAAATATTTAAAAGAAGTGCATGAAAAGTATATTCCTAAAGTTTAAAAATGATTTCAATTTAGGATTTTAATATATCTTTAAAGCAAAGCACCCTAAGGTGCTTTTTCAGCAACGCTATACTATTAAACAAACCTCCCTCGGGAGGTTTTTTATTGCGTCAAGTAAAGACGTATGTCCTGTAAGTTGTATTGTCTGTCGAGCGGATTAACGCAACTATATATCAAACAATCAAAAGAGATGAATAATTATGAGTATTACCAAAATAGATGCTGTAGATGTGTGGGATGGCGATCTTAATCAAAATCAAATTAATGATAATTTTAAATTATTGCCAAGAAATTTTGTAACACCTGAAATGTTTGGCGCAGTTGCAAACGATATAACATTCGATAATACAGTAGCTTTAAATGATGCATTTGCTACTGGTTGTGATGTCTATAGCACACCAGATAAAATATATAGCGTAACTAAAAACCTTAGAACGAAAGGGCAGCGATTAATTGGAGGATGGAAAATTCATTCTAAGAAAAATACATCACGAGAACATTTTTGGGAGAAAACAGTATCAACTGTTGATGATCCTAATGTAAATACTGATGTTATTAGAATGATATATGTGGCTAATGCATATGATCTTTCAGATTTTTATACATAAAATCATTAGGATTCAATACACTGCAACATTACTCAGGTATGTCAATTCAAGGTTGGGATAATGACGGTAATGTTCACAATATGCTTGATAATGCTAAGAGTGCTGGACTAAAAGTTATTGTTGGAACACAAAATGATCCATTAGCAATCTCAAATTTAAGCGCATTTGTTTCAAGTATTGATTCACACACAGCAGTTATTGGATATAGCGCAAATGATGAGCCAGTGTGGAATGGTAAAAGTATAGCAGAACAAGATGAACGTATATCAACTATTAAAGCGATTTCAAATAAACTGATAACTGCTGTTGAATTTACAATAGACCCTTTAACAAAGAGAATGTCTGATAATTATGACATCATATTTTTAGATATTTATAATGATAAAAATCAGAATATGTCAGAGGCTGATGCTATGCAAGCTGATCTTTATAAAATGAGAGCTAGTCTTGGTTTATATAGCAGACAATACAAATGCACAATTATTCCAGTAGTCATGGGCTTTAAGTATGTAGATGGTGCGCCACTATCTAGAATTATTAATACCTCTAAAATATTTGCAAAATCATGTGGTGGGAATTTTGGTACATTTGTTTGGGATGGTGATGCAGAAGGCTCAATTGAAACTTCGATTCGAAATTCTTCTTCTTTAGATAAAATGTGTAGAGATATATGTGCTTATAGAAATTTAAAACACAGCATTCCTACGACTTTATTATGGGGATATATAAATAACACCACACAAACAAATTGGGGATTAAAAGATGTATTTGAACATCAAATTCGTATAGACCCAAATTCAACTGATGATTTTAATGGGCTAAACTCTTATCCTACTCAAGTTTCAGGAAGTAACTCTACAAACTCAGATCATTATTCAACCAGCATGTCTGGAGGGACAGGAATGTTGGCTATATGGTTTAAAAAATGGTCTGGGGCATATTGTTCTGATATACCGATGAAAAAATACAATTATATGCACGTTCATTCTGGAACAATTGATTCAACCTTAAAAACTTATTTAAATGTTGTCGGTTCATCAACAGGTGGCTATGGTTTAGGCTTATCACTAGTCTCAATACCAGTAAATGGAACAGTGAATACGGTAACTTTTACCAATACTGCAGAAGCTGATTTATTTTGCATTAAGTATGATGCTACAACAGATATCCCTTATTACAGAACATATATAAGAGGACTTTATGTAACATCTGATTGGTAGAAATGAGTAAAGCTTAAAGCAATTAATAATTGAATTGAAAACCTCCCTAGGGAGGTTTTTTATTGCGCCATACACTGTCGCAAGTCCCTTAACTTCCATTGTTTCTGAACTATAAATAGATCAAAATACTCTAACGTAATTATTAAAAATATTTATAAAACATATAGATAAAACCTAATTGCGTAAAATTAATTATAAAAGGAAAATTTAATGAGCACTATAACAACAGTAGAAAGTATTGCTGAATTATTAGCTATTCAAAGCCCTGAAAATGGTCAAACAATTTTTGTAAAATCTTATAATTCAGGACAAGGTAGAGGTGGTGGTTGGTTTGCTTATGATTTAAGTCAATTGGCTGTGAATGATGGTGGTTTAATGATAAATGGATGGATTCGTCAAGATTATTCAGTATTAAAACCAGAATTCTTTGGAGCAGATCCTAACAATGGTGAGGATTGTAGCTCAGCATTTAACAAATGTTTTGTTGCAGCAAAAGGTTTAGCGATTGAGCTAAATGGCCATTACAAATTCGTAAATCCTATTATTGTTGACTATGCTAATAGTGGTAGCTTGAAAATGTATGGACAGGGAAGTTCATTACATAATGGACAAAATGGTACACAAAGAACTGTATTAGACTTTGATGCTTTATCTCCAGATGCTACAGCTATCACATTTAAACGTATACGAGGTTTATTCTTATCCGATTTTCACATAACACACAGTACAGCTTTTGATGATGCATCAACAACAATGTGGGTTACAACGTTAGATTGTTTCAAAATTAGTAATCTGACAGTTAAAAACACTAACGGTGCAAGTTCTACTGGTATTTTATTTGGAAAAACAGATGGTAACGATTGTGCGTTTATGGGAACAGTTGAGAACTGTGAATTTAATATGCTGAGAGGCCGTGCAACAGCTATTATGTCCGCTTGTACCTCAATTAACCATATTAACTGTTATCAGCAAGGAGGATATTTTTTCTCTTATCAATCACAGTATTGTTTATATCAGAACTGCGCAAGTGAAGGCTCACCAAGTTTTGGATATATTGCTGAAGATACAAAGAGCATGACCTATCTTAGCTGTGCTGGTGAAGCTAATGAATTAGGTGTGTTCACAGTAAAGCGTGGTAGTTCTAATATTCAGTATATAAGTCCATATGGTGCAGCAAATTTGGGTTTCTTTGGCGCGCTTTTATACATTGATGGTAATTTTGGATACAATGCAAATATTAGAGTAAGTAATCCCGTATCAATAAGTAACCCCAATGCTTATTTTGATATTTATTCAGATAGTGTTAATGGTCTTGTTGAAGTAAATAATATCTATCGACCTAACTTACCAAAAAATATAGGCGGTTCATCAGATTGGAAGCAAAATTGCTTGCTCTTAACTGGTGATAATGTGATTGATGATACCTTTACAGCAACATTAAATGGTTTTCTCGCAGCTAATCCTCCCTCAGTGATTGCACTGTTTACAAGATCGGGTCGCATAGTTGAGATTGTGATAAAAATTACACCAAATGACATGACAACTACTGATGCTAATACATCAATCACAATTCCTACATTTGGAGGAATTCGTTTGGATACTGTGGCGAGTGTTGTAAGTTTAAATAATATCAACTACGGCAATTGCATTGTTACTACAGACGGAACAATAAAAATGCCAGTTATCACAACAGGGATTACTACCCCTTTATTTATTCGTACAAACTTAATAACTAATCATACATTTGAATAGCTATATTTTTTAAATGCTAGATGATGAAAAAAGTTTTGATTAGAGAATAATCTAAATTAACCCATAAAAATCAATAATTAAAAGCCTTATTTTTTAAATAAAATAGGGCTTTTTAAAAATCAACATTTTCCTTCAGATATCGATCGTACTCAATTCAATACTTCCAACGAAACCATCTAATTGATGCTCAACTGATGCAGAAAGATTGATTGAAACGTGTCCCTCTAAGTGAGGGCTAATTCGGATAACGGCCATTATGTTAAATAGAGGGATTTTTCAGCTTTCAAAGAGGTGTTAATCTTGGGCTTTTTTTGGAACAATTAAAGAGAGAGATCATTCAGGAAGCAATAGCAAAAAAGTGGTGAGACCATCTTGATAAACTCCGCTGTACCCTCCTGTAAGCCTGTATTTAGCAATTTTGATACGGTGCTATAGTTTCCCAGTCTTTTGGTCAAACCAATTGGTTTTGTGATAGGTTTGTGCAACAAACCCATTTAAGGTCCAACAGTGCCTTCAAGATAAATGTCTGGATAACCATCATTAGACATTTTAAATTGGTTAAAATTTACTGTTAAATTGGTTGAATTAAATGAAATATTTCCAATATTAGTATTACTTTTACGCTCCCATACAGATAAAGGAAGACCTAGACCTATTGGGGGAGCGTACCAAACTTCATTCACAATGCTATTGATAGTTTTAATATATAGAAAATTTTCAAAAATAGACTTTGACGTTATAAAATTATTAATATTATGGTTAGTAAAAGAATAGAACCTAAAGTTAGGTTGTGTCATCGGTATATCTTGATTATTATCGGAAATTCTATATATGATATTATAAGAACCTGATGTTGGTATATTAACAACTGTCGGATTCTGCTGGAGGTGACCTGAAATTGAACCTGATAATGTTAAATATTTTTTATCGTAATCATAAATTTTAGATTGGTTAAAAATAACTTTACTACTGCCTGTTTTATGATCTACTTCCATAGAAATATTATCACAAGTCTGCACTTGTTGATCACCACAAGAAAATACTAAAGCTACGTCGGGATTATTCTTATCTATCCATAATTGCATTTTAGAAGGTTGATTTTTAGAGTCTTCAAAATAAATACTAAGAGAGTAATTACTTTCAACTTTAAACGGCTTTGTTGCACAAAGGTATTCTTAAAGTCTTCTTCAGCAATATAATTTCCAAATGAAGAAACCTGCACCCAAAATCTATCACACAACCAATTGGCCCTCTTATAACCAAGCTTTAATAAAGCGAGGAAATATTTCAATTTGGTTTGATCCTAAGACTCAATGGTATGCTCAGTCACAAGCTAAGCATGGAAGAAATCAAAGCTATTCCGATAAAGCAATTCAATGCTGTTTGATGATCAAATCTCTATTTCGCCTTTCTTTACGTATGGTCACAGGCTTTGTTCGAAGCCTTATTCAGCTCTGTGGTTTAAGTTGGACAGCACCAGATTACACTACTCTTTGTAGAAGACAAAAGCATGTTGATATTCAAATTAACTATCAAAAAAGTAATGATGGGCTGCATCTCCTTGTCGATTCCACTGGCTTGAAGTTTTTAGGTGAAGGTGAATGGAAACGTAAGAAACATCAGCCTGAATATCGTCGGCAATGGCGTAAACTTCATATTGGTATCGATGCTAAAACCCTGCAAATACGGGCTGTGCAGCTTACAACGAATAATGTCAGTGATTCACAAGTATTGGGTGATCTGTTGAATCAAATCCCATCTGATGAACGAATTGATTCTGTCTATACGGATGGAGCATATGACACGAAATTGTGCAGACAAGTGATTTCAGATCGTCATGCACATGCCGTAATTCCTCCAAGAAAAAATGCAAAGCCATGGAAAGATAAGAAAACAGTATCTTTGGAGAGGAATGAATTATTAAAAACAATCAAACGTCTAGGAAGAGCGCTTAGGAAAAAGTGGTCTGGGTATCATCGACGTAGCTTGGTCGAAACCAAGATGCATTGCATCAAATTATTGGGCGATAAACTCAGTGCAAGGAATTTTGACAGTCAGGTCAATGAAATCCATGCACGCATAGCCGTCTTAAATAAATTTACAGAATTAGGCCGACCTCATACCCAAATTGTCACTTAAATTTGAGTAACTTAGGAAAACTATATCTTTAAAGTCTTTATGCAACAAAGCCACTTTAAACTGATAAATCAGTTCATAGCTTTTTTTGTAAGTTTCCTCTTCAAAATCAAAATTTTGAGAATAAAAATACACTGGTTGAGTATCATCTATGCTCGTTATTTTTCCTTTGAGTGATTTCAATTGTGAATTTTCATCACTTATTTGTAAAAGCGAGTTAACAGAGTTTTCTCTTTTAATTTGATTTTCATTGCCATTAGTAGAATTATTTTCCCCACAGGCTGTCATTAAAACCAGTATAAATATTGCAAGGATGGAGTTTTTTTTCATGGTTATACTTCATTATTAAAATGATTAGATATTACATAGCTTTCTATAGATTATGAATTTTTTTTTATTCTACATAATCCATCCTATTTTTTATAGATATTAGTTGGCTCATTTGTAAGTTTTTTTAAATTAACATAATACAGCTTATGCGAAACTTTAAATAACTTAACTTATCGATGATCGAGTGCTTTCATGCCCTAATCTACTTAAATTAGAATCAGGGCAGGGTAAACAAATCACACTATGGGTTATTGATACAGTTGCTAAATACAATGAGTGTAGCGCTTTGAATGATGCGAAAAAAAAGGCTCTTAAATAGGGCTTTATTGCTAAAATAAAAATCTGTCAAGCAATCACACTCATTTTTCACAACTAAAGTGGCTTTTTAACATCGCATTAATTACATTTCTTTTGCCCATCTATTTGCAGACAAGTACTATCAGGAGCCTTAATTGGATTTATTGTGTCAGGAGTACTTTTTTGATCTAGTTTGGCTAATTTTAACTCCCTTGCTTTTTCCATTGCTTCTTTTGTTGGCATAGTCGTATTAGGTCTGGCTCGATAGGCAACAATTTTATTTATGTCATCAACCCTTCCTACTTCTTGACCATTTGGTGGTACTTTACGAGAGTATTTAAAATTTCCTTTATCATCTATCCATTTATAAATGTTTTTGGCATAAAGCGTTGTGCTATAAAGTGAAAAAAGTATAAAACTAATCTTTAAAGTTTTCTGTAATACACTCATGCGCACCTCAATTTAATAATTATCTAAAGTAAAAATAATTTAAATATTATTGCAAG
>Ga0256903_1000157_pt1 | contig 21920 bp, 18 predicted proteins | sample MC6MC0741MT_FD_190195 | JGI IMG/M metagenome (GOLD analysis project Ga0256903, IMG submission 190195) | Metatranscriptome of enriched soil aggregate microbial communities from Iowa State University, Ames, United States - MC6-MC0741-MT... | ecosystem: Environmental > Terrestrial > Soil >... | reverse complement strand
GCTTTGTAGCTCTATTCCACTATACTTAAGGAATTAAACCTTCATCACGCATTGCAATCTGTACAGATTGACGTTCAGCAACTTTATTACGTAATGCCACAATATTGGTAAATGGAGTTAGATCATGATGAATTGAATTCGACCAATTTGTCAGTACAAACAAGTACGCATCAGCAGGACCAAAGCGGTCATTAACCAAATAATCGTATTCAGACTCGGCAAGATAGTCATCTATATATTTCAACATCTTATCTATGGTTGCATAGCCACGTACTTTTTCATCTTCAGTGATTGCTGGATCAAAGAAGACAGCATATTCATCATGCAACTCTGAGTTTAAATAACCCAACCATTCTAAAACTTTAGCACGTCCCAAACCTGATGGTGGGATCAAATCTTGTTTAGGATCGTGTTGTGCAATAAAAGGCAGTACTGCAACATTTTCAGTTAAAAGTAACCCTGGATTGATTTCTAATGCGGGTACATAGCCTTTTGGATTGATTTCGTAATAATCTGCGCCCTTTTCTGTTTTATGCGTTTTTAAATCAACACGTTCTAGATCAAAATCAACATTAATTTCGTTGAGTAAAATATGGGCCGCTAAAGAACATGCACCTGGTGAATAATATAATTTCATATCTAATCCTTGTTATATGACTGTTTAAGTTGTAAATGGCTCAGATCACAATTTCAAGTCGTAAAACATAAAATTGCAAAAAGCATAAATTTATAAAATCAGCTATAACTTGAATATTCAACAAAATGAAGACTTTTTCAAGTCAAAGTTAACTGCTTTTTCACTAAGAGATGTTTTAACATACGCATCTTTAAAGAATGATGAAAGGTTTGTAGTGATTAGTCTAAAAAAAGCGGAATGGTTTTCCAATATTCGTACAGATGTACTTGCTGGAATGGTCGTGGGCTTAGCACTTATTCCTGAATCAATTGCTTTTTCTGCAATTGCAGGTGTAGATCCACAAGTTGGTCTGTATGCATCATTTTGTATTGCAGTGAGCATTGCTTTCTTCGGTGGACGTACTGCAATGATTTCCGCAGCCACAGGCGCGATGGCATTGCTCATGGTTACCCTCGTCAAAGATCACGGTTTACAGTATTTATTTGCCACCACAATTTTGACTGGAATTATTCAGATTCTTGCTGGCTATTTTAAAGTTGCAAAGCTGATGCGTTTTGTTTCACAGTCTGTCGTCTATGGTTTTGTTAATGCATTGGCCATTCTCATCTTTGTGGCACAGATTCCTGAATTACAACGTATGGATCTGACGGCTTATCTATTTGTCGCCTTTGGCTTAGGGTTGGTTTATCTTTTTCCCTATATTCCCAAAATCGGTCAACTCATTCCCTCACCCTTAGTGTGCATTATTGTACTAAGTTTAGTTGCCTTATTTTTGGGTGCGGATATGCGTACAGTTAGTGATTTAGGAAAATTTCCAGACACTTTACCACTATTTCTGATTCCAGACATTCCACTTAACGTGGATACCTTAAAAATTATTTTTCCTTATGCCATCACTTTAGCCACCGTGGGTTTACTCGAAACCATGATGACAACCACGATTGTTAATGAAGTGACCCAAACGGAAGGCGATCGTCATAAAGAATGCCGTGGACAAGGCATTGCCAATATGGTCAGTGGGTTTATGGGGGGTATGGCAGGTTGTGCCATGATTGGGCAATCGATTATCAATGTGTCTTCTGGTGCACGAACTCGCTTATCGACCTTGGTTGCTGGTGTTTTTTTACTGTGTTTAGTGGTCTTTTTAAAAGAATGGCTGTCTTATATTCCAATGGCTGCACTTGTGGCAATTATGATTATGGTGGCTTTTACTACATTCAACTGGGACTCAGTCAAAAATTTTTCAAAACATCCCAAACAAAGCAATAGCGTGATGCTTGCGGTGGTGGTCATTGTACTGATGACACATAACTTAGCTTTAGGCGTGTTGATTGGTGTACTTTTATCTGCACTTTTCTTGGTCAATAAATTAGAAAATGCAGTGCGTGTCCAGTCTCATCTATTGAACAGCGCGACCCGTAAATATGAAGTTTTTGGGCAAATTTTCTTTAGCAGTTCAGAAAAATTCTTTCAGTTTTTCGATTTTAATGAATCTGTTGATCATGTCATTATCGATTTAACCCATGCCCATATTTGGGATATTACCTCTGTCAGTATGCTCAATCAGGTACAAAACAAGTTTCTGCAAAATAACATTCAGGTTGAAATTATAGGGATGAATGAAGCAAGTCGTAACTTGGTTGATCAATTTAGTGCGGTAAAATAAACAGCTTTATTTTTCTTAAGGCAGTGATGATCAGCATTTAATATAGGTAAAGAACAATAGCCAAAATGGTAATCGCAATGCATTGTATCACTGCCAAATTTCTAAGGAATTTAATCATCGTAAACGACATCCATTATAAAAATAATCCATTATTCAGCGAATATAACCGATATTTTGCTGTTAAATTGTGATTTTTATCTACTAAAATTTGAATATTTACTTAACTTGTCTCAATAATCTTATCTCAAAAAGTTAACTTGGTCTCAATAAATTGACTTTAGGCATTATTTGATACTCAGTAAGTGCGTTAATACGCGATTGTAATAAACTGAATATTCATTCCTAATCACTTTGGGTCTGTTGACAACTCGTCTATGTTTGCGACTACGAATGTTTTTTAGGCGATACTAGGCGCGAAATACGAAATTTAGTCATTCTAAATGATGAGAAACATCGTTTCGCAAGGTAACGACGTAGCGGCAAAAAACACGCTAGTCCCCCGCTGCGCCTTGCGCTGCAAACAAAGCAGTGCTTTGTTCTTGCTCAGGGTTGTGGTTAAAATTATCTCAGCCTACGTTATGAAACTTGAAAATAGTCTCGCTATTCTCTTCATGCTTTACGACGTATACGTCTCATGCTCAATTTTAACCTACAACGCAAGCCATTTATGAAATATCAACAGACCCTTATTAAATACTAAAAATACCTATTATCAGGTATAGATAAAGCCATCAATATCTGAAAAACTAAGTCCAATAGACATGGGCGAGTTTTTTACATCATGAACAATGAGTTAAGTTTACCTGTTCCAGTCATCATCGTAGAAGATGAGCCGCTTATACAAAAAAGACTGACTGACATATTAATTAATCTAGGATACTCAATTGCAGATTTACGTTTTGCCCAAAGTTTAGCTCAAGCCAAAGAACAACTCAGTATACATTCAGCCTCTTTTGCATTGGTTGATTTAGGCTTGCCTGATGGAAATGGAATTGAGTTTATTGAGATTTTAAAAAACTATGATCCAACCATCATGATTTTAGTGATCTCTGCATGGAGCACTGAAGATGCGATCCTCAATGCACTAAGTGCAGGTGCAACAGGCTATGTTTTGAAAGAAAGAGATGACTTGGAAGTTTCTCTTTCGATTAAAAGTGTTTTACGTGGTGGGGCCCCTATTGATCCATTTATTGCCCAAAAAATTTTAAAACAACTACATTTTAATGAGAAAAATAATTCAAATAAAACATCGCCCATTCAGAAGGTAATGGATCAGGACAGTGTATTATCCAAAAGAGAATTGGGAATTTTAGAACTAGTTTCTCAAGGCTTAAGCAATAAGGAAATTGCAGATCAACTCAATTTATCCCGTTATACCGTTGAATCTCATATTAAACATATTTATCGGAAACTTGCGGTATGCAACAGAGCCAAAGCCATCGATACAGCACGCAACTTAGGATTACTCGACTAATTCTAAAGTTAATCGGGCTTTTCGGTCTTATCCTAAGTTTGACACAACATTTTGCTTTTGCTGGTGCTCTCTTAACAGCTCAGCCCAATGCAACAGATGCAGTCTGCTATTTTCAAATCCAAAGTATACAAGTTGTCAAAGCGCTTCCAAATCTGGAACAAGTTCCCCAGCGGGGATGGGAAGTAGTCAAACTACCCGATGACTGGGAAACGCGCTGGAAAAACTACACAGGCTCTGCTTGGTATAAAATCAAATGGCAATATCAGTGTGATCAGGAAAATCAACCTGTCGCTTTATTGATTGAACGAATCAATATTGCAGGAGCTGTCTATAGCAATAATGAACTGTTATGGAAAGACAAATCCTTAGTAGAGCCATTGTCTAGAAGTTGGAATATGCCAAGGTATTGGGTACTCCCTGCGACATCTATTCAAAACCATCAAAATGAAATTTTAGTCCGTGTTGTGGGGGTTGCATCACAACATTCAGGTCTAGGAAAAATTAAATTTGGTCAAGCCGAAGATATCGCCAATCAACAGGATCAGTTGGTTTTTGAACGGCGAACTTTATTTTTTATCAATATTATTATTACGTTTGTGGTGGGAACTACAGGTTTTACCATTTGGCTATTTCGACGCCAAGAAAAAGCCTTTGGCTGGTTTGGTTTAACTTCATTTTTATGGGTATTGTTTGCCTATAATATTATTTCGACCATTCCTATTCCTTTTACCGACAGTATCTTAACAGCACGTTTAAATCTGGTATTTTTAGTTGGATATACCTATTGCCTCAGTTTATTTGCTTGGCGTTTTGCCAATCGCCATTATCCGTATTTAGAACGTTTACTTTTATTGACCTCTACAATCGCGATTGTGGCATTGCTGTTGACACCAATCAATTATTTAGAACGTAGCTTGTCCTCTGTCTTTTTCTATTCTGGCATGGTATTTATTTTTAATTGCTTGTTTTTTCAGTGGATTGCTTTTAAACGTAGAAAGATGGACATTCTCCTGCTTGCATTTATTTTCCTCATCTATTTACTTATTATTGTTCATGATTTTTATAGCATGATCCATCATCTGGATCAGACGCTCTATTGGACGCCATTGGCCGCACCAATTACCAGCTTAGCAATCTCGTTTATCTTGGCTTATCGTATTTCACAGAATGTTGGACGTATTGAAAAATTTAATCAGACGCTTGAAGAAACTATTGAAAAAGTCACGTTTGATTTAGAACAATCTTTAGATAAAAAGTACCAACTCGAAATTGATAATATGCGGTTGCAAGAGCGTCTAAACTTGTCCCATGAATTACATGATGGACTGGGTGGTTCAATTGTTCGCTCGATGATTATATTGGATCACAGTGAACATATTGAAAAACAGCAAGTGATCTCTATGTTTAAATTGTTAAGAAATGACTTACGCCAAGTGATTGACTCAGGAAGTAGTGCTGGAGCAAAAATACCAGAAAGCCCAGTGATGTGGGTTGCGCCATTGCGTCATCGTTTTATACAAATTTTCGAAGAAATGGAAATTGAATCAACTTGGATTTTTGCAGAAAAATGGAAACATAAACCTCTTGCATTGGTTTGTTTAACCTTTTCTCGTGTCGCAGAAGAAGCCTTAACCAATATTGTAAAACATAGCCATGCAACTGATGTCGAAGTTTCGTTGGTTGAAGACGAGCGACAACAGCTCGTTTTAACGATTCAAGACAATGGTATTGGCTTTGAAGTAGATCAAGTTCAAGCTGGCTTGCATGTGGGTTTACAGAGTATGCAAGTGCGGGTAAAAAGAATTGGAGGTAGTTTTGAAATCCATTCTCAGCATGGTTTTACCGTGATCCGAGCCATGGTACCGTTGAAAGATAAAACTGAATGATTTAGATGAATGAAATAGTATTTCTACCAATATCATTTCATCTATGAAGAGATTCCATCTTAAATCAGTTGATGAAAATTACTATATTATACAAACTGTTATGTTATACAGTTTGAGTTTTATAAAAGCATAAAAAAAGAGAAACTAGACCACTAGTTTCTCTTAAAAGGATATATGCGTATTAGGATTTCTTTCTAGAACGCGCAAATACTGATGTCGCGGTAAGTAACATCAGTCCAAACAAAGACCACAGTCCCGTACTACCCCCACTACTCTTATGCCCGCCTGTAGCACCACTTGATTCATTTAAATCTAAATCAACAATAACCGGATCGTGATCAGAAGAACGGAAAGCATCTGGCGCATAGAAAGCGGAAATTTGTTCTTCAGTCTTATATTCTTCATTGTAGTCTAATGCTGTTGGTTCATCAGCATTGATATGCCATGCAAAAGTACGTTTAACCATTGGGTATAAGTTTGCATCTGCAATGGCATGATCTAAATTACCCGCACCACCATTCCCGGTTGCATCACTGGCCACACCAAAGACATAGCTATATGCAGATTTACCTTGCCCTACTTTTTCATCATTTAGCAATATTTTGTAGTTCGCATTTTCAAATGCCAAGATTGGATCTTCTTTGGCATAACTGTTCATATCCCCGACCAATAAATAATTTGGTTTTTCAGCTTTGGTCGGGTTGGTTGCAATCCACTGAATCAACTTTTGTACTGCAGTAACACGCGTCGGATTCCAACAGCCTTGACCATCACCTTGGTTTGCTTCTGGTGAAGTTTTATCGTCAGGACAACTACCTTTAGACTTTAAGTGATTTGGTACAACAGTAAAGGTTTTTCCTCCCGTTACCGCTTGGAAGCTTTGTGCCATCGTGACTCGGTTTTTCTGTGTCAAATCATCATATACCACAGGATTACCAACAGCTTTTACACGTTTGCTATTATAAATAATCGCAACTGCAATCACATCAGTACCTAACTTATCCATATTCGGTGGGATGACATATTTCCAATCTGCACCTAAAGCTTTGGTTAAGTAATTCACAGCACTTTTTTCGCCATAACCATTGTTGGCAATTTCCATTAAGCCATAAACATCTGCATCAATGGTTTTAATCGCACTGACTATTTTGGCATGTTGACGAGTAAATTCTGATTCAGTGTTTGCACCACGATCTGGTTTAACACCAATCAACGGCGAATTGTCATAATTTAAGACGTTAAATGCGGCAACACGAACCTGTTTACTCTCTTTTGCCAAGACGGTTGAATTCCTCAGATTGCTGTCTTTAACAACTTCAGGCAAGGCTTTGTTTTGAATCGGTTGAATACGCCAAGCATTGAAACGGTATTCCAAAATCCCTTCAACATTTTTAAGCTGATAGCCTGTACGTAAAGTGTTTGCCGCATTAAATGTTTGTGGCAGCCATGGTGTTCTGTTTTGATTGTTATAACCATCATCCAAAATAATTTTAGACAGTAAATTTTGTTTTGCTAAAGCAACCGCTTCATTGGATTTCGCAGGATATAAATTAGTTGGGATATATAAACGTCCCAAACTTAAAGACAATTGCCCATATCGACCATAATCATAATTCTCGCTAACCGTTAAGGTTTGAGGAATTTTCACCAACATACCTTGATAGCGCTTAGGTGCATTGCCTGTAGCATCGGTTAAACTTGAAAATGGCAGTTGAATCGGTGTAGAACTCACCAAACTTGCGGCTTGATTATTACAGGTTTGAATATTACTGCTCAGTTGATCAATTTGTAATTGATTTTCATAATTGGTTAAACGCCCTTTTAGAATGACTTCTTCACCCACTTTACCACCAGTAATTGTGCTTGCAGCAGGGAGATAGACAAAGATCGCATTGCTTAAATTTGCTTTAGCTTTACTGTCTGGGGTTTGAATATAAAAACCTGAAAAACCATTTTGATAGCGATAATCCGCTGTAATGACACCTCGAACCACATACTGCTGGTTTTGTACCGCAGATTGTAAATCTGCAATTGCAGTATCAACAGTACTACAACTGATTGCAGTGATTGGCGGTGTCGTTGTACCAGTACCTAAATAGCTACTAAATGCATTACGATCTGACCATTTACTCCACTCACTGTCCAAATCAAAGGCACTATTTGGATCTACAGCGCTGACATCATTTTTATTTTTTATTCTACTTAGGCTATTTTGATAGCTGGTGATTGTTGTTCCCCAGCCGCCACTTGCTGGTTTCTCCCCAATCCGTCCAAAGCGGTCTACAGGTGTACCTTTATAAACAAGGACCAAGGCATCATCACCATTAAATGACAAACCAGCAACCTGATTCACTTTAGTGCCAAGTTCAGCCTGTAATTCGGTACGACCTATAATAAATTTTGCTTTACTGGCTAAATTTCCCTCTAAGGTGTAAGTTGCTGTTTTACTCGTTGCCCCATTGGTATATTGTTCAATTTGATAATCTGCAAGATTTACAGTGCTGCCATCTGGATTATAAATTTCTAAGCCTTTTCTATTTACTGTACCATCAATGTATTGGCTAAACATCAATTGTGCATAGCTTGGAAATGAACAGCCCAATAGTGCAAGGCTTAAACAAAGTATATGTAGTTTTAAATTTTGCATAATTTTTAACGTTTGTTGAAATTTAAAGCAGATTAATTTTTATTAATGACAATATCGTGAATTTAAATCATTCTATTTGATCCATTTATAGTTTAGACAAAATATACTACTGGCAAAGTGGACTAAAATTGTTATAAGAACCTTAGAAATACGAGATCTCATGCTGATCATAAAAAAAAGCACCCTTTCGGGTGCAAAGCATGGAACTTTAAAATATATTAAGCCAGCAATTGTATTTGCTGTAATTTAGCTACTTCTTGCTGCTTCAATAAATTACGTTGAATTTTGCCACTAGATGTTTTAGGTAAGCTTTTAACGAACTCAATTTCACGTGGATAAGAATGCTTAGATAATCGTGAACGTACATATTCTTGTAATTTAGCATTCAATTGCTGACAACCCTTGAATTGAGGCTTGAGCACAATAAAAGCTTTTACGATCTCTGTTCTTTCTGGATCAGGTTTGCCAATGACTGCAGATTCTAAAACTTCGACACATTCCAAAAGTGTACTTTCAACATCAAATGGCCCAACACGATAACCTGAAGTTGTAATGACATCGTCTGCACGACCAATAAAATCCACCCCACCTAATTCATTCAAACGAACCGTATCTCCAGTTAAGTAATAATGACCAACAAAGGATTTACGATTATTCCCACCATAACCTTTAAACCATGTGAGTGGCGATTGAGAGAAGTCAATTGCTAGCGTTCCAATCTCACCTCGTTCAACTTCTTGGTTGTCTTGATTTAACACTGCAAAACGATGACCAGGATTAGCAAAACCTGCTGAGCCGACTTTTATTGCATGTGTTAAAGCATGATGGTTACCTATTACCATACCTAATTCTGTTTGCCCATATTGGTCATAAATATTGACATTTAAGTCATGATTAAACCAATGAATTACTTCAGGAGTTAAAGGTTCACCAGCACTGCTAATGGCACGTAAATGATCTTTGATCGAAGTATTAAATTTTTCTTTAAAACCAAAGAACATACGAAATGCTGTAGGTGAACCTGTAAGATTACTGACTTGGTATTTTTGAATAATTTCCAAAGCATGGTCGACACTAAATGCTCGTTCATCCATGATGATACTGTGTCCCAATCCCAATGGGCCCGCTATACCATAGTATAGACCATATGCCCAACCTGGATCCGCGAGGTTCCAAAATGAATCATCTTCACGTAAATCAACAGCGTGACGCATATATTCTTTAAAGGCCAAAATTGCTTTTAATGGCACTGGAACAGATTTTGCCAAACCTGTTGTTCCAGAGGTAAACATCATTAAAAAATTATCTGCAAAACTCATCATGACGGGTGCACATTCAGCTGATTGACTTTCTAGTTCTTGCCAAAAATCTGCATGCTTTGTTGTGGCAAAATCTTGTGGATGAACGGTCAGAATATGCGGAAGTTCAATCCCGTTTAGTTTGGGAAGTTGTTCGATGTTGGTGATGATGAGTTGGGTATTGGCCGTTGCTACACGATGCTCAATCGCTTTTGATTCAAAAGCGGTAAATAAGGGCTGATAAATTGCTCCAATACGCCATGTTGCCAATATGGTGATCAATAATTCTGGAGTACGTGGTAACAAACCAGCAATACAATCGCCTGTTTTTAAACCGACCGATTGTAAATAATTGGCTAATTTTCCTGCTGCTTGTGCCAGTTGTTCAAAGGTCCATTGTGAAGACTCACCGTTTTTGCCTTCCCAGATCAAAGCCACTTTATTTAAACCAACAAAACGCTCGCAGCACTCGATATAGGCATTGATTGACTGTGGGTTGCCAACCAGTTGCTCATTGATTAGTTTTTCATAATCGAATTCTTGATAGGCTTGTTCCAATGTTTTCATGGCAATATCCTTGTATTTTCAGCACAAATCATCTCGATGTGCGGTTCCATATTTTGCTTTCTAGCTTTTCTTTAAAATGTTGAATCATTCAACATGTGTTTCTATGCTTATAGATAATCATGATTAGAATTCACACACAATTTCCAAATACCTCAATTGTATTGCGGTTTTTGAACATCTGTTTTTCCTGTCATGGTGGAAGGCTTTAAAAAAAGACCAGTGCGAAGCTGGTCTTGAGATAGAATTTTGATGCGCTAATCTACAATTGAACTTAATGAATCACCGCTCTTGCGATAACTAAACGTTGAATATCGGAAGCGCCTTCATAAATCTGGCTGACTCGAACATCTCGATAGATTCGCTCAACCGGAAAATCAGCGACATAACCATAACCACCATGAATTTGTATCGCATCTGAACAGACTTTTTCAGCAATTTCAGATGCAAATAACTTCGCCATTGATGCTTCTTTTAGACAAGGTAAACCTGTATCTTTTAAAGTTGCGGCATGGTAAATCAACTGCCGTGCTGCTTCGATTTGAGTGGCCATATCGGCTAAGCGAAATGCTACAGCCTGATGTTGTACCAACTCTACTCCAAAAGCTTTACGCTGATTGGCATATTCAACCGCAGCTTCCAATGCTGCTCGTGCCATTCCCACACATTGAGCGGCAATACCAATGCGACCTGACTCTAAATTCGACAAGGCGATTTTATATCCTTCCCCCTCATTTCCTAATATGTTCTCAGCAGGAATCCGACAATTCTCAAAAACAATTGTTGCAGTATCTGAGCAATGTTGCCCCATTTTGTCTTCAATCCGAGAAACGATATAACCTTCTGTATTGGTTGGAACGATAAAACAAGAAATCCCTTTCTTCGCTGCGGATTTATCCGTAACTGCAAATACAATCGCCACTTGTGCGTGCTTTCCAGACGTAATGAATTGTTTGGTTCCATTAATTACCCATGAATCGCCATCACGTTCTGCTTTACATAGCAAAGCACCTGCGTCTGAACCCGCCTGTGGTTCGGTTAAACAGAAACAGCCAAGCCATTGACCTGTTGCCAATGGTATTAAGTAGTCTTGTTTTTGTTGGTCTGTCCCATATTTTTGGATTATTCCACAAGGCAAAGAATTTTGTACGCTGACAATGGTTGAAATTGCACCATCTCCTGCGGCAATTTCTTCAATTGCCGTCACCAAGGAAATATAGTCCAAACCTGCGCCACCCCATTGATCAGATACGGTCATGCCTAATGCACCCAGTTCACCTAATTCTTTGAGTTCTTGATGAGGAAATTTTGCAGTTTTATCACGTTCAGCAGCAGTGGATTTAAGTTTATTCTGCGAATAATTCCGCATCATTTCCTGAACCATTTTTTGTTCATCATTGAGAATCATATGAGCATCCCTCTCAGCACTTTTAAATTTTAAATCACTGCAATCATGATCAGCGACCAGTCAAATCTTGTTGTTTGTATAAATTTAGGCTGAAGTCCACCTAACACGATGGTTGAGATCATGTCAGGCAGTATTGATTTTTTAAAAGTTTGCTATTGCTTGCGTTAAAGCAACTTTAGACATAAGCAGATAGATTAGACCGGATTACTTTGGCTGCATACGGATTGCGCCGTCTAATCGAATTGTTTCACCATTTAAATAGCTATTTTCACAAATATGACCAACAAGCTGTGCAAACTCTTCAGGCTTCGCAAGGCGTTTAGGAAAAGGCACCATATCACCCAGCGCATCTTGAACATTTTGTGGTAATGATTTCAACATTGGGGTTTCCATAATCCCTGGTGCAATGGTCATCACACGGATGGCATGTTGCGCAAGTTCTCTAGCCAAAGGTAATGTCATTGCAACAACAGCACCTTTAGACGCAGCATAAGCGGATTGACCAATTTGGCCATCAAACGCAGCCACTGAAGCAGTGTTAATAATCACACCACGATCTTCTTCACCTACTTGTAACTCATAACGAGAAATGACATCTGCGGCAAAACGCAGCATGTTAAATGTTCCTGCGACATTAATATTCAATACTTTTTGAAATGCATCTAAAGCATGGATGCCATTTTTACCCAGAACTTTGGCGGATGGACCAATCCCTGCACAATTAATTAAGCCATTTAATTGCGCATAATCCTGTTCCACATTTTTAAAGAATTGTTCAACAGCAATTTCATCCGTCACATCAAGTTGAACAAATTTTGATTTTTCACCTAAGCGCTTCTGCATTTCTTCGCCAAGCTGGTGATTCATATCCACCATGATCACTTTCGCACCTTGACCAATCAAATGTGTGGCTGTAGCAGCACCTAATCCAGATGCACCACCAGTCACTACAAAAACTTTTCCTTCAATTTTCATTTTATTTTCCTAGTTCATTGTTTGAATAGAGCAGTTTAAATGATGAATTAAACCCACTTTCGACTTAAGATGCAGAGTAAACATAGTCAAGCTTGAGTACAATTTCCAAAAGTTGCATCTTGTATGATGTATTTGGACAATAGCAATATTTCATAAGATCAACAGCGTCAAATCACAACATAAAAGAATAGGAGAGAATGGATCAATGCTCTTATAATCTTAAAATACTTATTTTTCTCTATAACACACATTAATTTTTCCATCGATTTGTTTATAGCACGTCCAATATTTACCAATTAACCGTGTTGTTTGCTTTTTATTTTTCTCACTTAAATAATAGACTTCAGCAACTTTGAGATGATTAAATTGATCACCAAGTCTTACATCACACTCGGTGTTATAACATATTATTGGCTTTTCAATAAAAAACACTTTTTTACTAAAATTAAGTTCAACATATTCAGCATCAGTACCAATCCCATGGACTATTAGACAAGACTTAACTGTAATACTTTCGTTTACATTCAGGCACTGTCGCTCTTTATTTGTATTTTCAAGTGCAAATACTGTGATTGGCAATACCAGTAATGGCAATAAAAGTGAATATTTCATTTTTATACATTATTTTTGACCATAGATGCATTAAAATAACAAATTATCATTTATTTTCAATGCTAATCAATTGCAACAGCTAGCCCTTTCATTCTTGTAATAAAAGATTGAGCTAAAGCCAAGAAAAAGCATATTATTCATTGACGAATCTAGAATAAAATTTGAGTATATGTTTCTGTATTCATTTTATTTCCACAATAAAATAAATGCATAATTACTTTAATTTTGTTTAAAATTTCATAAATTATCTGGTTTTATTAAAGTATACCTTGTGAATATTCAACAATTCAGTGAAAGCAAAGGCACAATTTCTATTGCATTGGTACATGAAGCCCTGAACAGTGCCCAAGATAAGGGCTATGATATAAAGCAGATTTTGCATGATGCAGAAATACCAATGGAAATATTTCAGGCAGCCAAATCACGTATTGCTGTTTCTGCTTATGCAAAACTTTGGACTAAAATAGCTGACCATATGAATGATGAGTTCTTTGGCATGGACTCGCATCAGATGCGACGTGGTTGTTATAATTTATTGTCTAAAATGGTCATGCAAGCGGATACCCTACAGACTGCGATTGAACAAATTTTGCAATATTTTAATTTTGTCTTGGATGATTTCTCCAGCAAAATGATTGTAGATGAAAATTATGCATACATTGTCATTACAGACAAATTACAAACCAAGCACATGTTCTGCTATGCCACTTATATCATGTTGGTTCACAGTTTAATCTGTTGGTTAGCAGATCAAAGAATTTTACTCAATCAATTACAATTAAAATGCATGCCTCCTGAAGATGACAACGATTATCGCGTTCGATTCTGTGAAAATATTACTTACCAAGCAGTTGAAAATTATCTGCAATTCGATGCAAACTACTTAAATATTCAAATCAAACGCGACCAAAAATCTTGGTATAGTTTTATTAAAAACACCCCCGAAAATCTACTATTAAGATTTAAGAATCCTTTGGCTTTAAGTTCAATGATTCGCAAGCAATTACTTTCTATTGCTCCTGCTGAATGGTTAGAACTTGGTGAACTATCTGCGCAGCTCAATATTTCAGAAGCCACTATACAACGCCGTTTAAAAAATGAAGGTAGCAGTTACCAACAACTCAAAAATGATATACGGCGGGACATGGCGATTGAACTACTTTGTAAAACCACATATACCTTACAAGACATCAGTGAGCTGTTGAATTTTCAGGATGCCAGCGCATTTCATCGGGCATTTAAAAAATGGACTGGTCTAAGTCCAGGTGCTTATAGACAACCCAAATAACATCGTTCAATAAAAAAACGGTATTTTAGGAAATTTCTTTTAAATCAAAACTATAATAAAAAAATATATCAATATAAAGTCAGGCTCTCTGTTTACAGCTCATCTGAATCAGGTTGCAATTTGATCAAAAATGGTATATTTATTACCCAATTTAAAGCAGATTTTCTGCTTATTCCCTGTTGTACCCTCCTCCCCTTTAATCACTTTTAGGTCACTAACATGATTAAGATGATTGATGTACTAGAACAAAATCTAGTTCAAAACTTTATCCATTCCCTTTCTGCTCAAACTGAACATTTAGATGAGCTTATCGAAGGTATTTTAAAAGCTTCAGATCATGACTTTGAACATGCCATGAATGATTTTTTCAAAACCAATGATGCATCAGAAGTCGCACAAGCGCTTGATATTCACCAAGAACGATTAGATGCAATTCAATCAGGCTTAGCAATGAAAAAAGAAAATATTGCTGATACTGCAAAAATTGTTGCGCTCTGTCTGGCACTTGAAACCAATGCATTAGACCAAGTTGAAATTGCAGATAGTCTAGAAGATTATCCAGTTTAATTTACCCCAATCCAAAAATGCCTCGATACCGAGGCATTTTTTTTGTCTAATGACTAAAATTTAATTAGAATATTTTTTTATAACTCATTTCAATAATCATCTATTCAACAAACAAATATGCATATCCCAGAAACATAAATTAATTCAAATGGTTAAACCAATATTTTTTACATTTCATATTTTAAGAAGTCAATATCTGTTTTTCTTTTTTGTGCTTTCACCCTAAAAAATATACATATCTAGCTCTGTGTTTCTCTTTGAGTTTTATGGGGTATATATGAAAGTTTTTAGCAAAAAAATGACACGCTTAGTTTCCACCTTAGCCTTAAGTTTAACCGCAACGTATTCTTTTGCAGCCATCCCAACAACATTGAAATTAGACTATGCCTATTACGCCCCAACAAGTTTAGTGGTTAAAGAACAAAAGCTGTTAGAAAAAGCCTTACCCAAAACCGAGGTCAAATGGGTATTTAGCCAAGGCAGTAACCGTTCACTTGAATATTTAAACAGTGGCAGTATCGATTTCGCCTCGACTGCGGGTTTAGCAGCAGTATTGAGTCGTGCCAATGGCAGTCCGATTAAAACGGTTTATATCCAAAGCCAGCCAGAATGGACTGCATTAGTCGTAGCTAAAAACTCAGCAATCAAATCCTTAAAAGACCTCAAAGGGAAAAAAATTGCTGCAACAAAAGGTACAGATCCATTCTTATTCACTCTTCAAGCACTTGAAACGGTTGGCTTAAATAAACGCGATGTGCAATTGGTACATCTACAACATCCAGATGGAAAAACAGCTTTACAACGTGGTCAGGTAGATGCTTGGGCTGGTCTTGATCCACTGATGGCGTCTGCACAATTGCAAACAGGTGCAAAACTGCTCTATCGCAATATCGCTTTCAATAGTTACAGTGTGTTAAGTGTAAAAGATCAATTTAGCACCCAAAGCCCAGAAGCAGTTGAGGCTGTAATTAAAGCTTATGAACAAGCACGTAAATGGGCAAAAGCCAATCCAGATAAGCTTGCAGAATTATTAGCACGTGAAGCAAAATTGCCACTTGAAGTGGCGAAGTTGCAATTGAGTCGAACTAATCTAGATCAAAATATTCCAACCGCGAAACATCTTAATGCGCTAAAGAAAGCAGGCACTATTTTGACTGAAGAGGAACTGGTTCGAAAAGGAACTAATGTAAATCAAGTTGTGGATCAACTATTTGACAGCAAATATGCGCAAAAGGTCATTGGCAAGGTTGCTGAGAAGTAATGACAAGGTCTACACATACTCAATCGATGCACAGACAATCAAATGTACATATAGCGCAGGCGGGTTTATACAAACCTGCCTTTAAGGCCAATGTTTTAAAATGGGTCAAAGGAATTACGATTCCGTTGTTGTTCATTTTATTATGTGAGTATTTAGTTCGTTTTGGATGGATTGAGTCTTATCTTCTCCCTGCCCCAAGTAGCTTAGTTAGCTCATTCAAGGAGCTTGCCGCAGGTGATTTATTTACCCATATTTATACCAGCACTTGGCGCGTATTTTTAGGATTTTTTATTGGTAGCTTATTGGGGCTAATTTTTGCACTTGCAGTGGGTTTAAACAAACACATTGAGGAATTTTTAGAACCTACATTTTCAGCAATCAAATCTATTCCAAGCCTTGCTTGGATTCCGTTATTGCTTTTGTGGTTAGGCATTGATGAAGCCTCCAAAATTACTTTAATCGCGATTGGTGCATTCTTTCCCACCTATACCAATAGCGTATCTGCCATACATGGTGTTGATACAAAGTTGTTAGAAGTGGCAAAAGTATACCGTCTGACCTATCTACAAACTATCTTCCAAATTGTTCTGCCTGCTGCATCTCCTGGAATTCTCGTTGGACTAAGAAATAGTTTAAGCCTAGCGTGGATGTTTATGATTGCAGCAGAACTGATTGCAGCTACACAAGGTATCGGTTATCTGCTCAGTGATGGTCGAGAAACCTCACGGCCCGATATTGTGATTATTGCGATTATCTTGCTGGCTGTCCTCGGTAAAATCACAGATAGTCTAATGAAATTGATTGAAAACTGGTTTTTACGTTGGAGAACTTAAACCATTCAGATACGGCTTTTGATCAGCCGTATTTTTTTAAATTGCTTATTTGCAACTTGCATTTCTGCTTTTCTCTATGAAACACTGTCGCAGTAATATTTAGGTAGACAGTATGATCATTCGAGATAAAAGTAACAGCTTCGCACTTCTCTTTGCTTGGCACGGCACCATTCTTCCCAAAGTCTTACCCGCATTAACCTTTGTTGTGCTGATCTCGACAGTTCTGGTTTACCTATCATCACATCACTATTTTACAATTCCTGCTGTACCAGCAATTGGATTTACCGTGTTCGGCATTATCCTCTCTATTTTCTTAAGTTTCAGGAATACTGCTTGCTATGATCGTTGGTGGGAAGGTCGTAAACTCTGGGGTTCATTGATTGCAACATCACGACACCTTTCTCGTGATACTCATGTTTTAAAAGAAAGCCAGCGTAAAGTTTTAATGTATCGTGTGATGCTTTTTACCTGTTTATTAAGAAATCGCTTACGCAATCAAAACCAATCCATTAATTTTTATAATAATAAAGTCGATTTAGATGAATTGACCTTTAACCAGCTGAAAAATCACCTCAATGCCTCACAATTTGTTTTAGAAGAAATTCAAAAATCTTTAGTTCAATCACTTAAAACAGGTGAAATTTCTGACATTATCTATCAGGGTTTAAACCAACATATTGTTGCACTTGGTAATATTCAGGCCGGATGTGATCGTATTTTAAGTACCCCCCTGCCTTATTCCTATTCAGTCTTATTACATCGTACAGTATATTGTTTTTGCTTGATTCTACCATTTAGCTTAGAAGCTAGCTTAGGTATTTGGACACCTGTTATCGTCAGTTTAATTGCTTATTTATTTTTAGGTCTAGATGCTTTGAGTGCCCAGCTTGAAGAACCATTTGGCCTACAAGAAAATGATTTACCTTTAGATTCGATTACCCGTTTAATTGAAAGAGAAATGCTCAGCTCTTTAGGTGAAGAACTGTTAGAGCCAATTCAATTGGTTAAAAGTAATTTGACTTAAGCTATTTTTCTAAAGCTCAACTTCAAAATATAAAAATACATCGAATTCTTTTAAAGTTTATTGTGCGTTAAAAAAGACTTTGTTGATTGAGCAATCACTGCAACCCAACAAAGTCTTTTTAAAACAACAATCCAATTCTAATTTATCCATTGACCTAAAGTCACACGATCATTTCCACCATAATCTTTAACAGTTCTGACCTGTTTAAAACCAGCACCTTTAAAAATGTTTTGAACTGCTTCAGCTTGATCATAACCATGCTCAAGTACAATCCAGCCTTGTGTCGCCAACCATTTTTTACCTTGCTGAATAATATGCTCAATATCCGCCAAACCATGCTGTTGGGCAACCAAAGCACGTTCAGGCTCAGAAGCGAGATGCTGCATATGTTCATCATCAACATCGATATAGGGTGGATTCGAAACAATCACATCAAAAAATTGACGATTCAAAGCTTTAAACCAACTTCCTAAGAAAAATTTGACCTGCCCTAAGTCATGCTTTTCAGCATTATGTAGAGCAACTTCTAGAGTTGGTTCATAGATATCTGTGGCAATAATAGACCAATTAGGACGCTCACTCGCTAGTGATAATGCAATTGCACCTGTACCTGTACCTAAATCAACCATACGAGTATCTTCAGGCAAATCAAGATTTAAAACTGTTTCAACCAAGACCTCAGTATCTGGACGAGGAACTAAAGTATCTTTGCTAACCGTTAAATCCAAAGTCCAAAATGGTTGTGAGCCAGTCACATAAGCCAATGGTTCACCAGCAGCAATCCGCGCTAAACCGTTAACATATTGCTGTTCTTGCTCAACCGTTAATTCTTGCGTAGATTTAAGTGACAAATCAAATGCATCAATTTTTAAAATATGCTCAAGTAACCAAGCATTTTCTTGACGCTCGTAACTTTCAGCTTCTCCACGTAAGGCCAAAGCCTTTGCAATATTCATTAACCACCATTTTGTTGTGCAAGCATCGCCAACTGATCTGCTTGATATTCGCGATGTAAACTGTCAAGTAGCTCAGTCAAATCACCTTCCATTACTGCATCTAACTTGTATAAAGTTAAATTAATACGGTGATCTGTCATACGACCTTGTGGATAGTTATATGTGCGGATACGTTCTGAACGGTCCCCGGAACCCACCAAGTCACGGCGCATTTCAGAAGTTGCTGCATCGGCAGCAGCGCGTTTCGCATTTTCTAAACGTGAAGCCAATAATGCCATCGCTTTTGCTTTGTTTTTATGCTGTGAACGTTCATCCTGACATTCCACAACAGTACCTGTTGGAAGATGGGTAATACGTACAGCAGAATCCGTTTTGTTAATGTGCTGACCACCCGCACCAGAAGCACGGTAAGTATCAATACGTAAATCCGCAGCATTAATCTCTACAGTAGTGTCTACATCAACTTCTGGAAGAATTGCCACAGTACAAGCTGAAGTATGGACGCGGCCTTGTGACTCAGTAGCTGGAACACGTTGAACACGATGCGCTCCACTTTCAAACTTCAAACGACCGTAAACACCTTCACCATTCACTAGACAGATAATTTCTTTATATCCGCCATGTTCGCCTTCATTTTCAGATAAGATTTCAATACGCCAGTTTTGAGTTTCAGCATATTTACTATACATACGGAATAAATCACCCGAGAAAATCGCAGCTTCATCACCACCTGTACCCGCACGGATTTCCAAATATGCTGAGTTGGCATCATTGGGATCTTTAGGAATCATGAGAATATTCAACTCACTTTCGAGTCGTTCAATTAAAGCTTTGTTCTCTTTGATTTCCTCAACAGCCATATCCTTAAAATCTGGATCAGTTAACATAGCTTCTGCGGTTTCAATATCTTCTTCAGCTTGCTTGTACTTTTTCCAGACATCAGTAATTTCGGATAAATCATTATGCTCACGGGACAAATTACGAAAACGCTTATTGTCTGAAATGACTTCAACATCTGCTAATAATGCTTCTAACTCTTCATGTCGATCACAAAGTTGGTCTAATCGTAAACGTAACGATTCTTTCATTTTAAATACATTCTCAATCTAAGCCTCACCAAAAACATCGAGCTTTATAACAGCCCATTTAAAATTGGTAAGAAAATTCTAAAATTGTGCCTAGTTTACCGATTCTGCCATTTAAATGACACATTTATATAAGAACCATCAAAATAAGCAGTAGAATTTATAGCAAGATGATCAACATGATTTTTGATTAGATGTTTGTTTTCTCCATTATTCATGCTATTTGTTGACTAATATGGGTGTTTTAAATTCACTTTTAATAGAAAATATACATTCAGATACCAAACGCTATCAATTTTCAGATTCCTCTCCACATTTTTTGGAAAAATTTTTGTTACATTTGCCACATCGAATATAGATAGAACTGTCCAAATAAGGACATGGAGCAACACATGAAATTTAATACGATCATATTAAGCACTATATTAGCAGTAACTTCAGTATTGACAGTAAGTGCCCATGCTGACAACTCAACACGTATTGCAGCAACTTCTGCTCTAGGTAGTGTCGTTGGTACTGCAGTAGGTAAACAAATTGGTGGTAACACTGGCGCAATGATTGGTTCAGCAGTAGGTGGTGCAGGTGGTGCTGCAGCATCAACCAATAGAAAAGACCGTACTGCGGCTGCAATCGGTGGTGGTTTAGGTGGCGTTGGTGGCTATACCGTCGGTAAAAATATGGGTGGTACCACAGGTGGTTATATTGGTGCTGCTGCTGGTGCGGCGGGTGGTTCGGTTCTCGGAAAAAAAGTTTCTCAAGACCGCCATGCAGATCAACGTAAGTACAATAAAAAGTACTACAAAAAACACCGTCGTCATCACTAATTGATCCGTGAATGATATCAAGCACCTTCGGGTGCTTTTTTATTTTTCATATTACTCTGCTCCGTTTTCTTCAACTTCTTTTTCAAAAAAAATGACCTGCATATTTAAAAATGAGAAGTAAGTCTTTGTATAAATAAAAGTTTAAGTAAAGATTGATGCGCAGAAACATTATTTTATTCAGAAAATGCAATTATATTTTTAAAGCCTCTAGCTTGAATATCTTCACATAATTTGATTGCAGCTTCTTTTATCTAGCCCTTTCGCCTTTCTTGTTTTAGTAAACGAAATCCTAATTCAACGGTTTGATTACCATTCAATACGCATTTTCCAAAACCACAATATCCAATAATTTGCTAAGTTGCTTTTAAGAAAATCGCCATTTTTGCATAGCCATATTCTTTATAATGTTTCTCAATCTCCCAAAATCGCCCTATGGCAGACTCAGTCGTTAAAACCCCATTGGGAGAAAAAGCCATAAAATCTTCATCCTGAAATAAAGCAGAGATTTCCAATAAATCTTTTTCCATAAATGGTTTTAAAATTAAACGTTCAGTTTCGATCATTTGTCTTTAGCCCGAGCGATTCTTCATATTTATTCACATATCACTATCACGTTTCGTTATAGTCAAACCCCCTAATTATTTATACAAATGATTTTCATCCAGTCATTGATCATCAATGAAGCTAATGTTTTTTGTATGAAATCGAGAAGTTTTGGCTATGAATAAGTTTTTGTATTTGTGAATCCTAGATGGTTATCCTACCGTGTGGCGACATGGATGTCGCCGTTGGGCGGGGGTATATGAGCAAAAATAAAGCACTGCTTTGTTTGCAGCGCAAGAGCCCTGTTAAACGGAAGATTTTTATCATCTTTTCATATCTGAAAAGTGAGGCAACGCCTACGTAAAGGTATTT
>Ga0256903_1000146_pt1 | contig 22326 bp, 18 predicted proteins | sample MC6MC0741MT_FD_190195 | JGI IMG/M metagenome (GOLD analysis project Ga0256903, IMG submission 190195) | Metatranscriptome of enriched soil aggregate microbial communities from Iowa State University, Ames, United States - MC6-MC0741-MT... | ecosystem: Environmental > Terrestrial > Soil >... | reverse complement strand
TAATTGTGCCGTTCAACCGCCGACGCAAGGCCGATGCTCTGCTGGCCGGTGCCAAGCTCAAGGTCACGTGGGGACCGGCACCGACTGCCGAGGAGATCCGCGCACGCGACCAGGAGCGCTTTCTGGCCAGTTCTATCTTCAGCGATCCCGCGACCGAGGAAGATATGAAGCTTGTGCAATCGCTTCAGGCCAACCGCACGGCCGAAGAGATTGCTCGCGCCCTGGTTCGCATTCACCGTGAGCAACTTCCCGCGCCGGAAGATCTAACCAAGGATACCGGCCCACCGCCGAGGCGCGATGATCGTGCGCGAGCTCCACGGGAGCGGGACGAGCATCGGCCATCACGCAGTCACGCGCCGCAAGACCGAGCAGAACGCGCGAGCACGCATCCGAGAGACAGCCGCTCCACGCGCCCCGTTCGGGATCAGGGCCGCGAGATGGTGTGGTTCCGGGTCGATATCGGCCGCGAGCGCAAAGCTGATCCGCGCTGGCTGTTGCCGCTCCTTTGCCGCGCCGGCAATGTGACGAAGGCGGAGATCGGTTCAATCAAGATCTTCGACCGCGACACGCGCTTCCAGATCGCCGCCGAATTCGCAGATTCGTTCGCGGATGCCGCGCGCTCAATGAAGCCCAACGAGGGACGGATCTCGCGCATTGGCGCCTCCATGGGAGACGATGCTGGTGTGCGAGATAAACCGGCGTATGCAGCCCGCAAGTGGAAAGACGCCGAGGCAAAAGCTCCAACTTCGTTCGACCCTAAAAAAGCCGCGCGTGGCAAGGCGCCGTGGCGAGATAAAAATAAAGGCAAACCCGGCGGCGCCCATCCCAAGAGTGATGCGCCGAAAGCGCATCCCGACGGTCCCAGCCCTCACGCCGGTTCGGCGAAATTAAACGGCGCACATAAGCCTGCGTCAAAATCCTCTCATAAGAAGAAGCATCGCCCCATTTCGTAGACTGGGCTTGAGCACGCGATTGATTGTCGAGAGATGCGACTAAGGCGACCGGGCTTCCGCTTTTGAGCTGAACGCTTATCTCTGAGCGACTTTGGTGGCCAACCGTCGCCATCATTTGTAAAAATGAACTTGATGGTGCCCAGAAGAGGACTACGAAGTTTGTCTTCTATCACATTGATACATCGAGATAAAATCGGACCTCTATGGCAACTTGTGTAGCAGTCATGTGGGGCAGTTTCAAGGACGACATGAGGACCATGATCAGCGCCCTCGGGCGTCGCTCCAATGCTCCTGCGAGACGTGGGCTTAGATAGCCCGTGCAGGGGCTTGGGAGGGGGTAACGCGCGACGGTTTTAAGATTGAGGCACAAATTCCCCGGTTCCGATGAACTGGCTTCTATGACTCAATTTGGAGCCTTGCCGTTGGATGCGACAGGCTGACTCACGGGCGGTCACTGGTCAGCCAAACAAGTGTCCTGATCGACGGAGGCTCAACGCCGATTCAGGACCGATAAGCAAGCCGGAGATCGCGTTTCTTACCGGTCCTGTTAGTGGAGGGAAAGGGTGGAGGTACGTGTAGTGTAAGAGCCTTGCTAGGTGCTCCCCACCACCACGATCCTCTTAGGAAGGGTAACAAATTTGCATCTCAAAGGAGTGCCTGAGGAGCCCACTATAAGGGTAACGTAGGTGTCCCCTCAGGAGGGTTTGAGGTGTCTTGATAGTAGGCCCGTGACGACGAGGGGCTATGTCTTGTCCGCGACGGGAAACTCTACGCCTGTCAGCTCAGTTGCGCAGGTGGCCATGACGTGCATCGCAAGCTCCCGACCAGAGACGGGCACGATTAGGCCGTCGTGAAGGCCGAGCGCTGGGACGTTCCTCGACGCTAGTTCGGTTAGGACACTCATCATGATTTCGCTCTCCCTAAACATGAGACGGTAACCGAGGCGACGACTCCACGCTTTTTCCAGGATTGGGTGAATGCCGAGTATCGCCTCCTTCGTTGAAGTGACTGTGGCTCCCGAGGGTAGTCGGGCTTGGCATCCGGCCGCCTCGGGGTCGCTGTCGATCTCAGCAGTAAGATCGTCTCCAATGCCTAGGCCCAATTCGCGCGGCCACGCTCTTCGCGGGCCTCCGTCGAAGAGAAAGCAATTCATCGCGAACTTAATTCCACTCCGATAGTTCTCGAAGCCAGGTATGGAATAGAGATCACCGTCAGGGGGAAGTGCGCCCAATTCGGCATAAGCGAGACGGGTAAACATCGAGCTGTAATCCAAGATGGTGACTGGTTCGCCGCCGATTCTAATGTTCCGCCTTCTCTCGGATTTCAGGTTCTGCCAAAACCCGCCGAACAGTCGTCCGCCTTGATCAAAGCGTTCCTTCTGATTTGAGAAGATCATAAAGCGGCGCCTCAGTGTCCTGTCGAAGGGATCGATACGCGGCTCCAGGTCGTCATCCAGAAAGTCGATTTGTGCGTTCTTCAAGAAAGCATTGAGTCTCTTCGTGTCGGCACGGTATTTTTGCGTCTCTGCTGTGTCGGCGTAGTCAATCGGCTCCCGCTGAATGGTACGGTCGCTGCCTGTTGAACGCCGCCTATTACGACTGAGAATGATGATCTCCTCATCTTCCCGCCGGTCGAAGTCTGCCAAGCTGACATTGGCCTCCTTTACCTTCCGAGCAAACCAGTTGGAGACTTCAATAGATGAGACCTCGCCACGGATAACACCGGGGCAATGCATCTCTAGGAAATCCAAATCCCACATCATCGAAAGCGTTGGAGAGAAGAGCTTGCCGATGACAAGGCTGCTGTATCGGGATTGACCTTTGTCTCCGTGGCCCAATGGGACCGCAATGCGTCCACCCGGTGGAGCTAGCAGGACGGCATGGGCGAGATTGCAGACGATGGCCTCAATGCGTTGGATGTGATGCTGGTGATCTTGTTCGCGTCGTGCTCGCTTACGAGTGCCAACATGGCGCTCGTGGTGATCGACAGAATGGATCACAGAATCGACCAACATCTTCAGCGGCCCTGGTTTTGCAATCAGCCACTGATCGAACCACTGGTATCGTTGGGGCTCGCGCTTCTTTCGACGAGGAGTGTTTGCGACGCGGGTGGGAGTGACAGTCTCAAGAATATCCATTCGTTTCCCTTAGGAGAGCTTCGAGAGTGCGTCGTGAAGGTCGCGGCGTTCTGCAAGTTTCTTTTCGCGGTCGGCTCGCTCCAACCGAGCCAAATGCACCCCTCCGATGCCGATCATCTCCGCTAACCAACGCCCAAGGACCAACCCCGCGCGAGGGGACAGTTCGCGATAGCAGCGCTTGACCTTGCCGGTCGCGTGAACATATCTCTCGCCATAATTGAGGTGGGTCAGACCCCGAACGCGGCGTCCGAGTTGAACCCAAAAGGCCCGGTCTGAGCGGAAGTTGCGCGGGCTCATCTCACGCATCATCACCATCGCCATCGTCATTTCGATGACCGGGCGGGGCTCAACGGTGTTGCGTAGTTTTATGATGTCTTGGGCGGCGAGCCTCTCAATGCGCGATCCAGGACGCCCGTTTTCGAAGTCTGCAACTATGGTCTCAGCGTAGTCCGCCAACGCCCGCCAACGAGCTTCTAGCGTGGTCCATGCGGGGCTATGCGAGTTCTTGGCTACCCTCGCCTTGACTAGCTCAAGGTAGGGTTTCACGTGCGTTTTGGTGACGGCCTTCTGATCCGGTTCGCCGTGGCGGCGGAAGTTGGCGCGATGTGCGGAGCAGTAGGGAGAGAAGCCCGAGGCCGCAGGGGTGCTGCAGCCGATAACTTGGCAAGTTCGGTTCATTGGTCCTCGAAGATTTGCAGCCGTAGGGAGAAAGGCAGAGACGAAAAAACTTTTGCTCACTCTTCTTCTTCGACGCCGTCCTTGGCCAAATGAGCGAGATATGCCTCGACGGGCGCCTCGATGGCTGCAATGGCTGTGAGGTTCATGCAACGATGGTTTCCATCACTTGCGGAAACCGTGAGGAAGGTGTTCGGCTCGATTTCCAGTTGCCCTTCGAGGACAAAGACGCTGGTAGCTACGTCGTCCGACAAGAATGAAGCGGAAGACTTTCCGTCTCGACTGATGATTTCGAGCGAATTAAATTTCTCGTGCGCAGCATCGAAGTCGGGCTCTCCTTTCGCGTCCCGTAAGTCGAGATGCTTTAGTAGATTGCAGCATTCCTGATGAAGCAGCGGACCGGTGTCTGTCAGAGCATTCTTGCCGAAGAGGGGCAAAGAACGACTGCTAAGCGCCTTGTACGCCTCTGGCGATGCAAAGAACGGCATCTCCGTATCGTCATCATGCACAACCGCGATTTCTGAAATAAGCGCAGGGTTGAGAAAGACGAGGCGATTATCCAGCGCGGTGAACTTGACCAATCCTTTCGGCTTTGCGAGTTCGATCGCTGAGTGAAACTCGTTGAGAAGTTCGTCGTGCTCCGTTTCGTCAATTGGGTACTCGCGCTCGCCGAATGCAAAACGGACCGTCAGTGTTCCCCAAGGCATTTCGTGTCGAGCGCGGGCAAATTCCACTGAGCGTTGCTTTGCCTTGGCATCCACGCCGAGGAGTTCATCGATGCTGCATCCGAAGAGGACCGCGAAGTCCTTGAGATAACCAGCAGGGATTTCCGTATGACCGCTCTCCCACCGCTGGATCGTCTGCTGCGTCGTGTCCAGGCGTTCGGCCAACTGCTTCTGCGTCAATCCTGCTCTGGTCCTAAGGTCTTTTAGTTTGTTCATGCTCATCCATCCTGTGTGTTCGACACACACTAAATAGGTGGACGCTCAAAACACGTCAAGTATGTGTATTACACATTTTTTGTGTTTTGAAGTCGATAAACGCTGGCCCTGCCAATCCCCAGCCTCTTCGCAATGTCCGTTGCACCCAAGCCTTCACCAGCGAGGCGGCGGATTTCGGCAGGGTCTATGGTGGCTTTCCGACCCTCGTAGACCCCTCGGGCTTTGGCCTTGGCGATGCCTTCCATTTGCCGCTCCCGGCGTAGGTTGGTCTCGAACTCAGCAAAGACGCCGAGCATGTCCAGGAAGCATTTTCCTGCAGCGGTGCCCGTGTCAATTGGCTGGTCTGTGACCTTCAATGAGGCCCCTTTGACCTTGATAGCCTTGACGATTTCCTGAAGGTCGCCGACGGAGCGGGCCAGACGGTCCACCTTCGTTACCATCAGCACATCGCCGGACCGCAGGAACTGCAGCAGAGTTTCAAGCTCGGCTCTTCCCTCGCGAGTGGTGCCGCTCATCTTCTCCTCGCGGACAATGCTGCACCCCGCAGCGAGCAATTTCTCAACTTGGGTATCGAGGTCCTGATCAGTTGTGCTCACTCGGGCGTAACCGTACGTCGCCATTAGTCCGTCTCCTTGGTGTCTCGTTTGGGTCTAGACCATAAGCTATATTGTCTCGTATGGCTTAAAGTCAACCCAAATAAGACACTGCCGGTGTCTCATGACAGTGCCTTGGTGGAGTATACCTCAGGAAGACGATGGCTGGCGGACTGGGCGGCTTTGTTTGCGACGGAGGAACGATGCGCAGGTGAGGCGACCAGCTATGAGGCGGGCTTGTCGGAGATCAAAGCGTAACCGAGCGTGGCGAGCCGTCATCTCAAATGGAAAACGCTGCGATGCCGACCCCATGGGGGGTATTTCTCCTTGCTAGTTAATCGAATGGGGCTTCGGACGACTGCAGCAAAACATTTTGAACGGCTGCTCCCGTCACGCGAGCCTCCCGATTGATCCACAGCGGGCAGCAGCCGTTGGACCTAGCTGTGGTTTCGTGCGCTCGTGCCGCCGGTGGGGAGTGGGGACATGGCGACGAACTTACAAGAGTTTCTTGCGGACGCTATTTGCGGCCGCCAACCAGCTCTGGACGAACAGCAACCTTCGGCCTGACCAGTACCCATCGAAGCCCAAACCAGGAGAGCTTTGTCCAAAAGCTGAGCGAGATCATCCCGCGTGAGACCGCTGCAGGTCGCTTGTTCGGCCACTCACCAGTTCGTTCGTGCTCGTTAGCCCACATCGTAGCGAGCGATTTTGCGTATGGCTTCGACCATAGCCTCGAACAATTATCTCGTCCGTACCGTTCAGCAACGCTTCGCGACGCATGATCGCCAATGCTTGTCGACGAGCTGTACCATTGCCGCCGAGAACCAACCTCAGACGGCGCAAGCGACAAATGTGGTAACGCGATGGATCAAACGAAAAGCGAAGCAGAGTGCAGAAGAGGAGGCCCGGTAGATCGTGTAGACAACACCACAAGTTAAACACTCCGCTCAATGCGCGAAGGCAGTTCTTGGATGTTCCGAACAGGGTGAACGAACCATCCGCGAAGTCCGGCCGCAATCAGGTGGAATGCGGACGAGCCGGTCCATCGGTGATCACGAGAGGCTTAGCATGTTGAGGGCCGAAGGTTCCACAGCCGCTACCCCAGCGAACATGAAACGCCATTAAGTCGGTAGAGGCTCATTAGCGTTAAAGGGCAACATTTTTGGGAAAACGGCAGAGGAACTGAATGGGTTCTAATTCGAGTGCCGGTCGAATAGCACCGCGATGTTGGACTAATTGGAATTTGTCATTAGCGGTATCCACGGCATAGAATACCATCAGTAGATACTGACTTGCGAACGAGGATGAGAAATTCACCTCGTTGTTAGTGGCAAAAAATTGAGGCGTCAGAGAGCGCGTTCCCTTTACTTCGACGTACAGCGGGCCGGGAGAACTATGAACCAAAATGTCATAGCCGGGATTGTTACGAGCTTGAACTAATACTTCTGTCCCTGGGTAATTAAGCTGCAGCAGTTTAACGGCATGGCAGACCGCAAATTGTTCGACTTCGAAGTTCTGATCAGGCAACCCATAACGAATAGCCGAGGAATCGGTGTAAAAATCAAGGGCGGTCGCTGACGACAAGATCGAGTCAAACTCGTCCTGAGATATCTGGCGCACACCCCGCTGAAAATATCCGCGCCTCACTGCGCCCGTTTCGAAATATGACCCGTCTGGCCGTTTGAAGAACAGCGGTTTCCTGAACGGTTTGAAGTGCTCAATCTTGCAAAGCAATCTGTCTGGGGCTGAAACATCCTCGGTGATCTCCCCGGTTACACCACTGCCAAAGTAAATTTGAGGGACGCGTCCACCCGCCTTTGCCTTGCGGCCTTTGTAATAAACAAACGGGAGACCTGGACGAACTATGCGGCGATACATCTTCGGGAACTGGTAGATGCTGCCTGTAAGATCAGAATACGATATTCCCGACTCCGTCGCATCGTTCTCGGTCAGAACCAGGGGCATGAATTATCTCGCCGACATTTTCTCAATAGCCTCAACGCGACGAAGCAGCCTTTCGATAATTCGAGCATCTCTTGTTTCGCATTCCCAGATCACGAATACTCTCCAGCCGAGCTTTTTTAGTTCGCGCTGAACACGCTTATCTCTAGCGATGTTTGAAGCAAATTTGTCCGCCCAGAAGGCTGTAGCGGGTGCCGACGCCTTTCTGCACCCTGAATGCCGGTGCCAAAAGCAGCCGTGCACAAAGAGAGCTATTCGGCGGCTAGCAAAAATGAGGTCGGGTCGTCCTGGAAGTTTGCTGTCATGCAACCGGAAGCGCAGTCCTCTGTGGTGCGCAGCTCGTCGGACACGCAATTCAGGAAGCGTATCCTTGCCCTTAACCCGACTCATAAGTCGAGAGCGGCGATCAGGTGTTAGACGATCTACCACTTGACTATTCCGCAGCTACTCGCATCCCATTAAAGCCCATTTTTCTCATAACGACCGATAATATTGCTTGCGACATGAGCGGCGACACACTGTTCCCGATCATTCTAAAGCTGTGCCATACGGTTGGATGGAACCGGAAGGAATCGTGGAACCCCTGAAGCCGAGCGGCTTCCCGTACAGTTATGACCCGGTCCTCGGTCGGGTGGATAGGGCGCACTGCCTGATATGACCCCTTATCCGATCCTGTGCCGGCGCGAAGATTTGGACACTGTCCGCCCCAGGTAAGACGCGGATGACGTCCCACAACATCAATCTCGCCGGGCTTAATGCTGTGGAACCGTCGGAGGACGGCATCGGTGTGTGTAGTGAACCGGTGTCCGGTGAAGGTCTTATCCGCGGACCTGAGGAGAGAGGCATATGCGGAGCCGCGATTGCGGCCGGAGATCTTCCAGGCGTCAAAACCATCAATGTCGCCCAATGAGATAGGAGCTTTCAAATCGGCGATTGCATCGCGCACGGTGGCAGGCGACCTTTTTTCCAGCTCAAAATCTTCCGCAGAAAATGCGTCACACCACTTAGGATCGTAACCAATGATGAATATTCGCGGCCGCAGAGTGGCGGCCCCAAAATCCTTGGCGTCAAAGACTACGGGTCCGAACAGACGATAGGTACCCGGGAGCACGTTCAGGCTTTCGTCGAGGTACGCTCGCGCATCGCCGCGCCCAAGGCCTCGAACGTTCTCCATAACGAAGAACCCTGGCCGCAACTCGGCTACAAGCCGGAAAAAGTGGCGGAGTAGGTTGCGCCTGGGATCTGCTTTGCGACGTCGGCCAATTTCGCTGAAGGCTTGGCATGGTGGACCGCCGATGATGCCATCCACTCGTCCTTCTACCGCCCTCATGATGTCAGGGCCTTGGAGAGTGCGGACCGACTGTAGCGTTAGCTTTGCTCGAGGAAAATTGTAGGCGTAGGAGGACGAAAGCACGGGGTCATTGTCAAATGCGAGGGTAGGATGCACACCAGCCTTGTGGGCCCCGAGGGAAAATCCTCCGCAACCGGAAAATAGGTCTATAATAACAGGTTTCGCTTGCACGAAGCCGCCCCCGATCGGATCATTCGCAAGGTGTCGGTTAGCTGATTTGCGGACACCAGTCGAGTTCGGTCGGCAGTCTATGAATATGCGCCGTTAAGGGCGTTGTGGTCAAGGGGGGCGGGACTATGGCCGAGGAAGAACCGGGCGAAACCATATGGGGCGGACCGACCAAAAGATTTTTCGTTTCGATGCTTACCCGGGACATCGAATTGAAAGACGCAATCTTGGATCTTATCGACAATTGTGTCGATGGCGCTACGCGTCAATTGAAGGGGAAACTTAAAGGAGAGAAGCCATACGAGGGTTATTGGGCTCGACTTAGTTTGTCCGCCGAGGGTTTTGAAATTGCCGACAACTGCGGTGGCATACCCGAGTCCTCTATCAAGGACGCTTTTTTACTAGGTCGCCCCAAGCTGGACCATAAGATCCCAACCATCGGCATGTACGGGATCGGCATGAAGAGAGCTATATTCAAAATCGGAGAGGAGGCGTTCGTTCAGTCGTTCTCGATCGATGGCGCTTTCGAAGTAGAGTACACACGGGATTGGCTCGATCCTGAAAATGATGAATGGGATCTCCCGATCAGTGAAGTAGCTAACAAGAAGACCAAAGGCCTGACGATCTTGATCCCTTCTTTGCGTAAGGAGGTCGCCAAAAAATTTGGAAACAGTTCGTTCGAAAACGATCTCAAAACCGCAGTCTCCGAACACTTCGGATATCTTATTCAGAGAGGGTTTGTAGTTTATGTCAACGACGAGAAGCTCCGGTCTCGGACACTTCACTTGCATGGGCTGGACGGGCAACAAGAGGGAATAAGGCCGTTTGACTTTGAGGCAGTCCGGGATGGCGTCCACGTACGCGTAACCGTGGGTTTTTTTAGACCATTGACTAAGATGGAGGAGGTAGACGAGGAGGCGGAACGTCCCGTTGAGAAACGGGAGGCAGGCATCTCTGTCATATGCAATGATCGGCTCGTCCTGTTGAATGATGTATCGATGAAGACCGGCTGGGGCGATGGCGGCGTCGCCCGCTACCATCCACAATTTCGTGGTATCGCGGGTTTCATTATCTTCTCCACGGATAACCCCGAAAAGCTACCCATCTCGACAACAAAGCGCGACTTGGATGTCGGTGAAGAGATCTTTTTGTTCGCCCGACAATACTGCATTGAAGGTCTCAAAGAATGCATAGCCTTCACCAACAAGTGGAAAGGGATGGAGGAAGAAACTGAAAAGTTCTTTTCGGCGGCTAAGCTCAAAGATGCCCGCACAGAAATACATCTAGCAGCTAAGCACGGCATTCCGCTCCGCGGCGGAGGTGGGAAGAAGTTGAACGCGTCGCTGCCCGTCCCGGCGCAGCGAAATCCGATGCGTCGAATTTCTTTCGCGAGAAAGGAGGACGCCATCAAAACGGTGTCAGTTCACTTGTTCGGAGAGGACGTGGATAGTCCGAAACAGGTGGGTGAAGAGTGCTTCGATCGAATGCTGAAGACTGCTAAGAAAGAAGGCCGTTGACACATGAGTGCTGACGATATTCCATATCAACTTCGCCCCAATAAATTTATTGACCGCCAGATTTTCTTGGAGGCAATGTCCCGGTTACTGCCCGTCCGCGGTCCAGAGTCCTACATCTATGTCTCGATGGGCGGACGTCATCTTATGGACCATCACGCGGCTTACTATACTCTGGGAATCCAAGCGCTTTATTCATTCGACAAGGACGCGAACGAAGTCGCTCGACAGAAATTCAATCGACCGACGGGTAAAGCCATTTGTGAAGCGTTCAGTAGCTCCGAACTTGCGGGGCGCTTAGATGAGATAATGTCGCGTTTCCGTTCAAGGCAGAACCTTATTGTCTGGTTGGACTACACCTCGGCGGATCGTAGGTCCCAGTTCCAAGAATCGAAACAAACGCTCGTCAAGTTGAAGCACGGCGACATTTTTCGAGTAACGCTTAACGCGGATATTCGAACTTTTGGCGCGAAGGGCGAGTGGCGCGATAAGGCCGTCGGCCCTGGCGAATACCGAATCGCAAAGCTTCGAAGTCAGATCGGTGAGTTCGTACCCACGATATTTGAGCGGATGCGGGATGATGAGTTTCCGGCAACCTTGAGTCAATGCCTAAAACTCCTAGTTGAGTCGGCACAACTTGAGATGAACGGCTTAACCGTCCTGCCAATATTGTTGACGACGTACAGTGACGGTACTCCTATGCTCACGGCGACCTTTGCCATTGCAGATCCCGTCTCCGAGCAGCGTTTCCCTCCCGAAAAGTTCAAGAGATGGAAATTTGCCTCCCGTAACTGGGAGGACATCCGGTCTATTTCGTCTCCAGTTTTATCTCTCAGAGAGCAGTATCGCCTTGATCAAAATATTCACCGGGGTGCTCAGCGAATGCTGGCAGGGCTAAAGTTTGAACCTGCTGTCGGAGAGGAAGCTTCGTTGCAAGTACTGCAAAGCTACAAGGACTATCACAGATATTATCCGAACTTCCGCCCGATAGAGGATTAGAATCCAGCGTTAGCCTTCCGCTAAGTGGCTTCGATAGGGCCATACTCGTGCAAGAGACTTACATTCTCTGCACGTCTAGCGAGCTGACACAAAATTGCGTAGGTTTAGAACTCGTTCAATCCAATCACCGGCGCACGCTGCCCTTTGCAAAGGTATACAGCAAGCCTAACTATTCTCCCCGTGCTCGCGAGTAAGAATTTGCTCTCGTTCTAAAAAGAATGAGCTCGCTAGATTGCGACGTCGCGCAATACTCCCGCGAACGGAGAGGCTGGAGGTTGGCGCTGAAACTGTGCAGTTGCTCCAGGTGAGCCTGATCGCTTCCGCGGCTGAGCTGGCGCCTTGGGCTCATCTCGCTGCGCAGGCCGGAGCCGTTCCATCGCTGGTGTGATCGCCGCTGGCCAAAGCGACGCGACGGCGGACGCAGCCGAGGAGGGGCGAGGTTAGCAATTTGTTGGTGACCGCAGACGCGAGGAAAAAGTCAGTCGAGTGCCTGGGCAGATTCCGCAAGGCAGAAGTCCGCCTCCAAACACTTGCCGATTGGCAATACGTTCCGCGGATTGGAAGGCACGTGGGAGTAACTATCGCTCCCACACGATTATTCGGCGCAGCAGCCTAACTTGACGCGCTCCCACATTGAAATGCCGGTTCGAAGTTCTGCTTAAGTTCAGTTGGCTGTTGATGTTTGCGACAGGGTACTTCCCTCCTTCATCTAAGTAGCAAGGAGGGACTTTGCTAAAGACCGCTGCCGTTGCGGACGGCGCGTCCTTAGCAGTCCATCGTTCCCTATTGCGCCATAGATATCCGTCGGGAGTCGGCGACGTACGCGGTTCTCAGCGATTTTTTGCGAACCCGATGGGGCCCCTACGTTCTAGTGGAAGCCTACGCTTCGAATCAAACAGTAAAGGGACGTTTGGCGGTGGGTTAATCTGGGTTGATGGCACTAATAAGCATTGGCTGAGGTATTCGGCGCACCCCTCGAAGTGGTCCAAATTTCCATAATCAGTGAGATCACCAACGAGGAATACAGAATGAAGTTCTTCCTGAGCTAAAAGCTCACAGGCTTGACTCACCACTGCCTTGAGGGGCGTTTCGGACTCGAAGTCCCGCAACGCGGATGGAAAGGTTTTATTCTTATCGATAGTCGGTCTGTCACAAATCTTGGAGTATCAAACTCTCCTCCTCTTCATCTCACTTGATAGAAGGGGATTTTGCTCAAGGCCGCGACCATAGCCTTGAACAATTCGTCTCGTCCGTATCGTTCAGCAACGCTACGCGGCGCATGATCGCCAAAAGCATCCAACACCGTCCCATCGATATGTCCGCGACCCCGCGCTTTGAAGTAGTGACGCCAACCGTGATTAGGCGCTGGGCCATTCGGGTCAGTTAGGACTTCTCGTACAAACGAGGCGAGCTTGTTCTTCACACCTTGTAGTGGGCCAAGAATGCCGCGAGGGTCATTGGTGCGGCTGGCTTTCGCATCGGGACGATAAAGGTCCGGGCGGGGTGTAAGGAAGAGGTGCCCGCTCTTCGCTTCTTTCACGAAATCAAGGAAGCCTTGCTCAATCAGGTGAGGATGTAATGGCACATGCCATGCGCCCTTGGTTTTGACGGTGCCAGCATCGGTCGAGATGTTGATGGCGGAATGCCCATCGAACTCGGCTATGTCCGCCTTTCTAAGTTGCACCATCTCGCCTACCCTCGTGCCGGTATAGGCCATAAGCCAGGGAACCCAACGCTTCGCCGCGACGAGCTTCGGGTCTTCTCGCCGACCAGCCCGTGCAGGGTAATTCATCGCGTGTTTGAGGATGGCTGCGGCCTCGGCGTCGTTGAATGTCTTGCGTTTGCGGGTTCCATTCTCGGTTCCTTTTCGAACCCTACGCTTCACGCCGATGGCAGGGTTGGCTGTCAGCTTCTCTTGTTCGACCGCCCAATTGAATACCGAGTTGATCGCTGCAAGGTCCACGCCGTTGATTGTCTTCGCCGAAACCCCATCCTCCTCGGAACGCATATCTATGAATGCTCGGAAGTCTTCGCGGGTGAGGCTAGCAACTGCTGGCTCAGTTCCGCGCCGTTTCACGAGGAAGGCTTTCAGCTTAGCGAATACTGCCGCGTATGATGCCAACGTGCTCGGCGTGACAGTCTTCTGGTCTGGATGCTTCTGCCAAACGTCGAATAGTTCCGTCGCAGTAAGGCCGCTTGAGCTATTGACGTTATTTGCTTTGTCTTCCCATTTCGGGAATCGGACTGCCGTGGGGTCGGGCGTAAAATCGCCCTTGGCGTTTTTTTCGAGCTTTCTTGCGGCATCGATGACTGCTTGTGCGAAAGCACGAAGAAGTTTCGGGCGATCTTCGTCGGCGGGAATTACGCCGAGTCGGCTCAGGGTTGGGGTGACGAACGGCCCTACGTATTTATCCAGCCGTCTCAACTTCCCCTCGTCTGGAAAAGTGTCGATGGTGAGCGTCCGCCCGGTGAGCACGTCATGAACGACCTCGTGTACGCTCCGCCACCACTCTGCGCTGATTGGATCATCCTCAAAAACGCCAGTGGCGAGGTCGTGATAGACGACGCCAGCGAGCGCGTGACATTGCTTCAGGGTGAGGCCGCGCGGTCCTTCGCGGTAAGCTGCACAGAAGCGCTCGAATTGCTCCGCGGCTTTGCTGAGGCGTAGTTTTGCTAGAGAAACCTCGGAAGTGCGCAGCGAAAACTCGATGTGTGTTCCGACCTTCGCCGGGACGAGTATATGCTCGTCACTCGTGTGCGCTTTTGGAAGAGAAAAATAGATTTGCTTGCCGCGAGCGACCTTCAATACGTCACTCGGAACGCGCTTTTTGAACTGGCTCCTGGATGAGCCAGAACGCTTGGTCGGTCGGGTCATGAAAAGCACCATTGTGGGGCACCCTTGTGTGGAGGTGGGGTGTCCGATTTCTCAATGATGCTCGATGCTTAGGTGATTCCAACGACTTAGGAAAGTCATGGTGCCCAGAAGAGGACTCGAACCTCCACGCCTTGTGAGCGCTGCTACCTGAAAGCAGTGCGTCTACCAATTCCGCCATCTGGGCTTGGACTGTCAGGTAGATTGTACCGGAGAGGAAGTCAATTGCGCCAGCGACCACTCCATCGCCTGCGACGCAAGTGCTGTGCCCGGAGCGGCCCTTCGGCTTCACATTGGCGTTTCGGCCCGCTACAGGTCGGCATAACGAGGCCACGACGACAATCGAGGTGAAACATGGCGGGGAACGGCAAACTTGCGACGGTCTTCGGCGGCTCCGGGTTCGTGGGGCGGCAGATTGTCTGGTTCCTGGCGCGGCGCGACTATCGCGTCCGTGCGGCGGTGCGCCGGCCCGATCTCGCGGGTTATCTGCAACCTATGGGCGTCGTCGGACAGGTCCATGGCGTGCAGGCAAATCTGAGGTTCGCCGATTCGGTTGTGCGTGCGGTCGATGGCGCCGATACCGTTATCAACGCGGTCGGGATTCTGGCGCCTGAGGGTGCGCAGACGTTCGATGCCGTTCATGTCGAGGGGGCTCGTCGCGTTGCTAAGGCGGCGCGGGACGCTGGCGCCCGGCGGCTCGTCCATATCTCCGCTATCGGCGCCGACAGCGCGTCGAACTCACACTACGCACAGACCAAGGCTGCGGGGGAAGCCGCCGTCCTTGAGGAATTTCCGTCTGCGATCATTCTGCGTCCGTCGATCGTCTTTGGGCCAGAAGACCAGTTCTTCAATCGCTTCGCAGCCCTGGCGCGCATCAGTCCGGTGTTGCCGCTGGTCGGTGGTGGGCGCACGAAATTTCAGCCTGTCTTTTCCAGCGATGTGGGACAAGCGGCGGCGAATGCCGCGATCGATGCCGGGGTGCCCGGCACGATTTATGAGATCGGCGGCCCGGAAGTCGTGACGTTTCGGGATATTCTTCAGGCCGTCCTGCGCTATTCGGATCGGCATCGGCTGCTACTGCCCATTCCGTTTTGGGCGATGCAACTTCAGGCTCTGCTGACGTGGCCATTACCCAACTCAATACGGCCAATTACGGTCGATCAGGTCCGGCTTCTCAAGCGTGACAACGTCGTGTCGGACGCCGCAAAGCAAGACGGCCGCACCTTGGCGGCGCTCGGCGTTGGGGAGCCTGCGTCTATCGATGCGATCGTTCCGGAGTATCTGGAGCGGTTCAAGCCCAAGGGCCAATACGCGAGCTATCGCATTTAAGCCGGTTTATTTCTCGAACGCATAAACGTCGAGCCGCCTGCATGGCGGACGGCTCGCATTGTTCGTCAGGATGTGTCTGCGCTTAGTTCAGGGGCGCAATCGCCAGTTCGTCCTCATGGGCGTGGCCAATGGCGGCCTGCAGGGTGTCCGTCAACGCAATCGGCGTGCCGTCTGCTGCGTGCAGCGAAAACAGCGGAATGCCCTTCGGCAGGCCTTCGATTTGCGGAAACATATTCAGCGCCTCATCGGAGGTCAGCGTCTTGATGTAGGCGACCTCGCCGCCGCCAAGACGTGCGAGCTCGAGCTCGGTCATGACGGGCGCTACAACATGTTCAACTGTGGATTTCACGGTGGCTTTGGTGTTCATGACGCTCTTCCTCCATGTGTCGAGGCCGGGCTCAAATCTCGCATCCGGGGCTTTGCCATTGTTGGCGCTTCCGGACCGCTCGTAACTCCGATCCTCCGACGATTCGGTCGCGAGGGCTGTGACGTGAAAGACTCTCTACGTATGGCTTTTGATCCGAGCAGGTGTTCCGATCTCAATACGTTTAACGAGTCGCTCGGGCTCTAACCGTTGCAGATCGATGGCTAAAAGGCCGTTGGAAAGATCCGCGCTCTTGACCTCGATGCCGTCGGCGAGAACAAATGTCCGCGAAAACTGCCGGGAAGCGATTCCCCGGTAGACGTAATCACGGGATTTATCGTCCTGTTGTTTGCCGCGGATCGTCAGTTGCTTGTCTTCAAGCGTGATCTCGAGGTCTTCTCTCGAAAACCCGGCGACTGCCAAAGTGATCCGTAGCAAGCCGGTGGAGTCGCCATCCGTGGCGATCCTTTCGATGTTGTAGGGCGGATAACCATCGCCGCCACCTTTGGCGGCCCGGTCGATCAGTCTTTCAATTTCCTCAAAGCCCAGCAAAAGCGGGTTGGAGAGGGTTGTCATGCGTGTCATTTCCGAAGGCCCTTGCTGAAGCGACCATCCAATCGGGTGCCTTGCGGCCACCCCATCCGGACCGGCATTTCCGCCCGGTCCTGACATCAACGATATGGGAAATATCAAACCGGATTCAAGTCGGACGGCGGGGGCGTCCCGGCGGCTCCTAAACGCCTGAAATCGTGGGGCCACGGCCGATTTTGCCATAGTGCTGCCCGTGTGCTCCGGCATCTGTGGCATGGGGAATGCTCAGCGCCAGGGAAACCGCTTCACAATGAGCCTCAAATCCGTACTCGCCGTGCTGTTCGCGCTTGGGGTCGCGGTTTCGTCTGCTAACGTCAGTCTTGCGGCGGGGACTGAAAAGCCGGCCGCCGAGGCGTCCGAAGACGCCGCTTTGACGCCGGAGGAAAAGGCGGAGAAAGAGGCGCGCAAAGCCTGCAAGATCGAAGTCTGCAAGGCATTCCATTCAAAGTCCGCGACCGGCCAGATTGCTTGCCACGTGATCAAGAGTTGGCGCAAGGAACGGCTGACCAAGCTCATCAGCAAGCTGAAGGTGACTTGGCCCTATGGCGGCGTTCATTGCTCAACCGATTTGAGTGTCGATCGCGCCGATCTCGTAAAAGCGATGACCGAACCCAAGGCTGAAATCGCATTTCAGAAGCACACGGTGACGTGCTCGATTGCGGACGAGAAGAAGGGCGATAAACAATTCAAGTTCGAATTGACGCCAACGATCCAATTTGAAAACGGCAAGGCCACGAAGGCGCACGCGAACTGGGGCAAGATCGAAGCTCCGACCTTGGTGAAGAGCGCCATGTGGACGGCGACCGCCGCCGACAACACCGTCAACCTGCTGTCAGGGACCATCGTCGAAGAGGCCAACAACTTCATAACGAAGCGTTGCGACGAGGTTAAGGACGCCTGGAGCGGGCAACCCTAGCAACAGCAACACGCCGGCCCTGTGCGGATTTCAGGTGTTTCGTAGTGTTATATTGTTATTAGGCGCGCTTATGAGGGGGGCCTGCAAATACAATTGGCACTTAATGCATATTGCAACTAAACAAGGCGCCGTAGTGAAGCTTTTGACTATCACTCTTGGAGGAAACCAATGAAGACGTGGTCGAAGCCTGAAGTTCGCGAACAGGAAGTTGGTCTTGAAGTGACCAGCTATCTGCCGGCTGAAATCGACCTCATCTAAGTTTTAGGTGACGTCGACCTAAACGGTCGAACTTCAAGCGGTGGCCGATCGCTCGGCTGCCGCTTTTGTTATAAAGATTTGCTCTCTCAGACGCCTTCGATAGCGGCGCGCTTTTCTTCCAATTCCAGCCACTGCATTTCGGCATCGTCGAGCCGAACCTGGGCATCCGCCAACCGTGCGCTTGCCTGATCGAACGCTGCGCGGTCTCGCGCATACAATCCGGCATCGGCGAGCTTTTCAGACAGCGTCTTGATTTCCGTTTCGAGCTTGGCGATCTCGCCGGGCAGCGTGGAAAGTGCGTGCTTCTCCTTGAAGGACAGCTTTCGTTGCTGAGAGCCGGTCGAAGCCTCAGCGTTGGTGGCGGATTTGCGCTGCGGCGCGGAATCCTCGGCCCGCGCGTCCGTCTTGAGATCTTCCCCCTGGCGCTGGGCAAGCATGTCGGAATAGCCGCCGGCATACTCGGTCCAATGGCCGTCGCCTGTCGGCGCGAGAACGCTTGTGACGATGCGATCGAGAAAATCGCGGTCATGGCTGACGAGCAGCAGCGTGCCCGCATAGTCCGACAGAAGTTCTTGCAGCAGATCGAGCGTTTCGAGATCGAGATCGTTGGTCGGTTCGTCGAGGATCAGGACGTTCGACGGTTTGGCGAGAGCACGGGCGAGCATCAGCCTGGCGCGCTCTCCGCCGGAAAGAACGCGAATGGGAGACAGTCTTTGTTCGGGCAGGAACAAAAAGTCTTTCATGTAACTGGCGACGTGGCGGGCTTTGCCGTTGATCACGACTTGATCGCCCCGGCCGCCGGTCAGAGCATCGGTGACGGTCCAATTGGGATTGAGTTCGTCGCGCCGCTGATCGAGGGCAACGATCTCAAGATTGGCGCCGTGGCGGATCGTTCCGCGATCCGGCGCGAGTTCGCCGGTCAGGAGCTTTAGGAGAGTCGTCTTGCCCGCGCCGTTCGGTCCGACGATGCCCAGGCGGTCACCGCGCATGATGCGGAGATTGAGGTCGGCGATAACATCGCGGCCGTCATAGCCTTTCGAGATGCCGGATGTTTCCGCGCTCAGCTTTCCGGACGTGCTTCCCTCGGCGGCGTCGAGGCGAACGCTGCCGACGGCGTGGCGGCGATCGCGAACCTCCTGGCGCATGGCGCGGAGTTCGCGAACGCGGCGAACGTTACGCTTTCGCCGTCCGGTGACGCCTCCGTGCATCCACTGGTCTTCGCGGACGATCTTGCGGTCGAGCTTGTGGCGTTCGATCTCTTCTTCTTCGAGGACCTTGTCGCGCCAGTCCTCGAAGGAGGCGAAGCCTTGTTCCAGGCGCCGTGTCTGGCCGCGATCGAGCCAGACGGTCGCGCGCGACAGCGTTTCGAGGAAACGGCGGTCGTGGCTGATGAGGAGGAGGGCCGACCGGCTCGCCTGGAGTGTTGCTTCGAGCCATTCGATGGCCGTCAGGTCGAGATGGTTGGTCGGCTCGTCGAGCAGCAGGACATCGGGTTTCGAGACGAGGACGCGGGCGAGTGCGACGCGGCGTGCCTCGCCGCCCGATAGCTGCTCGGGATTGTCGTCGCCCGAAAGGCCAAGCTCGCTGATGAGGTATTCAGCGGAATACGGGTCGTCCGTCGGGGCAAGCCCGGCTTCGACATAAGCGCGGACCGTGTCGAAACCGCTGAAGTCGGCCTCTTGCGGCAGATGGCGAATGCTGGCGCTGGGGTGCGCGAACCGCTCGCCGTGGTCCGGCTCGACGAGGCCAGCCGCGATTCTGAGCAAGGTCGATTTGCCGGAGCCGTTACGGCCGACGAGGCAGATGCGGTCGCCGGGCGCGACGGTCAGTTCCGCGCCTTCGAGCAACGGGGTGCCGCCGAATGTCAGGTGAATATCTTTGAGGGTCAGAAGAGGAGGTGCCATGCGAGCACCACGTAGCGGTCGCAGCGGGCGCGATCAACTGCGACGCGACGGAATGCTCCGGTTGAGTGGCCCAATCAGCAGCAACGGCTGATCTTGCCGCCAGTGCCGCCGTAGCGGTTTGTCTGGCGTTCGCGGAAGAACTCCTCGTAGGTCATCACCGGCTCCTCGGGGTGCGCCTGGCGGCGGTGGGCGACGTAGGTCTCATAGTCGGGAAGGCCGACCATCAGCCGCGCCGTTTTCGCGGCGGTGGTCCGAATGAGCCTTAGCAGCGATGCGGCGGTGTTTCGCATGGGTCACTCCGCGGGAACGACAGAGGTTTCGCAGGCCGAGACGTTCGGGTCGGCGAGGGCCTTCAGTATCGCGGCCAGCGCAAATCCGGCCATCACGACGACGAGCGCGATCAGCAAGCCCGTCATCGTAGCGTTGACGTAGTCGTTGAAGACGATGCGGCTCATGTCGGCCGTCGTCTTGGCAGGCGCCAGCAGCTCGCCAGCGTTCAACGCCGTGCCGAACTTGTCGGCGTGCGCGAGGAAGCCGATGGCGGGGTTGTCGCTGAAGATCTTCAGCCACCCGGCGGTGAGCGTGCAGATTGCGACCCAGGTTGCGGGGACGATCGTGACCCAGGCATAGCGTTGGCGCTTCATCTTGAAGAGGACGACGGTGCACAGGATCAGGGCGATGCAGGCGAGCATCTGATTGGCGATGCCGAACAGCGGCCACAGCGTATTGATGCCGCCGAGCGGATCGACGACGCCCTGGTAGAGAAAATAGCCCCAGCCCGCGACGGCGACGGTCGTCGCCACGATATTCGCCGTCCAGGAGCGCGTGTCGCGAAAGACGGGCACGAACGAGCCGATGAGATCCTGAATCATGAAGCGTGCGACGCGCGTTCCGGCGTCGATCGTCGTCAGGATGAAGAGCGCTTCGAACAGAATGGCGAAGTGATACCAGAAGGCCATCATCGCCTTGCCGCCGATGGCACTGGAGAGAATTTCGGCCATGCCGACGGCAAGGGTCGGTGCGCCGCCGGTGCGTGACAGGATCGTCGCCTCGCCGACATTCGTCGCTGCGTCTTTGATCATGTCCGGCGTTACCGCAAAGCCCCAGCTTGAGATCGCGGCAGCGGCGGAATCGGGTGTGGTGCCGATCAACGCGGCCGGGCTGTTCAAAGCGAAATAGAGACCGGGTTCGAGGCTTGCCGCCGCGACCAGCGCCATGATCGCGACGAAGCTCTCCATCAGCATCGCGCCATAGCCGATGAAGCGGGCGTTGGTTTCATTGTCGAGCATCTTCGGCGTGGTGCCGGACGAAACGAGCGCGTGAAAGCCGGAAACGGCGCCGCAGGCGATGGTGATGAACAGGAACGGGAACAGATTGCCGGCGAAGACGGGGCCGGTTCCATCAATGAATTTCGTCAGAGCTGGCATTTTCAGGTCGGGGAGCACGAAAAAGATACCGAGCGCCAGTCCCGCAATCGTGCCGATCTTCAGGAATGTCGAGAGATAGTCGCGCGGCGCCAGCAAGGTCCAGACCGGCAATACGGACGCGACGAAGCCGTAGGCGATCAGCATCATCGAGAGCTGCTCGCCGGAATAATCGAACATTGGGCCAAGCACAGGTTCTTCGGCGACGTGGCGGCCATAGATCAGCGCGAGCAGCAGCAGCGCGAAGCCGATGAGCGACATTTCGCCGATGCGTCCAGGGCGGAGATAGCGGCCGTAGACGCCCATCAGGACGCCGATGGGGATGGTCATCATCACCGTGAACGTCGCCCACGGGCTTTGCTTCAGTGCCTTGACGACAACGAGCGCCAGCACAGCCAAGAGGATAACCATGATCAACAGCACGCCGATCATCGCGATGGTGCCGGCAAGCGGGCCGAGTTCCGAGCGGATCATGTCGCCCATCGAGCGGCCGTCACGGCGCGTCGAGGCCCAGAGCACAATGAAGTCCTGCACGGCGCCGGCGAAGACGACGCCGACGATCAGCCACAACGTTCCGGGCAGATAGCCCATCTGCGCCGCGAGCACCGGGCCGACGAGCGGTCCGGCCCCGGCGATTGCCGCGAAGTGGTGGCCGAAGAGGACGGTGCGGTCAGTGGGGCAATAGTCGAGCCCATCGTTGAAGCGCTGGGCTGGCGTCGGGCGCTGCGGATCGAGGCGCAGAACGCGGTTGGCGATAAAAAGGGCGTAGAAACGATACGCAAGCAAGTAGGAGCAGATCGCCGCGAGAACCAGCCAGACGGCGTTGATCGTCTCGCCGCGCGACAGTGCGACGATGCCGAGTGAGATGGCTCCCAGTAGCGCGACGGCCGTCCAGGCCAGCTTGGCGCGGATATCTGTCATCGTTTCTGCTCCCCGAGATTTTTTGGCGCAGCCGTCCGCCTGCGTCGCTTTGCGACTTCGGCGCGACAGCCTCCGTCCTGTGACTTCCGGTGGCTTGCCGAGCCGAAGCCCACAGGGCGGAGGCTGGGCTGCGCAATTCCGTCGCGGGGGAGACTACAGAAAAAGTTCGGGGAGGTCAGCCGATTCGGGCACGTGACTCCCGATTGCCGGAGTTATTCAAAGTCGTTTTCCGGCGAACGCGCGGCCCGAGCCCGACTTCAGATATTTTTCGAAGGCATAGGCTTGGGCTTTATCTGAAAACGCAACGTAGGTTTTGACGCGCCACGGAGCGTACTTGGATGTGTGGCTTACTTCGCCCGCATTATGTTTTTCTAATCTTGCGGATATGTCCGCCGTTACGCCCGCATAAAATCGATCGGGAAATGCAACGCTTTGAAGAATGTAGACGAATGTC
>Ga0256903_1000144_pt1 | contig 22387 bp, 14 predicted proteins | sample MC6MC0741MT_FD_190195 | JGI IMG/M metagenome (GOLD analysis project Ga0256903, IMG submission 190195) | Metatranscriptome of enriched soil aggregate microbial communities from Iowa State University, Ames, United States - MC6-MC0741-MT... | ecosystem: Environmental > Terrestrial > Soil >... | reverse complement strand
ATTGAGTTTAACAATAGATTTTTTTATATAGTCAGCCTATCAAAAAACTCAAGCACTAGAATAGAATTTCCATTAATTAATATTTTCTAAATAAATCAATTACATAAAAAATTTTTTAATTATAAAAAAGCTTGCAATACCTCATATTACATTCAAAGTTTAAATACCTTTGCGTAGGGGATGCCAAACCTTACGCCACAAACAAAGCAGTGCTTTGTTTTTGCTCATAAGCAAGGGGTTCGTCCTATACCCCCCGTATTCCTCGGCACAAGGAGAGACATCCATGTCGCCACACGATAGAACAACCCTCTATGATTCAAAAGTACAGCAAACCAATTGATAACCAATAGTTTCTAAAAGTATATACAAAAACATAAGCTTCATTTCTGATCAATCAGCCGATAAAAATCACTGGTATAAATAATTAGGTGGTTTAACTATAAATCAAAAATAATTATAGAAAATTAAATCATATTGAAAGCCCCATCCCTTCCTCTGAATAAAGGAAAGGATGAAAGTAGTTTTATCTTAAATGATGGCTTTAAAGATGACTGATAAAATAAATCGAATGAATCTTAATCATATATTTTAATGGCACGATTTAACGTCTAAACTTTTTTCTTTTTAAAGCGCTCTACCGGCCAAGACATGGTAAATCTTGCACCACCCAAATCTGAGCTTTGATCGACTTCAATCGTCCCACCAAACCAATACGCAATACGACTCACAATTGAAAGTCCTAAACCATAACCACCTGAAGCACGGGTACGGCTATCATCTAAACGTGCAAATGCCTCAAATACACGTTTACGGTCTTCCTCTGGAATCCCAGGGCCATCATCTTCCACACAGACATAAGCCATACTAGTCTGGTGATTAACACCACCACTAATATTGACCTGATGATCACAATAACGTATCGCATTCCCCACCAAGTTTTGTACAACTCGATGTAAATAACGACGTTCTGCATCGACAATCACATCAGATGAAAGTGGGTTGAGGTGGATAATCTTTTGGGTTTTTAATGCTTCTGTTTCTACTGCAACCTGCTTTAATACATCAATCAATACAATTTTTTCAAAATCTAAAGAAGGTGTACCTTGCTCTAATTTCGCATAAGTCATGATTTCATCAATCAGTGTATTTAACGCTTCGATGTCTTTATCAATCATCTCGACCTGTTGCAAACGATACTCATGGTCATCTTCGTCTGCCAGCATTTCCATACCAAAACGGATTCGCGCTACAGGTGTACGTAACTCATGCGATACGGCACGCATTAACTCACGCTGTGCTTCAATCAAACGCTGTATATGATCAGACATGCTGTTATAACTGGTGGCCAGACTTGCCATCTCGTCATAACCTTCAACAGGTACACGTTGCGACATATCCCCTGTTCTCATCACATCCAAGGCTTCATTCACCTGTTTCAACTTGCGTTGCATTGGCACAATCAAGCCATACACCCCCAAACACAGCAAGAACATACTCAACAATGTTATTCCAGCAGCCAATTTAACAGGCATCCAGTTAAACATTGGAACAGGTCCCAGCACCAAGACATCTGTAGGCGAATTTGGCAATGGAGAAACAATCGAAATGGTTGTACCACGTACAGTTGCACTGTCACGCCATAAAATTACACTTTGATCTGATCTTAAACGTCCAATTTGCTCTGAATCGAGATTGAGTTGAGAAATCTTTTCAACACCTACATGATAGGAAAAATGTTGTTGAATTTTTTTAAGATATTCTTGTTCTTGACCGGGATAATAAACCAAATAATCCAGAATGAACACAGGAAGCGCCTTCATTTGGCGTTCGCCGATTTGGTCGACTTTGATATATAAATAATGCTTTGGATCGTTTCTGATCCCTAAAACTAGATAAGCAATCCCTTGTTCTGCATCATAACGCACCACCGCTTTTTGATTTTCTATGCGTTTTTCTTCAGTACGAGATAAATCAACCTTTCTTGCTTCGAGATAATAAATGGGAAGCTCTAACAAATCAGAAGCATCTGAAATCCAATCTAGACGCTGCTGCTCAGTTTGCTGACGTGCCACACCCTCACTAATCACAAATGAAATTCCATCTGTGAGAGACTCACGATATTCCTGCGCACGTTGATAATTAATTATTTGGACAAGTAAATATCCAAACAAGGCAACCAACACAACAAGAATGACTAATCCTGCATAGATGCGCAAAAATATACTGTGTTTAGACACGCAAACTAACCTTCTTTATGCTTGTCCGGTGATGGACAAGCATCTTGGATGACCGACCCATCGTTTATAGACCAGTCTCTTTAACAAACAAATAACCTTTACTACGTACAGTTTTAATACGTTTCGGGTTTTCAGGATCATCACCAATTTTTGGACGAATACGTGAAATACGTACGTCAATCGAACGGTCTTGACCATCATATTCAATACCACGGAGACGTTCAAAGATGTCTTCACGCGATAAGATACGGCCTGCATTGGATGCCAACAACCAAAGTAGATCATATTCAGCACTGGTGAAGTCAACCAACTCACCATTGAGTGTCACTGAACGACCGCCATTGTCGATCACAAGATCGTCAAATTCAATACGTTGTGCAACTTCATCTTCAGGCGCTTTATCTGTACGACGTAATAGCGCACGGATACGCGCAAGCAGTACACGCGGTTGAACAGGTTTTGCAACGTAGTCATCTGCACCCATTTCTAGACCAAGAACTTGGTCCATATCTTCGGTACGTGCAGTCAACATCAAAATCGGTTGATGATAATGTGGACGAACTTCACGACAAACGGTTAAACCATCTGCACCCGGCAACATCACATCCAATACAACCAAGTCTGGTTGTTCAGCAATAATGCGGCGAATCGCACGGTTACCATCTGGTTCTACCCCAACTTCTAATCCATTACGAATTAAGTATTCCTGAGTTAAGCGAGCTAGGCGCTCGTCATCTTCAACAATCAGAATCTTTGGTAACTTTTCTTCTTGGCTCATCTATTTGCCCCTATATTTGATTTTGGAGTCTGCTACAAAGCTCGCAGATTCAACACACTATGTTTTGCAATATACACACGTTTACAATGTAAACAAGACCTCATTCACCAAACTGATACATGAGCGTATCAATTTGTTATATTTTTATTAACTATTGAATTGTAGGCAGTTTTATAAATTCAATACACATCATTTTTAAATTTCTCTAAGACAATCAATAGCTGGACTAATTTTTATACAAAATATTTCATTGTTCATATTCTGTCTCATCAGTTTATCGTTTTTTTAGTTATCCACACACTTATCTATAAGCACTCTACTGAGTCTTTGCTATGCTATGTGCTTGTCTCATAAGGCATATAACAAAAATGACACTTTGAGGCAAAAAGATGCAAATAAAAATTTACTTTTCACGGATAAAATATTCTTGAAATGTCAATATTGATCTACCCTTAAAATTACCGTATCTTGTGTTCTAAATTAAATTAAACCACTAAGTATTGTGTTTAGTCCTCAAACATCGTGACAACAAATTTTGCAGTTTGTACGATTCAAATGGTCCATAAACATAACAATGATGACAATGGAGCTACGCTGACAATGAACGCCATTACAACCCCAGGTCAACTACAAGTGATTAAACGCACTGGTGATGTTGCCGCTTTTGATGCAGATAAAATCTCTGTAGCAATTGGTAAAGCTTTTTTGGCTGTAGAAGGTCAACAAAGTGCAGATTCAAGCCGTATTCATGATCGCATCACTCAGCTCACAGAGATGGTGATGAATACTTTTAATCGTCGTTTACCTTCTGGCGGAACAATTCATATTGAAGAAATTCAAGACCAAGTTGAATTGGCGCTTATGCGTACAGGTGAACAAAAAGTTGCACGTGCATATGTAATCTATCGTGAACAACGTTCTGATGCACGTAAACAAACTGGTGCTCATCATCACCCAACCTTACAAATCACAGATGCGAACGGTCAGCTTCAGCCTCTAGATTTGAGCAAACTTCAAGCCACGATTGAAAAAGCAAGTGAAGGCTTAGAAGGCATCAATGTTCAAGCCATTGTCGATGAAACAGTTAAAAACTTATATAACGGTGTAAAACAGTCAGACATCTCAACCACGATGATGATGGCGACACGTACCCGTATCGAACAAGAACCAAACTATACTTATGTAACTGCACGTCTATTACGTGATGACTTGGTTGCGACAGGTTTAAAATTCTTAGGTTTAGCTACAGATACTATCGAAGGCGATGCGCTCGAAACTTATTTAAACAAAGGTATCGAGCTTGAGCTTCTCTCTCCTGAGCTTTTAAACTTTGACCTTGCAAAATTGGCAGCTGCAATCAAACCAGAACGCTCAAACCAATTTACCTATTTAGGTTTACAGACTTTATTTGACCGTTACTTCATTCACTCAAATGATGTACGTTTCGAACTTCCGCAATTGTTCTTTATGCGTGTTTCAATGGGACTTGCATTAAATGAAGAACAGCGTGAAGATCGTGCAATCGAGTTCTATGACTTATTGTCTAGCTTCGATTATATGGCGTCTACACCGACCCTGTTTAACTCAGGTACATTACGTCCACAATTGTCAAGCTGTTACTTAACTACGATTCAAGATGATCTTTATGACATCTATGGTGCGATGCGTGACAATGCCCTTCTTTCTAAATGGGCAGGCGGTTTAGGTAATGACTGGACACCAGTACGTGCCTTGAACTCATATATCAAAGGTACTAACGGTAAGTCACAAGGTGTTGTACCTTTCCTTAAAGTTGCCAACGATACTGCTGTTGCAGTAAACCAAGGTGGTAAACGTAAAGGTGCAGTATGTGCATACCTAGAAACTTGGCACTTGGACATTGAAGAATTCCTAGAGCTTCGTAAAAACACTGGTGATGATCGTCGTCGTACTCACGACATGAACACGGCTAACTGGGTTCCAGATTTGTTTATGCAACGTGTGATTGAAGACGCTGAATGGACACTGTTCACACCATCTGAAACGCCTGATTTGCATGATTTAACTGGCGGTGAATTTGCTGAACGTTATGCTTACTACGAAGGCATTGCAAAAGAAAACAACATGCTGCATAAGAAAATCCGTGCGAAAGACTTATGGCGCAAAATGTTATCAATGTTGTTTGAAACAGGTCATCCTTGGATCACATTCAAAGACGTATGTAACTTACGTTCACCACAACAACACGTAGGTGTAGTGCATTCATCTAACTTATGTACTGAAATCACTTTAAATACCAATAAAGATGAAATCGCAGTATGTAACTTAGGTTCGATCAACCTTGTACAACATGTTCAAGGTGGCGCATTAGACCGTGAAAAATTAGCGCGGACAGTTAAAACTGCTGTTCGTATGCTCGACAACGTGATTGACATCAACTACTACGCAGTTGAACAAGCACGTAATTCAAATATGAAACACCGCCCTGTCGGTATGGGTATCATGGGCTTCCAAGATGCTTTATATGAATTGGGTATGGGTTATGGTTCTGATGCAGCGGTAGATTTTGCTGATGAATCAATGGAAGTGATCAGCTACTACGCGATTCAAACATCAAGCGACCTTGCTGTTGAACGTGGTGTGTATTCAACATTCAAAGGTTCATTGTGGGATCAAGGTATCCTGCCAATCGACTCTTTAGATATCGTTGCAAAATCACGTCCAGAGCGTATGTTTGAAGTTGACCGTACTCAACGTTTGGACTGGGATACATTACGTACTAAAGTTCAAAAAGATGGTATGCGTAACTCAAATGTAATGGCGATTGCCCCTACAGCAACCATTTCAAATATTTGTGGCGTTTCACAGTCTATCGAACCGACCTTCCAAAACCTTTATGTAAAATCTAACCTTTCTGGTGAATTTACAGTGATCAACCCGTACTTGGTACGTGCGTTAAAAGATCGTGGTCTTTGGGACTCTGTGATGGTTAACGACTTGAAACACTTTGAGGGTTCAGTACAAAAAATTGCACGTATCCCTGAAGAGTTAAAAGCAATTTTTGCGACTGCATTTGAAGTAGATACACGTTGGATCGTAGATGCTGCATCACGTCGTCAAAAATGGATCGACCAAGCACAGTCATTGAACCTTTATATCGCTGGTGCAAATGGTAAGAAACTAGACATCACTTATAAGATGGCTTGGTTACGTGGTCTTAAAACAACTTATTACCTCCGTGCATTAGGTGCAACCTCTGCGGAAAAATCAACCATTAACACGGGTGCTTTAAACGCAGTAAAAGCAACAACTGTTGCTGCACCAGTGGCTGTGGTTACTCAAGAAACTAAACCTGAAGCGCCTGCTGAAGAAGATGGTTTCGCTCAAGCAGCACCAGTACCACAAGCATGTTCAATCGACAATCCAGATTGTGAGGCTTGTCAGTAAGTAATCCTCCCCAATCCTCAAGGGGAATAAACTCCCCCCTTTAAAAAAAAGGGGGGGAGTTAGGGGGATTCAAAAAATCTGAAATTATAAAAGGCGAAGAAATGTTCCATTTAAGTCATAACTATGAGTTAGGCGTAATCGTGCTGATCTTAGCCTTTTTAGTTTTTTACGTGCCTGCGATCTATGCATTCTTTGCGATCCGTAAACAGCAAAAGCGTAAGCAAAATAAGTAGTGTGGATATCTGTTCTTTCGAACAAGAACAAAACAACTATCGGCAAAACTTAATTTTGCTTGCACAGAATAAGCGTATAGTAGTGACATCTTCCATTGTGAGATGTCGAACATAGATATTAACAACGAAGAGAGAACAACGATGTCTATCCTAAGTTGGGACGATTTTGAAGATGATGAACAGAAACAAGCTGCACAAGCTCACCAGCCTGCGCCCGTCGAACAGAAAAAAACGACTGATTCGCAAGTGGTATCTGATACAAAGCAGTCATCGCAGAATGTGGCAACTACACAATCCGCTGGAACCTATACAGCAAGATCAACAAATCCAACCGATTCGTTGGCAAGAGCATCTCACGCCTTAGAAAAGTTAGACGTTGCACCTGGCTTAGAAGAGCTTGAAATGGGTGCACAACGTGTACAAGTTGATGATAAAGCCATGATCAACTGTCGCGCTGACTTAAACCAACTTGTACCATTCAAATACGAGTGGGCTTGGCAAAAGTATCTAGACGGGTGTGCAAACCACTGGATGCCGCAAGAAGTCAACATGAACCACGATATCGCACTTTGGAAGTCTGAAAATGGCTTAACCGAAGATGAGCGTACCATCGTGATGCGTTCATTAGGTTTCTTCTCTACTGCGGATTCTTTGGTTGCAAACAACTTGGTGTTGGCGATTTACCGTCACATTACCAATCCTGAATGCCGTCAATACATCTTGCGTCAAGCATTTGAAGAAGCGATTCACACGCATGCTTACCAATACTGTATCGAATCTTTAGGTATGGATGAAGGCGAAGTCTTCAACATGTACCGTGAAGTTCCATCAGTTGCTCGTAAAGCAGCGTGGGGCTTGAAATATACTCAGTCTTTATGTGATCCAACCTTCCAAACAGGTACACCTGAAAACGATCAAATCTTACTGCGTAACTTGATTGCATTCTATTGCGTACTTGAAGGGATCTTCTTCTACTGTGGTTTCAGCCAGATCTTGTCTATGGGTCGTCGTAACAAGATGAATGGTGTTGCTGAGCAATTCCAGTACATCTTACGTGATGAGTCTATGCACTTGAACTTTGGTATCGACATGATTAACCAAATCAAGATCGAAAATCCAAACTTGTGGACTGCTGAATTCCAAGAAGAAATCATTCAGATGATTCTTGAAGGTACTATGCTTGAAATCGAATATGCGCGTGACACAATGCCACGTGGTGTATTGGGTATGAACGCAGCGATGATGGAAGAGTATTTGAAATTCATCTGTAACCGTCGTTTAGCGCAGTTAGGTTTACCTGAGCAGTTTGCTGGTGTAAATAACCCATTCCAGTGGATGTCTGAAATGATGGACTTGCGTAAAGAGAAAAACTTCTTTGAAACGCGTGTAACTGATTATCAAACTGGTGGTGCGTTGAGCTGGTAAGGTAAGTGAGCGTCACGCGACATATAAATCATTGTTAAAAAACCGCCAATAGTGGCGGTTTTTATAAACTTAATAGGCTTTAATGCTTATACATGATTTAAATTATTAAAAAAACTTGAATGAAATTTTTGTTCAATCTTATCAGCTTGCACATATACTCCTAACTCATGATAAAGGTCATTATTCTTATAATTACCCGAAGAATCAGAAGACATCCAGTTTAAGCTTGTGATAACAATATGATTTTTATCCCAAGCCAGCACTTTTGCATGACTTTTATTACCAGAAGGTGGAGAATGAAGTTTTAATACAATATTATTATTTTCTATACTATTAGCAAATTTTTGTACTTGTTTATGATCAAAAACTTCTTTATCTACTGTAGAGTAAAAAGCCGAAATACGTACTCTACAGGTTGATAAACTATCCCAAATACTTCTATGTAAATTTTGGCTTATTTTATCACTCAACAAGGTAACTCTATGCTCTGCCTTTTTAGCTTCCTGTATATATCGTAAATGATGACCTTTTAGTAAAAGTGAAACATTAATATTTTTTTCAGCATCTCTATTAGAGCTAAGTTTGATACTTTGAGCTAAATCTAATAATTCTGAACCTAAGTAGTTGTTAATTAATTTCGCTCCAGTAGTCAAACTGGCTGAGATTTGAATCATTTCTCTTACAAAATCATTATCTTGAATAAATACAGAAGCCTCGTATCGATTATATTCTGAGAAAAACCAATTACACGATCCTATTAATGAACAATGATTATTTTCAGTATCCCAAAGCAGATATTTAGCATGAGATCCCGTTTGGATTTCATGCAAGACAATCCTTCCATTATATTCACAATAAAGCTTTTTAAATTGTGAGGTAATCTCTTCAAAATTTCTTAATTCTTGTTCTCTAATATCAGGTGAATCGAAATCATCTTTACCCCATAAAATAATAACTTTAACCCCCCTATTAACAGCAGCAAGCAGTTCATTTAGATAGAGATTTATTCTGGATGGTCGAATAAATGTAGAATGAATTATTAAATAGTTTTTACACTCACGGATAGCTTGCAGAAATTTTTGGAGATGCTCATTTCCTCCTAGAACAAGTGAAACATGCTCTTCTGGGATGGTATAACTTTTGGGAGGATTTGCTAAATTTTCTGACCTACCATCCCCAACATATTGATACGTTTCTTTTATACTATGACTATTACCCTGATTTTCCATTAATCTTTTTTTTATTTCTGAGGACAAATATTCTTTAAAAGAGAAACCAAAAATAGAGCAATAATCATTACTAGATGATGGATTTAGATAATTCTCGTAGAAATGTATTTCTATTTCATTAAGTTTATTAATTTTAGCATTAAAAATTAAGTACCTATTAGCTGATAAACTTCTGTCCAATGGAGGTGATACAGCAATAAGTTCTTCGTTTGGCTGAGTAACAGCACATCCAAGTTCTTGAGTATCAAGAATATATGGATGAGGTATATTTTTAATATTAATATACCTCTTATTATCCCAACTATTAACCAACGTATTAATATCATTCTCATTATAAATAGTAATAAATGGATGATTACACAACCCTAGATATTGCCCATTAGTTAGATTAACCAAAAAGTCTCTATATGTATAAAACTCTTTCTTTATCGAAGGTAATTCAGATCCCCTTGAAATAAATTTACCACGTTCAGTAATTCTTACACTAATTTTTTCAGCTTCTTGAATAATTTCAATCCAACTTAATTTTAGAAATGGTAGAAGTATTTGAACTAAAACTTGTCTTCTAATACCTGAATATTCTGATAATTTATCAATAGTAAATTCATTATCTGCAATAGTTCTCAATAACAAATGATCAATAATATTCCAATTACTCTTCTTTTTAAAAGTAAATAGATTAGTACCGTAAGAAAAAGGAACAATGAGATAAAAAGGTTGTGATTTTTTAGAACGTTTGGGATTTAATGATTTCATATTTTATTGCTTACCGAAATTTAGAAAGTTATTTAAAAAATTGGCTTATATAATCAGTAATATCTAACTTTTTAATTGGACTAACTCTAACTTTTTTTACATCAGATTTTTCATTAACCCATTGACATAATGTGTCTATGAAATGATAGTCATTATGAATATCCAATTTTTTCTCAAATGGTGCACGATAAGCCCAGTATTCGAACATTCCTATACTGCCAATTACGTACATTTGATATTTTGCTCTACTAAACATTACATTTAAACGCCTTTCATCAAGTAAAAAACCTAATGAACTCTTATCAGATTTATTAATGTTATGTCTGACAAGGCTCACAATTACAAGATCCGCTTCACCTCCTTGAAATGAATCGACTGTTTTACAAAGTTCAACCCCACAATGGAATCCTTTATGTTTCAACTTGCTAATTAAATTTTCCTCATTAATCATTTCATTAATTTTAGCAATTTGATTTTTATAAGGAGTTAAAATAACTATTGAAGGGTTCTTTCTAGCTAATTCTGTGACTTGAACTGCTTCTAACATTCTTCTAATAACATCGACTTCTGCTTCATTGGCCAAATTATTTTCAAGCGGCCTAGCTTCTTGTAACTTATTAGGATCACAAATATCGAGCCAAATAAAACCTTTATCTTGATTTAAATCTGGTAAATCATGGAGTATTGAAAACTTGAATGGCCTATTAATAATGTTTAAATATTTTTCTTCATTTTCAGGGTTATTTTTTAGTTCTGAATTATAGAACAATGTAGAAACCACTTGAGAAATATCTGGATGCATCCGATATTGCTCAGTAATAATATCTCCCATAAGACGGCTACTATTAGCTTTTTTATATTTTTCAATATTTTTAACCAAAGTTTGGAATAATGAAAAATATTTTTGAACATTTTCAATAACTGGATGATACTTATTTGAAAAATATTCTAAAAATTCTACACTATTATCATTTAAATTATCCTTTACATATTGGGCCACTTCGGAAAATTCATTCAGACTTGATAATTTTGTTAGATTACTTGAAAAAGGACCTGTAGAGACACTTTGTATTAAAAGAGGAACATCAAAATCTTTACTTAATAAAATTTTATTAATAGTATTTTCAGAGAAAGGAGGTAATTGTTTGTGATCTCCAATCAATAGTCGCTTTGATGATAGTAATAAAGGACTCAACAACTCTAAACCAGAGGCTTTTCCTGACTCTTCTAAAATTGTCCAATCAAATTGGTGATTATTTCTATTAATCGTTTCTATTGTAGAAGAGTTTGATGTAGCCAATACAATATTGGCACTACTAAGGACATGTTTATAAAGAGACCTACGCAAATAATTTGATTCGGTAGCTTTCTTTACTTGATCAGTCAAGTCTAAATATTTTGAAGCATCCTGCCACATCTTGCTTTTTTTAATACCATCCCACAAAGTAGCTGTATGTTTTTCAAATAGCTGAATATCACCTCTATCCTCTATTTCATCTTCAATATTATTAAAAGCATCTAAGATCATTAAATTATCTGATAGTGGTCCTTTTTTAATTTCATCATACAGAACTTGTACAGTTGCATGACTTTGAGCACTTAAGACGACTTTACTATCTGGCTCATCATTAAAGATTTGCTCCAGTAAACTAGTTACCAAAAATGTCTTACCAACTCCTGGTGGTCCTTGTACAATATAATTAGGATAAGTATCCAATACCTCACGATAAATATTTTGCTTAGAGTTATCTAACTTATGATATACGTTGACATATTCATTAGGATATTTCAGCTTTGATGTACTGGTTTCCATGTGCATAATACTTGAAATTAAAGCAGAATTTTTTGCGACTTGTTCTAAAGTATAATTTCTACGCAATAGTGCTGTATAATTAGCAAGTAAAGATTTTGGATATATATATAGCTCTTGTTCATCAATGAACTGACTTATATCCTTTATCGTATTTGGATTTTGAGGATCATTTTTCACTATAAAATCATAACAAGCTAGATTTTTTTCGTGCTTTCTAAATGTAATGATTATTTTAAAGTTTTTAGAGGAAAATCCTTTTGTTCTAATATTAGGAGAAGCATGAAAATCATCTTTTTCAGTAGGCATTTTATTAGATAATATCCATTCTTTTTCATCCATTTCAGTAACTAAACTTTTAAAATGATGAGTAGATATTGTTTTATTTAGAATTTTTGAGAATTTTAAATTTTCATTATTTTTTTCAGGATCAATAGTTAAAAAAATACTATCCTGATTATTACTCCCAATTTTAACTTTAACATTTGCTTTAAATACTTTTGTCCAATACTCTGAAACTTCAATGGAATAACAAAGAAGCATAGTATTAATAAAATTCCTAACATTCTCACTTAATACTTGTTCTTTCTTAAAACTATTAATTATATTCATCCAAGAATTTGATGAATTAGAACTTGAGACCAAGTTTAATTTTATTGAAAAGTCTTTAGATATTTTATGATAACCCCTCAGACTTTTAGAATCACAATAAATATTTGTTATCAATACAAGATTATTCCATTGAAAATTATTTGTACCATCAACTCTCGTAGGTTTTATCTCATATAAAAGCTGATTACCTTGTAAAAAAAACAACTCACCATCTTTAATATTACTTTTAATAATATTTATTTTATTTAAATCAATATCATTTTTAACAAATTTATAGAACTCATCAATCAAAATTTCATTATCTTTTTTTAAGAACTTCCCAACAATACCTAAAAAACTTTCCATTTTCTTTTTGTTAATTGTTATATCATATGTTTTAATTTCATTTGTATCAGCATCTAGTTCATTCTCTAGCGAAAAAACAATATATTTTATATTTTCAATAACATCCTCACTCGAGAGATAGCTATCTCGATAAATATTTTTTAATTTATAAATATTTTTTAATTTTTCTATTAGATTTTTTTCATTTTCAGTTAAATAATTAAAATCATAATCTGATATTTTATCATCAAGTCCAATTATAAGCAATGATTCAATTAAATTACCTAATAAATACCAATCTTCATTATATGAAGAAACCATTGAGGAATTTTCTAAATTAACGATATATGAAGGTTTAAGTTTATTTACTGACAGCAACCATTCAAATCCTGTTAATCTGAAGTAGTCAACATCATTTTCAGATCTAACAACAATATTCTCCGGACTTATTTTTCTGTGTAAAAGACCATTTTGATGTAAAATATCTAACCCATAGGCTATATTTAAAATATTTTTCCATAATTTAATACGATGACAAGGTAACATCAAATTTTGAAAATATATCCAACTTTTTTTCTTTAATCTTGAGCTAGATTTTTTAATATCCTCCATATAAGTAGATAATAAAATATCATTTTCATCACACTCATATGTAATACTAAAACTTTCATCATCATAATATGCATTATTAATAACTAACAAATACTTTCCTGAATTTGGATAATTTTTTAGCAATTGTAATTGCCTTACCTCATCTAACCAAATCTCTTTAATAACTTCATCTTTTTGATTAATTCTAGGCCATATTTTTATAAAAAAACACTCATCACTAGTATAATCATTAGAAGAGGCCTCTCGATATAATTTATATAAACTATAATTTTTACCCTCATATATCATTTCTTCATCTATATAATTTTGTAGTACTTTATAATCTTGCATTAAAATTTACCTAATATATTTTCAAATAAAAATGATTAAAATTAAGTACGACATCCCCGTACCATATTTTCTATAGATATGCTTAATTATAATTTTAATGAAAAATTACTTTAATTTCAACAGTACAACTTATAGATTAAAGTATACATCGGTGAGCTTTAAATAAAGCTAGATAGGCCTGTATTTAATACATTTAACCAATCCATTAATTCGATCAACTCTAATCTTCTTTCCAAAATTTCAACTTTGGACACATAAGAATTATGGTTTATTCAAACGACTGGCAAGCTCAGCCTGAGTCATAATTTTAGACTCACACAATTCTATAAGTTTCTTAATTAGGTCTTGATACTTAGGGTCGTGTATTGAGCGCATGACTTGATACCACAATTTTATTAAAAATAAAGCCGAGCAATACTAGAATTTAAATCATTTAATTTTCTTGGTATAGCCTCAAATAAAATAATGATAAAAGCTCAATTGAGCTTCCAAAATACCCCCTATCAACCATAAATAACGATATATCTCCCCCCAAACAACACTACCCCAACCCATCCAAAAAACACCCCACTAGCCTTTCTCGATCATCCACACTATTTTCACCCTGAAGCTGAACCATTGCCCCATCAATCACAAACAAAAACATATGTGCATCTTGTTTTGAGGCATTCACATTGCTGGTTAAAAGCAATTTATAAATTTCATCAATTAACCAGCTTCGGTATTCAACCACGATTTGATAAGCATTGGGATAGCGTTTTTCAATTTCAAAAATAGCCTTAAATAATAAATGGTACAGCCCTTCAACATCGGCTTGTAAAAAGAAAATTCGCTTAAGTTTTTCAAAAACGGTAAGGTCTTTCCGCCTATAAATTAGCACAAACACTTCTTCTTTCAGTGTGGCTTTTTGAAAGGTTAAACTCCTCTCAATCAAACTTTCTTTAGAATGAAAGTATTTATAAAACGTTGCTTTGGTAGTTTTAGCAGATTCAACAATACGGTTTATCCCGACATGATGAAAACCGTATGTATTAAAGAGTCTTCGGGAGGACTCGAGCACCCTTAAAGCTAGAAATGAAATATATAAATTTGATATATATTTTCCATATAAATCATTTTTTAATTAAATAAGATAAAGTCACTCTCGATCTTGTTATAAGCAAAAAAGCATGCAACGGCTTCAAAAGGTAACCAGAATGAATCTCAAGTTTTATTGTTGATATTTTGAGGTATAACCAGCCAATGCCAAAAAACCCAAAGGCTGTTCAACCGTACTAAACACTAATCTGATGGGGTATGAATAAAATACATGGCCAACTCCTGAACAATTCAAAATTCTGCCAATGTATAAAAATTATGGTGGCAGAACGAAAGAGGGTTAGCAGACTGAACCTAAGAATCAGTACACCCGAAGGTGTCCCCCTCCCGTCCAACCGCAACAAAAGGGGGACGAACGAGTCTACATCAAAAAAACAAGTTTTTTCAATGCACTTAGGCAGCGGTCTGCTAAAACCGACTGGCAATGTAGGCCAGCCAGCAAAGAATAATCGGAGATTTTTAGGGTGTCAATGTCATATTTTGTGCAAAAAATTAAAATTATTATTATTTTTCAAGTAATTAAATAATTGATTATGATTGCTTTAAACAAGCCTATTCGGTCAATTCAACAGATCAACACGCCTTATTATTTTTTAGCTCTGGCATAAGGGGTAAACGCAAAAGCAAACTGGCTTTAAGCAACCTCGGTCTGCCCAACATGATGATAAGAACGATTAAAATAAACTAAGCTTTGATCATGTTCACTTTGTTGAATCGCCACGATACGACAAATAAAAATCGTATGTGTTCCAACTTCCTGAATTTGCTCAATCTCACAATCAAAATTCACCAAAGCATCATCTAAAACCGGTGCGCCAGTTTCTAATTCTGTCCAAACGCCATGTTTAAATCGTTCTTCTGGGCTTAATTTAGACGAAAACGCTTTAGAAATATGCTGATGATGTGCACTTAAAACATTTACAGTTAAAATTTTATTTTCAACAAAATGCACATGAGAACTCGCCGCTTTATTCATACAGACCAATAAAGTCGGAGGCGAATCCGTCACACTACATACGGCAGACGCAGTAAATCCATAACGACCAGACAAACCTGTCGTGGTAATGACACTGACTGCACTGGTCAACAAAGACATTGCATTTCTAAAGTCTGTTGCTTCAATCATTTCATTATTCCTAAATTGAACCGTACTTTTTTAGATTTAGCATTACCCTGCTATTCCGTCATGTAGGCACTGCATCTGGATGAGTTTCTCAGTAGAACTGACGTTCTCTAAATTGTGATCAGGGTTTCCAGTTGGGTCTTGGATATCCATTCACCCAAACAGGTCACCCTTTTTACACCACAATATCGTTGAATACTAGCGGCTAAGTTCTTGACGAACGATTTCTGCGCCAGCACTTAAAGCATTAAGTTTGCCTCTTGCAACTTCACGAGATAAAGGAGCCATACCACAGTTAGTCGATGGATAAAGCTTATCCGCATCGACAAACTGAAGTGCTTTTCGTAATGTGTTGGCAACTTCTTCTGCTGTCTCAATGGTATTGGTTGCCACATCAATAGCACCAACCATTACTTTCTTACCACGGATCAATTCGATCAGATCCATTGGCACACGAGAGTTTTGGCATTCTAAAGACACGATATCAATTTTAGATTGTTGAAGTTTAGGGAATGCTTCTTCATATTGACGCCATTCTGAACCTAAAGTCTTTTTCCAATCTGTATTGGCTTTGATACCATAGCCATAGCAAATATGCACCGCAGTTTCACATTTAAGCCCTTCAAGCGCTCTTTCTAAAGTCGCAACACCCCAGTCGTTGACTTCATCAAAAAACACATTAAATGCAGGTTCATCAAATTGGATAATATCTACACCCGCAGCTTCTAACTCTTTGGCTTCTTCATTGAGGATTTTGGCAAATTCCCAAGCAAGTTTTTCACGACTTTTATAATGCGCATCATACAACGTATCAATCATGGTCATTGGACCAGGCAACGCCCATTTAATCGGTTGATTGGTTTGTTGACGTAAAAACTTGGCATCATCAACAAAAACAGGCTTTTGACGAGATACCGCACCGACAACAGTTGGTACGCTTGCATCATAGCGATTACGAATGCGTACAGTCTCGCGCTTCTCAAAGTCCACACCATTCAGATGTTCAATAAACGTGGTGACAAAGTGTTGGCGCGTTTGTTCACCATCACTGACAATATCGATCCCAGCGTGTTGTTGCTCTTGCAATGACAAGCGTAAAGCATCTTGTTTGCCTTCAATTAATTGCTCATCTTGTAATTTCCAAGGTGACCAAAGTTTTTCAGGCTCAGCAAGCCAAGAAGGTTTTGGTAAGCTGCCAGCAGTTGAAGTTGGTAATAATATTTTCATAATCAATAATCTTGTCTATCTAGGTAAATTAAGCAACGTAATTTGCAGACCACTGCTCAAGGATATGTTTGTATGGCTTGATGAACTGCTCTTCAGTAAATTTCCCTTGCTTAATCGCCAACTGGCCACGCTCTTCTCGGTCATACACAATACGAGTTAGTGAATAATCCTGATGCTTTAAACTTGGTTGGTAAGATTTACCTGCCACAGAATTTGCGTTGTAAATCTCAGGTCGGTAAATCTTCTGGAAAGTTTCCATGGTGCTGATAGTACCGATCAACTCAAGGTTAGTGTAATCACTCAACAAATCACCACGGAAGTAAAATGCCAAAGGCGCAACACTATTAGGCGGCATAAAATAACGAACCTGCAAACCCATTTTTCCGAAGTATTCATCTGTTAACGAATATTCATCTTGTAGATATTCAACACCCAATACTGGATGCACATTTGCAGTACGGTGATACACCTTGCTACTTGAAACACTAAGACAAATCACAGGTGATTTTTTAAAGTTTTCTTTATACGCATTTGAATTTACAAATGCGTTGAAAATCTTCCCATGAAGCTCGCCATAGTTTTCTGGCAGGCTAAATTGATCTTTATTTTTATTATGTTCTAACAGCAATACACTAAAATCATAATCACGCACATAAGAAGAAAAATTGTTGCCCACAATACCTTCAATACGTTGATTATTTTTGTGATCAACAATATTGGTTTTCAATATTTCAATCGTAGGGAAAGTCTCACCGTTGCCTTCGATATCAATATCAACTGAAATGATTTCTAACTCAACAGAATAACGATCTGCTTCTGGATTATCCCAATGCGCTAAGGCATTAAAACGATTGTCAATCATCGTTAGGGTATTGCGCAGATTGTCATGGCGACTCTCACCTCTTGCTAAATTGGCAAAGTTGGTTGTGATACGCGTATTATTAGAGGGATGATAGTTTTCGTCGAAACTAATGCTCTTAATCGTAAATGTAAAATCTTTACTCATGATGATCTGATACCCTAATTTCTGAAATAAACCTGAATTTTTTTCATGCTCTTTCTGAACCATCCAATTTCTCTTTGGATCTATCCAGCCAATAGTATTTCCCGTATTTTCTGACTTGTACTTGGTTGCTCAATTCAGAATCAACGATAATTTTGTCTATCGTGAAGCGCTTGGTATAATTTATACCGTAATCCTTACATGAATAAAAATGATATAATTTCACAAAAAAGTGAAACAAATTCATGTTTAGGGGTGAGTAACATGAATAAATGGATTGTGAGGCTGGGCTATATGATAAAACTCAAGAAATGAGTAAGCAAAAATGCTGTTAAAAGTGTATATAAAAAAACTGATCTGATTACCAATGTGTTGGGCTTTATTGTGTTGGTTGCTATTTGGCTTATTTCTTGGATTAGGAAATTGAGAAGAAATGAAGATCGAAAGTATTTTTTAGATTGATCAGTTAAGTTTTTCTATTGTTGGACTGTTGGGTAACTACCGTTGGCAAAAAAACATCATCTAATAATGACTTATACTCATCATTTAATAGCCTCTTTATAAATATTAAATTTGTTAAAAGCAGCCAGCTCGATAAATATCAATTAAAATTATATGGTTATGGTAAATATTTTTTGATGATGAATCTCAAACGTAATTATGACTAAACTCCTAAAAAATATCAGATAATTTAATATATCCTTCTGTTGTCTTAGTTTTTCCATAATATTCAACATGAAGGTATAATGAGTCACTATTTTTAATAATATTCTTTATTGTTACTTTATCATTTTTTACAATATAAGTCTTTGTTTTTATATAATTTTTATCAAGAAAAAACACTTTAGGTAAATTTATTTTTATATTTTTTACTGTTTGATTTGAATTGTCTTTTAGAGAGTAAATAGTTGATTTATTATAATAAATAACACTTAGGTTAAGATTATCACTTAATGTTTTTAGTTCTTCTTGCAAAGAATATCTATCATTTTTCAACTTGTATATACGTGTGTAACTTATAGAGCCATCTTTAAACCTTTCAATAATTTGTTTTTTATCATTTATAACTTCTGGATCGTATAATGGACTCAAATAAAACTTATGAGCTTTATTATTTGATATATCGAATATTTGATACTTTCCACTAGGATTGCAATCATCTGTATAGTTTACAAACAAATATTTCCTTTTATCATTCGTTAAACTCTCCACAGAAAAAGCATCTTTATCAAAACAATAATTAGCATCATCAAATAGGAAAATTTTCAGGGAACCCTGTTTAAAATAAACTTTATGATTATCCTTTACTAGGCTATCACTATCAGCAAAAGTTAGTGGTGGACATAAAAGAGCTACTGTTAAAAAGATTTTTTTACTTAAACCCATTTCTTTTCTCAACTTCTCTTAATATTTTCAAAAATAAACTTTTCCGCTCGGCTAAACCTACTGTACCACCATTAATCCTTCTGCTTACTTTATCTACAACTTGTAAATGATGAGAATTGGTATAAGTCCCATTTAAGTCACTATATCCTTTCCGAACCAAATTATCCGCATTTTTAAATTCATTAAAAGCCCATACAGCACTTTCAACAGCATGAAAAAGATCGTTACAAAGTAAATCCGGATTTGTTACCACATCAAGTCCTGAATAGTTTTTATATAAAATATATGCACTTTTCCACGTTAATTGAATTAAACCTCGCCCTCTATATTTTGGTCCATCACCCGGCGTAGTATTACCTTCTTTTATTATTTGTTTACGCCTTCTACACGCTCTACTTTTTGGAATATCACATACAGATGGAGGAAAAGTTGAAATGTCGTAATCTCTCCCACTCGCATACTCGATTAATGTATAAAAATGATCACATTCATGGTAGATCTGAGCAAGAAAATGACAAAGCATAAGCTTGTCTGTCATTTTATATTTTAGTAATCCCTTATTTAAGGCGAGTACAAATTGTTCAGGAGTTGTATTCTGTGTCGGTTTACCGTTCATTCCTTCTTTCCAAAATAACTTTCGAGAACCATATACCTCCTTAAAAAAGCTTAAAGAAATTATTTCTCCTGAAATACTATCCTCTATACGTCTAGGAATATTAGGATCATTTGTTGCTGTTCTTCCATTCAAAATATCTACACTTAATTGTAAATCAATAAATTCCTCTTTAACTCTTCTGACCATAAAGCTAACAGAATCTAAAGGAGTTCCATCTGGTTTTAAAATGATTAATTTAATTTTTTGACCAACCCAGTTAATTAACTTTAATTGTCCATTTTTAACTTTAAGATTCTTTTTTTGATTATTGTTAAAAATCATCTCAACATCGACATCATTAACTGCATAACGCTGTCCTGATTTATCTAATACTTTTATTAATGTAACACCTTTAAAGCGATCATATGGTTCATTTAGTTTGAGTAATATTGGTTGCTTTATCCCATTTCCTGAGTTCCCAGAAAACTTAAGCTGAAATTGATCAGTTGATGTAAGTACTAAAACTTCAATATCTCGATTCGCAGATGATAGAACTTCTACTATTCCTTGGCTATTTGTATATTTATCTGGAGAGTTTCCTTTTCCTTTTGGTCTAGATTGAATCGGAAAATTAACCATAACTTTTCCATTACTATCAACAACTTTAAATAAAGTACTAACTATTCCTTTGTTCGTAGAAGACCTATTGCTTTGTTTATATTCGTCAATCGTCTTTGGCAATTGAATTCTAATAGGATTATCTTCAGATGATATTACAGAAGAATTGATTGTTTTAAAAACAGTATAACTTTGCTGATTAGGTGGTTGAACAAGAATTTCAATCGTTCTATTTGGTGAAGCTTGAAATACAAACAAGCCATGCGAATTCGTTTTCTGAAGATTCTCTTTAGATGACCCCTTATATTTAGATTTGACACTTAAATTGACTACATATTTCCCAGAACTATCAAAGAATTTTACTGTAATTGTTTTTAATTCAGACATTACTAAAAATCCTCTTCAGAATAAACATCATCACCGTTCGATAATGCTTCATCTAATAATTCATCTATATTTTCTCCATCTAATCGTTTTTGCACTAAAGAAACATATGATGAATCAAACCCTAATGCAATAAAATCAGTTTCTTCAGGTGTATAAAAGCGTAAAGAACTCATATTATTTTTATCATTCAATTTATCAATTTTAGATTTTATTAAATAATTATTATGTTTATTTAGAACAAAAATTTCCTTGTCATTACCAATATTGTCGCTCCAGTTATAATCAATTTTATTACTGTAAAGTGTTCTAGGTGTTGGTAAACTTACTTTAAAATTAGGTACATGTACTCCTCCTTCAAACTTCTGCTGCCCCGACTTCACCTCAAACAATCCTGATGTTGTCGCAAACACACCTGAACCATTGATCCTTACCTCAGAAGTGTCCCCAACCAGTCGAATCTCTTTAGGGCTTATGATATAAACTGCATCTTCAGTTGAAATAATTTGGATGTCTTTACGTGCAATGACATCAGCACCATCACCCTGAGCTTGAATTTCAACTTTACCTTTTCCTGCAAATAACCTTGCGCCTTCTTGTGCTGCAAACAAACTGATCTTGTTTTGTGCATGCGCTAAGAAGCTCTTTTGAGTGCTTAGATTAATACTGTCGCCTGCGCTATGACTAATTTGCCCATCTGCTGAAAGATGAATATCTTCATTACTGGTAAGCGCAATTGAGTTTGGTGAAGCCAATATCATTAACGCCTGTTTAAACGCCTCGGCTTGGTTCTTAGCTTCATCTGAGTCATCTTTTTCCAAAGCAGAAATAAACGATTTCAAATGATCTAAGTTTTCTAAAGGATCAGTCTGTTGATTCTTGGCAACTTCACTCAATGCTTTAGAGTTATTCAGACTACTTTCTAATTGATTTTTGCCTGCTGTCACATCAAGGTGATTGCCCGAAGCAGAATCCTGAGCATAAGTACTCAGTAGTAAACCTTGTCCTGCTCTTACTGCACCCCACTGGTCAGTTCTCAGCTCAAAGCCTTCACCTCGTCCTTCGCTGGTGTCTGTCTCTTTGGGATGACTTAAATTACCGAGGTTGAGTTGACTCATCCCATGACTGCTCTGTAACTGACTGCTGATTTGGCCAGTAGTATCGTCAAACCTCAGTTGATT
>Ga0256903_1000120_pt1 | contig 24087 bp, 17 predicted proteins | sample MC6MC0741MT_FD_190195 | JGI IMG/M metagenome (GOLD analysis project Ga0256903, IMG submission 190195) | Metatranscriptome of enriched soil aggregate microbial communities from Iowa State University, Ames, United States - MC6-MC0741-MT... | ecosystem: Environmental > Terrestrial > Soil >... | reverse complement strand
TGTATACGTAACTGTTTGCGTATAAGTTCCTGCTGGTTTACCTAAGATATCTGAAGAAGATGATTTCGCTGCAGGAATCAAGTAATCTAAATTCAATGTTAATGCACTTCCTAGTGGAGCATTAGTAACTAAATTTTGATCAGTTGCAGATAAAACGACAGTGTTTTTTGTTCCGCCCATTGTTCCGGAAGCTGCAGCTGCTTTAATCGTCAAAACATTTACAGGGATTAAGTTGGTTCCATTCATGAAATTAGCACCTCCCGCTTTTACTTTTACATTAAAGTTCTTTGTTGAAGTAACTTTTAAAGAATTTGCTTTATTAATTGTTTGATCAGAGTTATAGTCTGCAGCAGTAGCATAGTTAAAGTCAACTGTATTACCGATTGCTGTACTTCCTGCGTCGATCGAGATCACATCATTCAGGGTAATGTTTACGGTTGTTGTAGCGGTTGTGTTTTGAGCATGAACATTGTTAGTTCCTAATATAATGGCTCCGATAGTTAAGACTGCTATTTCTATTTGTTTTGTCATGATCGTATTATTTACTTTTTATTCTTATTTAGTTGTCCTCTTTTGAACAATACAAATCTACGGCAGCGACAAAAGTTTCTTTGTAGTTGAAAATGGAAGTTCATGTAGTAAAATAACTACATGTAATAGTTAATAGTAAAGCCATCGTTTTTTGATATATACTAAGTACTAAAACTTGTTTTGTTAATTGATCTTAATAGACACTCCGAATATTTAGTAAACAACTTTATAAATAACAAGTAATTAGAGATAGTTTGATTTAAAACTAAAGCTTAGCAAAGAAAATATCAGAGCTTTCTGTGTGAGGCATGATATTACATTACAGTCAAATATCAGCGCTTTCTGGGTATTTATGATTAATAATTCACTTTTTAATGATAAAGTAACATCCATACCAATCAGTATAAATACCAAAATATAAAAACAAGTAGTACTACTGAAAAATTAAAATCATTAGTTCTCTAATTTTATTCAACAATATTTTTTTAAACAAATCACTCTAATCATGAATACTAATAACCGTTTCATTCAAATTACAAACAATTCAGCCATTTCGGTTGAAAATTTCGATCTTACCATAAAACTTTTCTAACATGAAAGAACACACTCACAATCATGATCACATGTGTTTTTGCGCATGTACGAATCCCGTTGTTACATTATTAAAAAAAGATCTTTTCGGTCCAGAAAATCTGGCGTTAATGACCGCTGGTCTCCCTGAGAAGAAAGCAGAAGTTGTTCAACCTGCACCTATCATCTTTACAGGCGGTATTATCAGGCCAATGATAGATGGTAAGGCCGAAATGGTTGAAGCCATCGGGTTTGCTGAAGGTCAGGTGGTTGCAACCGGTAGTCTTTCACTGGTTACTAATGAAATGGATGCGAATTTCAAAAATGAATACACTATCAGGTATCTAGAACCTAAACAGACTTTAGTACCGGGTCTTTTCGAGCCCCATATACATGTGGTTTTTTCCGGTCTGATGGCTTCTTTTGCAGATGTAGGGCCGTTTGACGGTCAAAACATACGACAAGGCTATGACAAAAACTGGGTTAGAGAAAAACTGAGAGCCAACCTGCCACCAGAATCAGAAGATGCTGTTTTATTTGCAAATGGCTTGGATCCGGCTTTGTTAACCCCCTATTCCAAGGATAATTTTAAAGACATTGACTATATGTTTTTAAACGATGTGAGTACAACCATACCCATTATGGTTATCAGCGCTTCAGGTCATACTGTTTATATAAACAGTCCAGCGATTTCTAAGGTCTATCAAAAGAACGAAGCTGCCCTGATAGAGGATGGATATGCAACTGAAAATGAATTTGAAAAAAAGGGTCGTGGTTTATTACAGGAAGAAAAAGGTCTTTTATATGCCTTTTCCACGTTTCAAAAACAGATTACAGCATTGGCAAATAACAACATGAATAAAAACCTGGATGCTTTTTTTGCGGAAGCCAATTCAAGGGGAGTAACATCCATGTATGATGCCATACTTAATCCTGAATATCTCTGCTATCTGAATCAATATTTAAGTTTAAACAATTTAACTGTAAGATTGGGCGGTGCCAGATATTGCGAGAAGAGTACAGAGCTTACAGATTTACCGCCATATGAAGCCACGGAAAAATATAGTGATCTTTATTTTGGGCACGTAAAGGTCGTATCAGATGGTTCCAATCAGGGACTTACGGGATACCAGTCACAAGATTATGCCTGTCTTCCGGAAACCTATAAGTCAGGTATTTTTGATTTCCATCCGGAGGATACCTACCCCGCATTGATCAAATCGATCATGATCGATAAGGGGTGGCCAATAATGATCCATGCCAACGGTGACAAGGCTGTAAGCCTTACCATAGATGCATATCGCGATGCACTCAAACTATATGTGGGAACACCGCTCCGTAACCGCATCGAGCATTGCTCTTTATTCAGCAATCGTAAGCAGCTCGATGATATGGCGGAATTGGGTATTTCACCCAGCTTTTTAATTGGTCATGTAGGCTACTGGGGATTCATTTTTAAGGATATTATCTTCAAAGACCAAAAATTGGATGGCTTCGATAAAGTAAATATGCTAGACCTTTGCAAATCTGCTCTTGATAAGAAATTAAGGATATCTCTTCATAGCGATCATACCGTAACACCCATCGGACCATTAAGAATGATGGAACAATCCATTACACGCGTTATGGAATCGCAGCCACCACAATATGACTTCTCTCCTGTTCTTAATAAAGATGAATGCCTGACACCCGAAGAGGCTTTGCGCGCAGCTACTTATGATGCAGCATGGCAATGTTATGCCGAAAAATGGGCGGGTTCCTTACCCAAAGGTCATTTTGCAGATTTTATTATTCTCGCAGAAGATCCGCTCAGTATGTCTCATGATAAGATCAGCATGAATATGCGAAACATCACAGTAGAAGAAACCTGGTTAGGCGGAAATATAGTTTACCAGCATTCAAAAAATAACACCGTTCAGCAATAAATTTCATTTTAATATAAAAAACTAAACCATATGACTTACAATGATTATCAAATGACATTCATCATGGCTATGATGGCAAATTTCGCACAACCGCAAAAAAATGCTACAGATCCTGCTTCTGCTGCACAGTCCATTCAGAAAGACTTTGCCGGCAAATTGCCTGGAATTATCGCTGCTGCTGATTTTCCGGTAGATGTTACCGTAGCTTGGGGACCTTATGTCGTTGTAGAACCTAAGGATATAAATAAAGACGGCACTGCAACTGCCACAAATACCATGATCGTTTTTAAATATCCCAGTCAGACGGTTGCGGGTGTCAATGAATATGTAATATCTATTGCGGGTACTAAAGCAACTTCCATTTTTGATGAAATAAATGAAGATTTGCTGGGCGGTAAAATTGCAGACTGGCCTTATTGTTCTCAAAGCAATAACATCAAAATCTCTCATGGTACATTAAATGGTATTGATCTTTTGCTTAGTTTGAATTCCGATAACTCAATTACAAACTATTTCTACAAGCTCAATGACCCGAACGCTATTATCACTGTAGCCGGACATAGCTTAGGCGGAGCATTATCTCCGGCACTGGCACTTGTACTCTTTGGTGCTGCTACTTCCTTTTCCGAAATACCCGCACAAGCTAAAAGCCAAAATTGGACAACACGAACCTATGCCTTGGCAGGCCCGGATGTAGGCAACAGCTACTATGTTGACTACCTGAAGGCAACTTTTCCACCACAGGCTGAACCTGCAGTGAAGTGGCAGCAGTTCAACTGCAAAATCTGGAATAGTCTTGACATTGTTCCCCAAGTATGGTCAAAAGGTTTTGAGACATATATCGATAATATTTACGGCAGTGAACTCAATACACCTGCGGCAGTCAAAGATCTTTTATTCACACTTAATGCCACTCTGGTATCCTTAAACGGATTTGTTAATCCCTATGCCTGTTCTGACCCTGACAGAGAGGGGCAATTTGCAGGGACCTTTCAGACAGCATTACCGATAAATGGACCGATGATCTCTGATGACTGTTCCGATGGCGCCTGCTCATCAACCCCAAAGTCGATTGCAGAATGCAATTTTGTCGGTCAGATACTCTATCAGCACATCAATGCATATTTTGAAGAAATCGGTGTAACTAACTTTCTCAATTCTGTGACTGCAGGACTTGAACCAGCTAGCGTATGCGGTATCAAGAAAAAGCTGTTGCCCTTATAGTACTGATGAAACTGAAGAATAAACTAAATGGCGTGATGCCGAAAAGCTAGACTTCATATAGTTATTTTTGTAAGAGTTCGGTGGAATACCGAACTCTTTTCAATTCACTTTTCTTCGCTCAACATGTTAACATTAGCATATTCAATTTCTATTTGGTCTTTTCAAACTCAAAAGAAGATTCTCCGGCAGTATTTAGAATGATATAGGCATCAAAACTCTTACCCGCCTTACTTTTCATCCCTTTAATGAGTGAACTTTTTCTATTTTCTATCAACAGTTTGATATCGCTGTCGGCCAATACCTTTCCACAAACCATTCTAAACTGAAGCCAGTTACAAACTTCATCTTTGCATTTGACAATCTTATCAAGAATCAAAAGCTCAGCTTTTTTGCATTTAGGACAAATCAGTTGAGGTACATCTTTTATTAAAATTTTTGTTCCCAGCAGTTCCGCTGTAATAACTTCAGTATAAGCTTCAATCTTTTTCTGAAAAGTTAATAAATCCACCGAATTATTTTCAATCTTTTGCAGTTCCAGTTCCCATTCTGCAGTCATTGTTACATCAGCAATCTTTTTATCTTTTATAAATTCATAGACTTGCAGACCTTTGTCCGTCGGAACTAATGACTTCTTATCTTTTATGATATAACCTCTTTTAAAAAGGATTTCAATAATTGCTGCTCTTGTTGCGGGAGTTCCAATGCCTATATTTTTTAGTATTTTTCTTTGTTCTTCCTGTTCAATTTTATTTCCAGCATTTTCCATTGCTGACAATAAAGCCGCTTCTGTAAACAGTGAAGGAGGTTGAGTTATCTTTTCCAATAGGATTGAATCTTTAATTTTGATGTTATCACCTTTCAAAACCGTTGGTAATTCCTGAAGTTCATTATTTTCATCTTCTGAAAAATTGCCTTTCATGATTCTCCACCCCGGATTTATGATTGTACTTCCGGTAGAAACAAAAACATAGTGAAGAACTTCTAATGAGATCTCTGTTACTTCTTTGATACAGGCTTCGGATATAGCCTCAAGTAATCGAAAGGCAATCAAATCATAAACTGCATTTTCTTTCGCCGACAACGCAGAAGGAATCTTCTCTGTGATGAGCAGGCCATGATGATCTGTAACCCCAAGATCGTTAACGATCCTTTTGTTCAATTGACCCCATTTGACATGTTCCACTGCTTGTCTATAAGAATCCCTTTCTTTTAAACTTCTGATCAGGTTAGGAATTTCCGGCCAAACATCTTCCGGAATGTATTTACTTCCTGTTCTTGGATAGGTAATAAACTTTTTCTCGTAAAGACTTTGGGCAATATCGAGGGTTTCAGAAGCTGAAAGATTCAGTTTTTTATTCGCCTCTTTCTGCAAACCTGTCAAATCGAATAAAAGCGGCGCTTGTTCGCTCACCCTCTTTACTTCCAGAGCTTCCACTTTTGCGTTACCCTCTCCTCTTTCGAATACTTTTAAAAGATCATGGACTTTTTTCTGATCATCAAACTTCAGTAGCGAAGTACTTTTAAAACTGAGCATTCCTTTCTGATGACTCAACTGAATCTGCCAGTATTTCTGAGTAGCAAAATTCTTATGTTCTAAATACCTATTGCATATCAGTGCCAGTGTTGGCGTTTGAACTCTCCCAAGCGAATAAGCTCCATTACCAGCAGCAATAGACAAGGCCTGAGAAGCGTTTATCCCCAAAAGCCAATCCGCGCGGCTTCTTCCAACCGCAGCATGATATAAACCATTAAAATCACTACCCGCCTTTAGGTTTTCAAAACCTTGTCTTATTGCCTTTTCAGTTAGAGAACTAATCCATAATCTCTCAAAAGGTTTTGTACATTTTAAATACTCATAAATGTATCTGAATATCAGTTCTCCCTCCCGTCCCGCATCGGTTGCTACAATGATACTGGCGCAGTCATGGATTACCTTTTCAATAATCTTCAACTGCTTGAATGCTCCGGAATCAGTTACATAAGCTTTTCCTCTTTTAATTTTCTTGACCATTAATTTAAAAGGATCAGGAAGTAGGGGCAGTGAAGTTTTCTGGTATCCTGCAATCCCGTAATCTTCAGGCATTGCTAAACTTATTAAATGTCCGAATGCCCAGGTTACATAATACCCGTTTCCTGTATAGAAACCATCTCTTTTATCCGTAGCGCCTATTATTAAGGCGATTTCTCTTGCTACACTTGACTTTTCTGCAATAACTGCTTTCATATTTAAATTTTTTCGTATTAATAAAAACCCAATGAAATTTTTCTTAATCATTGGGTTACGTCATCTATTTGATTATAATTTTCTTCTTCGCAATCTAACAGGCTCCTTACTTTTTTGCTGTTGCTCTGCTTGCTTTTTATTCGCTGGATTTGTTTGCGTTGATTGTAAAGGCTCCTTCACATTTTTCGTTGCTTCATTAGTCTTCCCTTCAGAATTAACGGCCACCTGAGTTTTGTGGGCATCGTCAGGTTTCACTTTTTCAGCAATTTTCTCAGGATTTTGGAAAGAAAAATCTGTAGTTCCGTTTTCTTTACTGTATGTAATATAACCATTGTATGTATTTCCTTTTTGATCAATCAATCCACTTAAATACACTGATTTTCCCTCTTTAAGATTATTGAACTGCTCATCAGTTAACTCTTTGCCTCTAAAATTTTTCTGTGGTTTTTCATTTACTGCTTGTTGGCTGCTTTGAGCCTGATCCATTTTTTTATTAGGATCCACCACAAATTCCACATACCTTTTTTCTGCGTTAAACTGAACCGAAGCATTAAAAGAATCTCCTTTGCTTGAAATCATTCCTTCAATATAAAGAGGTTTGCCCTCACCCAGTGTTTGCTTTTGCTCATTATTAAGTTTTACTCCTTTTATTTCATCGGGAATCTTCATGTAGTTGGTATTTAAAGCAACCAGTTCATTGGTTAAACGGTCTTTACTGATTATTGAAGGAATTATTTCATCAGTCTTTGGATTGACAAGATCCACTACCCTTCCCATATTTCCTGTATTTCTAAGGTTTTCTTTATCCTGCTCTGAAAATTCATGACCTAAAAACTTCATTTTAAAATCCGGTTCTTTACGAATTCCATGAAGATTAATGAGCACCTGACCGCTATCATTGGTTTGTAGCGAAAGGCGAACATCCATCCTGCTGACTGCGTTCCCTAAATTAATAGTGACGGGGACAAGCTTGTGTGATTTAAATCCCCTGAGAAGACGATCCAAGACATTCATCTTGGTGAGCTTTTCCTGATCCAATCCAAACTTTGCCATGATTTGCCAATCGATCTGTTCGGGTTGGTAACGGTATTGCGCAGTTTCATGCTGGGTTTTACTTTCTATTTCTGTTGATTTTGCTGCCATTTTGTTTTGATTTTTATGGGTTAAACTATTTTGAATGTTGATTTCATAGCCTTTTAAAGTTTCCATTTCTATGTTTGATGCTTTATCGACATACTCCTGCAACTCTTTTGCAGTTTGAATTGCACCGAGTTCTGAAATTTTAAAAAATGAAAATTCTGTTGGATTTCTGAGTTGACTGATGAAATTGGAAAAGAAGTTGGAGAAGATATCGCCACCTCTATCAATGCGAATAAATTGGTTGGAATTTTTCTTCTGAGAATCTATCTTTACAAGATTGCCATTGGCATCAACTCCATTGACCAATTCTACTTTTTTTGTCTTTTTATCTAATGCCAAAAGTGTATCAGACAAATTATCCTGCGAGATATCCTTTGATTGCAGATTCTCTTCCCTATCTTGTATTTTATCTCTTTCCGACTCGCTCATAAATAACTGATTAATGATGACGATGAAGGTAGAGAACCCTAAAAAAAGTATTTAAAACCTTGTAATAAATGGTTTAAAATGTCCCTGACTGGCTTGAGCTGTGTTTAGAATTACCATTAAAACTATCTCGGATGAACTGATGGACATCTGAAAGTTTATAATACAACTTACCGCTGATGGTATAATAGGGTAAACGCTTTGAAGTCCGGTAACGCTGCAATGATCTTGAACTTATCTTGAGCATTTGCAGGACATCCTGATTATCCAGAAGCTGTTCCCCGTCAATCTCAAAATTTTGGTTTTTCATTTCTTTTACTTTATCATCCAGCAGGTTAAAGCGTTCCATCAGTCTTTCCATCCATGAGTTAAACTCTATTCTGTCAATATTCATAATATTCGATTTGTAGTTATAGGATTATAGAAATTTTCGCAGTTGTTTCAGCCAAGAAGCTTCGCAATATCCTGATATCTGTAATAAAGTGTACCGCCAACCTTTTTAAATGACAAGGTTCCATTTATTCTGTAATTCTGGAGAGTTCCTGCAGATATTTTCAACAGTTTTTGTACTTCAGAAGATTTGAGCCACTCTTCTTGGTTTATCTTGTTGCCATTGAGCAGTTCGAGAATCTCTTTACAAAGCTCTTTTTTAAAATCGAGCAGGTCTTCTTTTGTTAAAATTGAAATTGTTTGCATTTTGCTGTATTTTGTTGTTACAAAGTTTCGAAAATGCACATAAAATCTCTCGGTAGTCCTTCGGTACTACCGAGAGAAAGTTTAGAAAATACTGATAATCAATAGAATGCAAATCAACCTTCATCATTACATTTGTAACACCGCTTATTGAAATCATTAAAATTGCTCATCAGCATTTTTAAAATATTGATTGAGATTAGCAGAAAGCATGTTTAGAAACTTTGTTCTGCCATTTTTCCTGTCTTTAATTTCAGTTACCGTTTTATAATAATTCCCTAAATCGATATCAAAAGTTTTTTCAAAAAAGCGCATAATTTCACTGAACTCAATATTTCCACCATTAAAGCAATTGCTCTGATGCAAAGCATAGGCAAGTTCAATCAATGCCACCTTTGAAGCTGACCATTTAAGCGGGGTATCGTGGTCTTCTTTTTTAGTCCACGTATGATATTCCTTTTCAGATTCCTCTTTTAAAAATACTTCCAGCAAATCGTTTGCTAATATGTGAGCAACCTGATGACAGTGTGAAGTAGTAAAGCATTCATCAAAATTATAAAGATTAAGAGAAAGTTTCATTTTGAGATCAAATGAATTTCTTACAAAATATTTGTGATCCATATACGTTGCATTTCTACGGTAGTAATTGTAAAAATCAGCATTTTCGCTATGGTATTTTTTGAGTTTATCCCATTCGTTCTCATAATACTTTTTACGTGCTTTTTCGCTCGAATGAGGAATTGACGAAACAATACTCAGCACTTTCATAAAGTAGATGTATTTTGAAATAAAGAGCGGTTTCAGATTTTTAAAGAAGTACACTTCTTCGGCGATTCCTTCAAAAATTACAGGAGTAATTACTTTCTTCAATTCTCTGATCGACTGATCAATAGTTGAAAGAGATTCTTCCGCAATTTTAATAGGATCATCGTGCGCATTCTCTATTATTTTTAAGTCTTTTTCAAGATGATCATACATCTTCGTAATCGTTCTGAAAAGTTTGTTTACCATGTCCTTTTTAAGAAATTTACAAACTTTCAATCAAATAGAGAAAAAATTACTTATTATTCAGTTCTTTAACTCTCATTTTAATGAAATCTGCAGGCCTAATTCCGTTTATTTCGAAAAATAAATCAGAAAAATTCTGACGGGAAGCAATTCCGCATTCAGCTGCCAGACCTTCTATTTTATAGTTAAGATACTTTCTATCGGAGTTCAGTAGATTTGTTATATATCTGATTCTAAGCTCAGACAGGTATTTATTAAAATTCATACCTTTTACTTCATTAATATAAGTGGATAAGTAGTGGGTATTCGTTTTAAATTGTTCCGCAAGCTTTTTACAGGTCAGATTTTTTTGTAGAAACTGATTTTTTTCTTCAAACATGGCAAGTTTCTTTGCCAATTCATCTGCCTTCTCATCACTCACAACTTGTTTCTTTACCAATATGTTATCTTCATCAGCCTTTTTTTCAGATTGAAGTTCAGTTTTAAAAATGTTTAACCTCTCCTGTAACCGGATATATTTTATCTTTAAAACTTTTTCCCGATAATGACGATAAATAAGAACAGCGATAGTGAAGCTTATAATGACCAAGGCTATAATTACAATGATTAATTTTGAACTTTTCAATCTTTCTTTTTCATCCTCAAGCTTTCTGCTGTCATATTCCAGAAACATTTTTTTTGAGAGATATTTAAAATCCTTAACGATAATATTATCGGCTCTTAAAAGCTGTTTTGTGTAGTATAGCTCTTTCTCGGTGTTGTTTCCTTTCTTATAATGGTTAATTAAAAATCTATAATTCTTTCTCACTTCCGGAAAAATAAATTGATGTTGATCAAAAATGGAATCTACTTTGGTAAAATAAACGATTCCTTTCTCCTCATCACCATTCGTCATAAAGATATTTCCTAAGTAAAAGTAAATAACACTTTCCCATGTAAAATCTCCCTTTTTGAGTATTGGCGGTAATGCTTTATTTAAATAATAAATGGCGTCATTGGGTTTCTTTCTATTAAAATACAATATGCCCTTGGATTTAAGAAAGTAAGCATATTCCAGCTGAAAATTATTTTGATGTCTCGTTAAATTGATTCCCAATTCAATTAGGCTGTCAGATTTTTTAAAGTCATTGAGATTCTGGTAACAAACAGTCATCTGATGAAGAATATTAAAATATCCTTTTTTAAAATTATAGGCTGTATTGGGATTTGCAGAATCTTTCGAACCTGACTCAAAATATCTGATAGAATGATTAAAATGTCCGATTGCCTCTTCATAATATCCCAGATAACTTTTTACATTTCCTAAATGATAATTTACTTTATGTTGTAAATATTCATCTTTAGTCATAAGAGAATATCTGTAAGCTTTCAAAAACTCATCCAAAGCAGGTTGATATTTTTTTAGATTAAAAGAATAAATAATTCCTTTTCCTACATAAGCATCACTAATCAGATCATTTTTTCCTGTTTTTAAAGATGCCTGAATCGTACTGTCAGCAAATTTAAGTTTAGCATTAATATTAGATGAATAAGCTACCGCATCACGATATCCTAATGCCACAGCTCTATCGTCTTTATTTGCTTTAGCTTTTTTAATAAAAGCATTGATGTCAGGTAATGCCGATTCATCATTGAGCTCTTTATTTTCGTAGAACTTACGGATTTCCTGATACGATGAAGAACTTTTCACCTGAGAAATGCAGATGATATGATGCATCAAAAACAGCAATGATAATATTCTGGATTTGGTCATTAGTAATATTTTGATATGGATGGTATCAAAATTAAGCAAAATGGTCTAAAATAAAGGGGATTTCCTACCATCTTAGAAATATTATTCACAAAACCCAGATAAACATCAGTCAGTCCCTTCTTCACTACAATTTAAGTAAGTCCTAATTTTAAAATTGTGACGTCTTAATTTTAAAACACAGCCACAGTAAGCTTTTTTCATGGCTTTTTTGCCTCTACTTTTGGACTAATAATTATTTCAAATCCGGCCGGGATAAACTAACAAAATATTAGAAAAAATGACAAAATTTATCCCCATATCAATCATGGTGCTTTATACACTTGTTGTAATAAGTTGCACAAGAAGTCTAAACAATCAGGAAGATTTTAATGAAGATTTTAATCAAATTCAACAAGAAAATCTTACCCTACAAGCGAAAGGATCTGACTCTAGCTCTTCAAACAATATTGAGCTGGATCCTGATGTTCCCATCAAAGATACTCATGACTGGAGAATAAAGCCTTAGAAAATAAAAACGTAGAATTTTAACTATTAAATAAAAAAAATGATTCCTCGTACCTCCATATTTTGCGCAAGCGGTCAACCATGTCCAATAGGTGGAATCTGGCAGAGTGTGGGGAATTTTAAAACCACCTATCCTGCAATGAAAGGCTGTAAGATGCCTTACTATTGCGGAAAAAAAATAGAATGGGTTCTCATTCTTGAGTGCTGAAAACTCATCAACAAAAAATGCCAAAGAATACAGCTATGAAAAAACTAATGCCATACATTCCGAAAGTTGTAAGTTACTTTTTTATTCTGCTCTTTTGTTACGCTGCCATCAGCAAAGCACTGGATTTTGAGAACTTTCATGTTCAGATCGGTCAATCTCCTCTTTTAAGTGCATATGCAGGATTTGTTTCATATTTTGTAATTATATTGGAACTGCTGATCGTTGTATTACTAACAATTCCCAAAACAAATTTGCTAGGATTATATGCTTCTACATCATTGATGACTGCCTTTACAATATATATCTATCTGATTTTAAATTATAGTGATTTTGTGCCTTGCTCGTGTGGGGGAATTTTGGAGAAGCTAGGTTGGACGGAGCACCTAATTTTTAATATTTTATGCATTATCCTTGGAATATTAGTAATTGTATTGCAAGAAAATCTTTTTCTGCGACCTTTTAAAAGAACATTATTCATGTTGACTTTCAGCAATGTACTTAGCGCAAGTTTAATAGTATCTTTGTTTCTGTCATCTGAATATATCATAAAAAAAGAAAATAACTTCACAAGAAGATTTCTCTTACATCCAATTGTTGATGAAAAAGTTTTTGATTTGGGGCTTAACTCATATTATTTTGCTGGATCAGAGTCCAACAAGCTTTTCTTAGGAAATTTAACTACTCCTCTGCTTTGCACTATAATCGATAAATCGACGGGTTTAACAACTGAGTTAAAATTTAGCCTCGATAAAAAAGATTTTGATTTCAAAAATCTTCAGTTAAAAATAGATCAAGATCATGCCTTTTTCTACGATGGAAGCATACCCATTATCTACAAAGCCACTTTACGACAAACGTTAGCACGAACAATAAGTTATCAGGACGCATATTTCAATCAACTTTCTGTTATTGATAGCAGTAATTTTGGCTTGCGGACACAAATCCGACAAAGTCAGGAATATGAACTGGCTAACCTTGATCTAAATAGAAAAAATAAAATTTTAATAAAACCGGATCTGCTTGAAAAGCAAATCGATGGCGTCTTTGATGTTGATGGACAGTTGATAAAGAACTCTTACAATAACTCCTTCGCTTACGTCTATACCTATAGAAATCAGTTTTTAATAATGGACAGTACTTTTGAGCCTTACAAGAAAGGCAAAACGATTGATACTACCAGAGTTACAAAACTAAATATCAGCAAGCTCAGTGACGGACGCCATAAAATTACCAGTCCTGCAATTCGTACCAACAGAGCTACTGCGTTTCATCGAAATATACTATTTGTGGAATCTGCACTTCGTGGTAAAGGAGAATCTTTAACAGCTTGGAATAACTCATATGTAATTGATCTCTACCGTAGTGATAAAAATGAATATACCGGAAGCTTTTACATTCCGAAAAGAAAAGGTGAGCCCATGCGACAGATCATTGCTGATGACAATTATTTATTCATTTTATCAGACAATTATTTGATACGATACAAATTCACTGAACAAATAAAGAAAATCTATAGATCAGGGGAAGCTGAAAACCTGTAACAGAGTAAGCAAAACCAATAAAAATTTTTTAAAATGAAAAAGTTTCTTTTTCCTGTAGCTGTCATTCTTATGGGCACAGGAGCGGCTTTTGCAACCAACCATGCAGAAGTTAACGGTAAAAAAGCATCAGTAGATGCTTACAGAATTGACAATGTAACAGGTGAGTGCGTAGATGCTGAGCAGCAATGTTCAGATTTTGCAGGTCCACCTTGTGTATGGACTGGAGATAATACTTCTCACCTTGTCGAAAAGATCTCTGACAATCCGACTATGTGCGGGAATGAGCTTTTCAGAATTCAATAAATTATAAAAGAGGACGCCTAATCAGCGTCCTTTTTCATTTGTTGGTCGATCCAAGGAATATTTTTTTCGTCTTTAAGGAAATAATCCCACCAGTCGATCATTCTTTTATGCAAATCTTTATTCTCTTCACTTGAAAACTCCGGATAGTGACCCTGATTCGGATAAAATATTCCAATGACATCTTTTTTGTTACGCTTTAAAGCGATGTAAAATTCCATACTCTGTTCCCAAACGATGTTTTCATCTTTCTTTCCTGCCCAAAGCAAAATGGGTGCAGATACATTTTCAGCGTAATGAATAGGATTGTTTCTAAAATACCTTTCTTTATCTTCTGCGAATGACTTGTTGAATTTATACTGCCCCACTTCAAATTGATAATAATATGGCGAATGAAAATTATTATTGTAAGAAAAATAAGATCTAATAATATCCGAATTGCCAGATCCTGAAAAAAATGCCGTAAAACGGTCAGAGTGCGTGGCGATAAAATTTGTTTCATATCCGCCATGAGAATGTCCTGTAAGTCCTACTTTACTTAAAGCAATAAATTCTTTGCTTCTTAAAACATTTAAAGAAGAATGCACACAATCAAGAGCAGATAGTCCACTCCCTTTTTTTCCAATAATTATATCCGGCAAATAGACAAAGTAGCCTTTTTTTAACATTGCTCTTATATCTACTTCCAGTGGCAACTCATAAGATGAGCTCTGATATCTGTTTCTTAAATAATTTTGCTCTTCATATATTCTCACAATCATAGGATATTTTTCTTTAGGATTAAAATTTTCCGGATAGTACAGTATTGACCTCAATACCCTACCCTCAGAATTTTTATATTCTAATATCTCCTGTTTAAGAGATGCAGCTGAATTATCCATTTTATTCGGAGGAATAATTTCAGAAGGTGATGATTTTCCAGAGCTTTTAACCCAAGCAGACATGGGTCTATTATAGTTTTCCCGAAGAAACCACCCAATTCCTGTTTCAGATGAGCATTTCAATTCATCGATGTAGTCTGATGTAGGTGATATAAAATTTGTCAGCTTTCCCTCATTAAACCATTTATAAGATGTTTCAATGGTTTTAGGATCAGTTACTTTTAACAGTAATTTTTTACTTTCCGCTTCTAAAATAAATAAACTCATAAATGAAGAACCCATATTAAGATACCTTCTTTCGGTAATTCGAACATCTTTTCCATCTAAATCAGAATCTGACCTTAGCTCATCTTTCTTGATATCATACACGAAAAAACCAGTTTTCCCTTCGAAGTAGATCACATCTGAAATACGGCTGAATATTGGCTGAACAAAATCTTGTGTAAACTCTCTCTTTTGACCATTGCTTACATTGATCAAAAGCCATTTGCCACTATTGTTTTTATAAAGAAGTGAATTACCTTTTGATGGCATGAAAACTTTTGCTGAAAAAATACTGTCTAAAAATTTATACTCTCCCGTACGTAAATCATGTAAATACAGTTCTAATGTTGTAAATCCATGAGTATAATTATTTCCTTTGCCTCTTTTCCTAGCCAAAAGATATCTTTTATTTCCCGTGGGATAAAAAGTATCAAATCTATCTGAATGTATTTTTTTTATTTGATTATGCCTCGGATCAAATACCATATATTGACTTTGAGGGCTAAATCCCAATTCAGTGTCAATAAGATTCCCGTCATTTCCGTACCAAATTTCAACTTTCTTATCTTTTTGACTTTTGCTATTCAGACTGACGAGCAACCCTTCTCCACCTGCCATTTCAGAAAGACCAATCATTTGATCTTTTGTTATTTTCTCAATCTGTGGGCGGTATAAAACATCCGATAACCTATTTATTAAAACTAACGATTCTTTAGTCTCCCCCATCTCTATAACTTCTTCTATTACTGAAAGCCAAGTTTTCGAAAAACTGACCTCAATTCTTTTGATGAGGTTTTGTGTTCTGTAAACAGTCACAGGTTTTGTAGAGGAAACATCTACTACTTCATATTGATCATCCTTTTTTTTAACAATGCAAAAATATCCCTTCTCACCTGTGACAGAAAGTTTTTCTACTCCTAAAATACCATATAGAAAATTTCCATTTTGGTTATATGCTGAAAGTTTTTTGCTTGTATTAAGAATTATAAATGTTTTTTTTTCAGAGATCTCCGTCACCGACTTCACGTTCTCGAATTTTTTATTAATTGTAGTTTTAAGATCAATATATTCAGCTTTTCCATTACCAAAAGCTACAACTGAATGTTCACTGGGAAAGAAAATTCCTGAACGAAGACCGATAATTTCTTTGATGACCTTTCCCGGTTTCGATGCGTTTACAATCATTACTGTATCGCTATTAAGGTTATGTCTTTTTGCCACTGCAGCGTAGTTTCCTTTAGGTGATACTGCTACGATATCTAATCTGAACTGTTTTCCCATTTCTGCTTCAAGACTATCCGAAAACTGCTTTAATGAAGCTTTTAATGGATAAGATCCGCAGAGAAAAAATAACGAAAATATCAATTGCGCAACATTCTTATTGATATTGACGCAAAATGTTTTGGGAGATCTCATCAGTAACCTGTATTTTGAGGATTCAACTTTGGATTCAGCTGCAGCTCCTGCTGTGGAATTGGCCACAATTGATGATACGCTGTCCAGTCAGGTTTTAATGCCTGAAGAATATTTAGTTTTCCAAACCTTTTTAATGCCATAAAACGATATCCCATCTCGGTAAAATATTCTCTTCTGCTTTCGAGAAGAATTTCATCCAACAATTGAGCCTGTGTTATTGAAGTACTAAGAGCAGGAACTCCCGCTCTTAAACGAATAGCATCTACATACGGTAGTGCCTCCGTTATTTTATTCTGTCTCACAAGGGCTTCTGCAAGAAGAAAATATACCTCTTCTAATCTGAATACAATAGAATATTCTGTAGTGTTATTACTTCTTACTTTGTATTTTTCAGCTCTATACCACGTGTTAGATCCAACTGTAACGGAAGCCATATACTTGGTTTTACGCTGATCTAGAGAACTAAATTTGTTGATGAGATCCTGAGTGAGCGCATAACTGGCTGGAGCGACGCCTAGAAAATAATATATTGATGCTTCCCTCGTGGCATCACCTGCATTTCTGGGTTTGAGTTGCCAAAGTATATGTTTTCCTGATTTAACAAATACTTTATTGATATCCGTTTCAAATACATATAATGGACTCTGCACTATTGATCTAAGTACAGTCTCTGCCATTGCAAATTTACCTTGGGTCATATATACTTTTGCTAATAGTGCTTCAACTGTTTTTCGGTTGACAAAGATCCTTTCAGCATTGGAGTAGTCATCCTTTAGTAATCCTGCGGCTTCCTGCAAGTCAATGGCGAGCCTTTCCAAAACCTCTGTTGCTTCCGTACGCTCTATTATCTGATTGATATAATAGTTTGTTGTTACCGGATATGGAATATCTCCATATACTTGCTGTAGATAAAAGAGATGTAAAGATCTTAGAAAAAGAGCTTCTCCTTTTATTCTATTTCTTTCAGCTACTGGAATTTTAACAGCGTCTTCAATTCCCTCTAATACTGCATTGGCGTAAAAGACTTGTTGATAACTACCTGTCCAAGCTGTTCCCACCATTACATTATTAGCCAAATGTGTAGATTTGTAAAGATCATAAGTGCTATTTATTGAACTTATGGCATAAGAATCTAGGTCATCTGCGTATACTCCCAACAGCATTCCCGATCTATCACCAGCCAAAAGAGAGTTATCTCTAGTTCCTGCATAGACTCCTGCGAGAGCTGCATTTGAAGTCTGGACATCCTCAAATACTTTACTATGGTCTATTAAATTTTCAGGTGTTTCTACCTCTAAGATCTTTTCGCAGGAAACTGCAGTCCACGTAAAAACGATCGCTGCTCCCCATATTTTTATTATATTAAGTTTCATTTTGTAAGTGTTTAAATATTATTATTTTTCATCTTTCTTTGCAAGATTTTATTTTTACCCATTCTTAAGATTGGATAACTACAAAGTCAGCTGCAATCCAAATGAATATGTTTTCAATGGAGGCAGGAAGCCAATTACAGAAGATTCAGGATCAAGTCCAAAGTAATTGGTCATCGTCAATAAATTCTGTCCCTGTGCATAAATTTTAACATTTCTGAACATATTGCTTTTCAACGGAATAGTATATGAAAGCTGGATATTCTTTAATCTGATAAATGAGGCATCTGATACAGAAGCTGTGGAATTCTGAAATAGATTATGTGAAGTACTGCTTAATGTTGTGTACGGCATGTAGACACCTTGAGGATTAGAAGAGGACCAGACATTCAGAACTTCTATCGGCTGGTTATTCATGCTTCCGGGAATCGTCATAATATTGTTATAATTTCTACCTTGCTGTTTTACAAACTGGAATAAGAATGAAAAATTCCACTGTCCTACATCAAAACTGTTATTCCACCCTCCAAAATACTGAACGCTCAAATCCTTTACAATTCTATTGTCATCAGGTGAAGAAATTTTGCCGTCACCGTTAAAATCAGTAAAAACATAAGCTCCCGTTTGGGTATCAATCCCTGTAAGTTCATATAGTTTTACAATCGATGTAGATTGACCGATCATATATTGATTCGAATAGGTAGAGCCTTCAAGCCCTGGGAATGAAATTAATCTGTTTTTAGGAAAAGTAATATTAATACCTGTTTCCCATTTAAATTTCCCCGAAAACGGTCTTGCAGTCAATTCAAACTCCCACCCTCTGTTTTCAACCTCAGCATTAAGATTTGCCAGAACAGATGAAAATCCTGTCGTTGCCGGTAGCTGATAACCAATAAGCTGATTTGAAGAACGGTTTCTATACCAGGCTGCTGTCAGATTTAATCTATTTTTAAAGAATCCCATTTCAAGTGCTGCTTCCAGCTTAGTCGTTTTCTCCCAGCTATAATCCGGATTGTAGAGTCTCGGAGGGATCAACCCTGTAACATTGTTATAGCTATGATTCGCAGATATTGCATAAGAATCTATGTACTGATAATCTCCGATGTTATCACTTCCTGCAGTTCCCAAACTTCCTCTCAGTTTTCCAAAACTTAACCAATCCAGTTTTTCAAACAGTTTTTCCTTATCGAAAAGCCACGCAGCACCTACAGCACCAAAATTCGCAAATTTATTGTTCGGTCCGAAACGACTTGAGCCGTCCCTCCTACCCGTGATATTCAGAATATATTTCCTCTTAAACTGATAGTTCAATCTGCCAAAAACAGCTGCATATCTGTACTCTTTGGTAAGCTGATCAGAAACTGTTTTAGTTTTTGCGGCTCCTATATTGGAGAGAAAAAGGTTGCTTTCAAAACCTATCCCTACCATTGAGCCCTGTTCGGATGTATCACTCTGAAAAGTTCCTCCAACCAACGCATCAATTTTATGATCGTTCCTTTGCCATAAATAACTGATTTGTGGTTCTATAATGATAGAAGTTCTATCCTGACTGTTTTGATAAGCAACAGATGTCGCAGAAGTCTGCCCGTTGGCGAACGCAGGATTATACATTGTGTTGGGCTGGAGTGACAATTCATCAAAAGTCTGGTAATTAAGACCTCCGTTCAGTTTCAAATAAAGATCAGGAATAAGCTCATATTGAACATTTATACTTGTCAGGAACTGTCTGTTTTCGTTTGTATAAGTGGAATTATATGCAGCCAGGGGATTTGCCCAGGTATTATTTTGCCAATTAATGCTACCGTCTGCATTATACAGAGCCGGGGCATTCGGCGCCATTAAATAGGATTGCCTAGTATTATCCGACCTTGGTACATTATTTCTTTGGATTGAGAAATTATTTGAGACATTTAACTGGAATTTTTTGTTCACAGATCGATGAGAAAACTGCAAGAGCAATCCTGTTGTCTTATATCTGAAATCTTCTCCAAATACGGTTGTCTGACGGTTATGATTGATACTAACAAGAAAACTGGTCGTTTCACTTCCCCCTGTAAGTGAAAGCTGGCTGATATTGTTGGTAGCAGTGTTGCCTATCAATACTTTTTCCCAGTCTGTCATTCTGTTGGTTTCCCACTGTCCGTTCAGATCATACGCAGTGGCAGGAATTACCGTAATATTATTGTTCGTAAAAGCCTGACGTCTCATTCCGAGATATTGCTCGGTATTCATCATTTTCAGATTTGACATAATCTGACTTATTCCGTAGGAAGAATTAAATGTCACTCCCAGTTTTCCAGACCTTCCTTTTTTTGTTGTCACGAGCACTACTCCATTGGCTCCTCTAGAACCATAGATCGCTGTAGCATCTGCATCTTTTAATATTTCTATCTTCTCAATATCGTTGGGATTTATAGAATTTAAAGGATTAATACTTCTTGACGGAAGAATCACCTGTGAATAGAGAGAGGTCATTTCAGAACCGAATGGCACTCCATCTATCACGTATAGAGGTTGATTTCCGTCAACTTCAGAATTACTTTTGTTACGAAGCGAGTTCCTCCCTCTGATCTGAATATCAAATCCACCTCCAGGAACTCCTGAATTTTGACTTATAGAAACCCCTGCCATTCTTCCCTGTGCAGCAGACAATACATTTGTTACGGGTTGATTTTCAATTTCCTTAGCAGATATACTTGCAATACTTCCCGTTCTTTCTTTATCACGCACTTTATAGTATCCTGCACTTACAACCACTTCTTCAATTCCCTGCACTTTATCAAAATGAGACTGATCTAAATCATCTAAGCTCTCTAAACTCACAGAAAAATCCAGATCTACCACAACTCTATTTCCAAGTACTATTTTCCGTTTACCAAATTCGGGGTGTCTAAAAACAATTACAGGATGAATTCCTGAAACTTCTAATCTATAAATACCTGCAGCATTGGTCACTGCGGTCTGATTGCTATTTTCCTGCGAAACACTAACACCGGAAAGAACCTTTCCCCCTGCTTTTACGGTTCCCGTCACTGTAACGGTTTGGGTCTGAGCCTTAACATTACCACAAACAGTGGTCAACATAAAGACAAAGCCAATGCTTCCTATGTTATAATAGGATTTTTTCATAGTTTTGTATGGGTTTTTAATTAAACTCCTTGATAAACTTTTAGCTCTTTCCTCTTGTTTTAGTCGACTTTTAGGAAAGGGCTTCTTTGTTATAAGGATGATTTTTATTTCATTTCTTCTGTTTATGTAAATATCTCGTGTTGTTTTGACTTTCAAAATGCCCTTCAGCAAACTGCATAAGATATGTAACCAGCAACCAAAAGGCAGTGAAAGTCTTAAGTAATATGAATGAAAATTGTTTCCAAGTAAGCTTTATAAAGCCGCAATAGGTTGTACACCCTATTGTATCATACGTTTCTAAATGAGAAAACATTTTACTAAAAATTAAAACAGCTCTAACCATCTGACCACTGCAGACCTTTTTTTATTTTTTTGTATTAAATTCCCTTCGTGCTGAAAAATTATTTGGAAAATTAAAAGAAAGCCTGTACTTTTAAGGTGTGAGTTTAAAGCGTAGTCTGACTTTCCTTTTACTATTAAAGGAATTTTGGAGTGTGGCGGTTATTAGTGAGGCTATACCTCATCTTCCTGCTTTATTGCGGGCAGTTTTGGTATAAAGCTATAAGTTTTTTTATCTGCAATGCCAACGGACTATTCCGGTGGGCAAATAAGCAGCATGGTTGAAAATGTCGTCCTCATAAAATATTGTTTAATATGTGAACGATGTTAAGAAATGAGAAGATTTCATGCAAAAATAGCATGGAGCGGTCTCACACTTTAGAACCATGGGCGACCAAACCCAACTTTAAAATCAATGACTTAAAAGCTACTATCTAAAGCTTACGTGAGAACCGCCCACATGCCGTATACAAAAGTAAGAAACTTTTTGACATGGAGCGATTTCACGATTCTCTCGATAGTAAAATTGGTCGTTTTGGTTCGAGATACATCGTTTCATTTGACCTCATAGAGGCTTATGATTCATTCGCTTATACAAAAGTAATAAATATTTTATTAACACCCAACATATTGGGTTATTTTTTTTCACGATATATGGAACAAATAATTTCTTTTGAAACTACCAAATTCGATTTGGATTTTATAAATCATGTAAGGCAGATACGAATATCAAAGAAAATTAGTAAAGATCAATTAAGTCTTTCAATGGGTTTAGCAAAGAGTTTTGTTAGTAATGTTGAATCATTAACACAGAGACATAAGTATTCGACACGTCACATTGCTTTACTCGCGAAAGCTTTTGAGTTTAGTAACATATCGGAATTAATGATATTTCCAACCCCCTCGTATGATAAGATTAAAGTTACTGTGAAGCAAACGTATAATGAAAGCGGTACAAAAGTTATAAATAGTAAAGTTCTTCGAATTGAATCTTTAATCTAAAAACACAAACTGTAGTGCAGAATATTTGGCTATATATTATTTAATAATTGCAGGATGTAAATAAACGTGTGTGGACAGAGTTTGAATCCCTCCAACTCCACTTTTTCCTCTTTTCAACTATATGGCTTCTGCCAAGTCCATAGTCAGCAAACTCATTGCTTTCGGCATGCTTGCCGCCATCCTCATTACTGTCTGCGCCTTCTTCATCATCCTCTTGATGAACATCCGCGTGGTCAGCCTTGTCCTCCTTTTCCTCAGTCCCTTCGCCATCCTCCTCACTCTCCTTCACAACTACACCAAGATGAGAGAACCCATAAGATACATTTTCAGACGCACATTTTTAGCTTTCTACAATGTCGCTGTGTATCGTAGAAGATTTATGTGGGAACAACTCTATGACATTCTCTGCTGGTTGATTCCTAGCACTGAATGGAAACATATGAACTGGGGATATGCTGGTCTTAATACCAACGGTGCCACCATCAAGAACCTCGCCTCTGAAGATGAAAACGAAAGATTTTCCATCCAGTTGTACCATCTTATGGCCACCGCTATGAACACCTGGAGTGATTTGGAAAACAAGACCTTGGTTGAAGTCAGCTCTGGCAGAGGTGGTGGTTTGGACTACATTTCCAGATACTTGAACCCCAAGAAGGCTATTGGTGTTGATTTGTCTGAAGTCCAAATTGACTACTGCAAGAAGATCTACGGCAAGAACGAAAAGCTTATGTTTGTTAATGGTCAATCCGAAAAGCTCTCCAAGCTCACTGAACTTACCAGCAGAGAAATTGATATCGTCATCAATGTTGAAAGTGGTCACTGCTACTCTAACTTCAGCAAATTCGTTGAAGAAGTTGATAAGGTCCTTAGACCTGGTGGTCTCTTTGCCTACTCTGATTTCAGACCCACTCACGAATGGGAACAAACTGAGAAAGAACTCGAAAGCCATGGCTTGAGAATTATTAAGAAGGAAGACATTTCCGAAAATGTTATGAAATCATTGAAACTTGATGAAGAAAGAAAATGGAAGATCATCAACAGTAGACTTGGTCCTGTTTTGAGATTTTTCTTTAAGCAAATTGGTGGAGTTAAGGGAAGTCACATTTATGAAGGACTTAGCAAGAAGCAAATGAAATCTCAAGCTTTTGTCTTGAAAAAGATCTAATTGTTGTATACTATGAGACATTTTCCTCTAATTGGGGAAGATGGATTATAGGAGTTGGGATGAAGGAGATGATTTTGATTGACCAATCAATCAAAGGAAATTTGGAGGATGGAAGCCGAGCCAATCTGGTAAGGTGCCTCTGTTCTTCCTTTTTTTTTGGAATGAATATGTTTTCCGTCTCTCCTTCGCTTTTTCTATATACATCATACATATTTGATAGTAATAATTCTTATTAACTGAAAACTATTTTATCAGATTATGGAAAAACTTATGTGAAAAACAATAAACTTTTATTTAAAAACTATTATTTAAACCTTTCATTTTTCATATTTTCATATCTGTTTATCTTTGGCTGATTTTTCCCTCTCTCTCTATGTTTCATGAACTCTCTCTCTCCCTTTATCTTTTAGGTGTAAAAAGGAAAAAAATTCTCTGTTTTTTATTATTCTTATCAGAATGAATTATATGAAGGGC
>Ga0256903_1000118_pt1 | contig 24212 bp, 18 predicted proteins | sample MC6MC0741MT_FD_190195 | JGI IMG/M metagenome (GOLD analysis project Ga0256903, IMG submission 190195) | Metatranscriptome of enriched soil aggregate microbial communities from Iowa State University, Ames, United States - MC6-MC0741-MT... | ecosystem: Environmental > Terrestrial > Soil >... | reverse complement strand
TTTTTGATTATCTTCGTCCCGATTTTCATCCAAATGATCATGATACATCTGAATTTTTGGACTATTACAAAGAGAAACTGCTGAATCCAAAGACAGGGCTTCTTACGCCATATTTGACGAAAGAGTTTTATCCTGCATTGCGTTCATAAAACCTAAAAGAGATGGATTTAAAGTTTATGGGAATTTTTTCTAAAAAAGTTAAGCCGAGCTACAGTGCTTATGCAGTTGTGACAGGCGCAGGCAGTGGCATTGGACGTAGTTTTGCAATGGAGCTTGCAAAACGCGGAGGAACAATTGTTTGTGCTGACATAAATTTGGATGCAGCCAAAGAAACTGTCAGTTTGATTGAATCAGGAAGGTCAGCAAAAGCATTTGCTGTGCAATGTGATGTTGGTGTGAAAGAGCAAGTAAAAGAACTTTCTGAACAAGCCGAAAAATTAATGAATCACCCTGTAAGCCTGATCATTAATAATGCGGGTGTGGGGTTGGGCGGTAAGTTTGATGAAGTTTCACTGGAAGATTGGCAATGGTGTATGCATGTCAACCTTTGGGGGGTTATTCATGGTTGTCACTATTTTGTTCCTCAGTTTAAGCAACAAGGTTATGGGGCTATTATCAATGTTGCTTCAGCTGCGGGTTATACAGCAGCCCCCGAAATGACCGCTTATAACGTGACCAAATCCAGTGTGCTGGCATTGTCAGAAACTCTTTCAGCAGAACTTCGCGGTGACAACATTCGAGTGAATGTGTTGTGTCCAACATTAGTGCCTACAAATATTATGAAAAATGGTCGTTTGCCTGGTCATTATGCGGGTTTAGCAGATGATTTATTGATGAATCATGCATTTACCACCAGTGATCAGGTGGTGGTTAAAACTTTAAATAATTTGGATGCAGGCAAGCTGTACACCATTCCTCAGCCAGATGCAAAACTGTTTTGGATATTAAAACGTGCATCACCCGCGTTATATGCCAAAGCGTTGGGTATTGGATATCCATTATTTAACAAATACATCAAATAAGCTGCGAGTAGATCAAAATGACAACAGAAACAACTTTAGCTAAGCTACCTGAAGAGAACAGCGTAGAGCAAAAATCAACCCAAACTACAGTTGAAGATATTAAACAGGTGACTCAACCGAATATGGCACAAGATAAGTCACTTGCAGCAAAACAGCTTAAAGAAAAAGCGTCAGTTCAGAAGCAAGCCGAGGCAAAGACTGTTACAAAGCCAGCGAAAGAAAATACCGCTAAAGCTGAAGTCCAAACTCAGTCTAAAGCTAAAAATAAAGCTGATACTCAAATAGCGTCTACCTCTGAAAAGCTTGAACAGCCCACAGAGAAAAGTGCTCCAACAACTCAGCAGAAAGATGCTGTACATGTATATGATACCATCGTGGTTGGTGCGGGTATTTCAGGGATTGCTGCTGCTTATAAAATGAATCAAGCAGGCTATAATGATTATGTGGTACTTGAAAAAGCTAGTCGTGTGGGGGGAACATGGCGCGACAATAATTATCCGGGCTGCGGTTGTGATGTACCCTCAGCACTTTATTCATTTTCTTTCTCACCAAGCCATAAATGGAGTCATTTATTTGCCAAGCAACCAGAAATTCTAAGCTATTTAGAAGAGGTGGTGGAAAAATATGACCTTGGTGAGAAAATTGAATTTAATAATGAATTAATCAGTGCCAAATGGGATGAAGCACAACATATTTGGCACTTAGAAACCTCTAAAGGTCAATATCAATCAAAGACAGTGATCTTTACGACAGGACCGATTACTGAACCTGCTTTGCCGAAATTAAAAGGAATTGAAAGTTTTAAAGGTGAAATGTTCCATTCAGCACGTTGGAATCATGATTATGATTTAACGGGTAAGCGTGTTGCAGTGATTGGTACAGGGGCTTCTGCAATTCAGTTTATCCCACAAGTACAACCTTTAGCGAAACAGCTGATCGTATTCCAGCGTACAGCACCGTGGGTACTACCCAAGGCGGATATGGAGTTAAACGAAACGGCTAAAGGGATCATTTCTCGATTCCCAATCATTCAACAAACTTGGCGTAATAGCATTGCACAGATTTTAAATGGGATTAACTTTGGATTGCGTAATCCTAAAGTACTGGAACCTGTTAATTTCCTAAGTAAGCAATTACTCAAACTACAAATTAAAGATGAAACTTTGCGTAAAGCAGTGACACCGAACTTTACTATTGGATGTAAGCGCTTATTGTTTGCAAACAATTATTATCCAGCACTACAACAAGATAATGTGAATCTGATTGCACATGGTTTGGTTGAAATTGATGGAAATACAGTGGTTGCAGCAAATGGTGAACGTCATGAAGTGGATGTGATTATTTGGGGAACAGGCTTTGAAGTTTCACATCCTCCAATTGGTAAACGAGTTTATGACAGCAATGGTCAAGTCCTTGCTGAGCGTTGGAAAAATAGTTCACCTGAAGCATATTTGGGTGCGAGTATTGAACATGTACCGAATGCGTTCTTGGTCCTCGGTCCAAACATTCTGGTATATGATTCATTTATTGGTATTGCGGAAGCACAAGTCGGCTATATTGTTGATGGCTTGCTAAAAATGCATGAGCAAAAATTCACTCGCTTTGAAATCAAAGCGGATGTGCTTGCACAGCATAATAAACGTTTGCAGAAACATTTAAAAACCACTGTATTTAATGCGGGTGGGTGTAAGTCTTATTATCTGGATGAAAATGGTCGTAACTTTGCAGCATGGCCATGGTCATTGCAACAATTACGTAACCAATTAAAACAACTAGATTTAAACCATTATAGTGTGAGTAAAAAATAAGTTTAGTATTCAATTGCTGTACACTTTTTATGCGAGCCCTAAATTGATTTAGGGCTTTTATTTTTTTGTCTTGTGCGACGATGTAATCCAAAAATAATGATTTCAGCTAGGATTAGATTGACCACCCAACCTAACCAAGATTCTAACTGATAGATGTGAATTGGGGTTAACCAATCAAAATAAAGTTGTAACTCATAAAGCACGATTTTCCATGTCCTTAAGCTCAGCGCTGAAAGGCTCAGTGCAAAACTACGGATCATCCAGTCACGGTGTAAAATCCAGCGCTTTTTCAATAAAAAGTATAAAGCGGATAGGGTGGTGATCGCCCAGAGTGAACTTAATAAGACAAAGCTGATTTGTGTGGATAACCCTCCAGCCGCTGAAAAAGCTAAAATTAAGCCACTAGGTAAAGACAGCCCCAAAATGGTGATGATGTAGAGCCAACCACTCCAGTGATGAATTCGGGGATAACGCGTGCGAAAGACACGGAAAAACTGTGTAAATCCAGCGATGAGTACAAAACTACTGCTGATCACATGGATTTTAAAAGCCGCCTGCCAAGGTTGAGTATTGACTACATCTTGCTTTAACAAGAGAAAATGCTGATCAGTTTGCCATGGGAAATATTGTAGACATATTGCGACCATGAGATAGCATAAATAAGCATAGATCACGAGTGAAATTAGACTCAAGCTTGAATATGCCAAGTTAGTTTTTGTTTTGCTCATCACTGCTTATAATGGAATGGTGATTGAGAAATTATAGTGGAAGATAGGTTGAAACAGCATATTTATGTTTGGGTATGGCATAGATTTTAAAATAAACCACAGAGAATCCTGATTTATTTATCTTAAAGTAGATCACAAAGCAAACAATTTAATCTAAAATCAATGTGAAAATGCATCCAATATCTTCATAACAAATAGGTATAACAATGAATAAAAGTTTAATCACACTCGTTGGATTAGGAATGATTGGTTTCCAGAATAGTTATGCACTGGATATTCAACAGTTGCAAAAATCTTGGTCTGGAAAATATGATGAGCAGAAAATTGCTGTTTTCATCCAATCTATCGATCGTAATCAGGTCAAAGGCTATAGTGTTCTTGGTAAAAATAAACAAAATTTCTCAGGGAAAGTACAGACAACTTCACAAGGCTATAAAATTACCGCAACAGAAAGTGGCGCTAAAGCAAGTAGTGGTGTGTTTACCTTTACTGTAAAACAGAATCAACCGAATGTGTTGGAGTCTAGTTGGGAATCTACAACGGCTAAGGTTAAACCAAAATATTTTGATTTAAAGCCGCAACAGTGTCGCTATCAAAAAGATGTCGGTGATTATCCAGTTGCATCACAACGTTTATTAAAAGATGAGGATCTACAAATTCCTCCTGAAGAGCTGGACTGGATGCGTAATGAAATTTATGCGCGTCATGGTTATTCATTTGCCAATAAAGAGATTGCCTCTCAATTTGCTAACGATAATTGGTATATGCCATGCAGTACTAATGTTGAAAATCAATTAACTCAGATTGAAAAGACCAATATCCAACGTATTAAAAAAATTCGCCCGTATATGGCGAAAATGGAATGGGGTCGTTAAGCACACAATCAATCACAAAATCTGAGAGTTTATCTTATGCTTCACTATCCTTCAGTTCGATTGAGTATTATGGTTTTTGTTTTAAGTTCATCTGCCCTAAGTTTTGCAGCAACACCTACAGATCAAGCAGTGATCAACAGTATAACGAACCTAAACGCTTCTCAAGCTACACCCGCCAAAGCGATAATGATTGATTATATGAAAGAGGTTCGTTTGTTGTCAGGAGAGCTGGCTTATCTCTCTGGTGTAACATTTGAAAATGCAGGACGAAATTTTTGGGGAGGCTATATATTGACGCGCCCAAAACTAAAACAATCTCGAATACTTGAGTTCGGTGGTCAAGCCAATGATTTCACAGTACATACGGTGCAATATCGAGCAAAACCAATCGATTTGATTGAAATAGAATCTGCAGGCTCGGGTCAGGGGCAAGTTTCCCAGACAACTGATTTAGTCTATTTTGATGGATGGAAAGCTAAAATTATTGTAACTGCTGAATCTTCGAGTGATCCGGGGCGTTTTAGTGAGAAGTTGGGTGAGGAAGATTGTAAAATGGGTGGGGAAATTGTTTCAAGTTTAAAGATTTTATCCGCCAGCAATGAAGTGATTAAAACTATTCAATCATCCAATGCGTGTAAAAATGCAAAAGTTACAACCAAAACGGAAAAAATTAAAATCGTACTATAAGTACCCGTGTTGATTGCAGTGCTCGGTGATTCGATTAGATGGGATTCACTTTTCCATCTCTGAAAAATGAAGCATCATCTGTGCAAAGTAATTAAACTTAAAATGTAAGGCAGGGTAGTCACAGCATTCATATCACCGTCCGATATATTCGACGGTTAATTTTATTATTGAAGATAAACGATATTTTGTTGTATGTGTTTTCCATAAACTCACTATGCTAAAAAGTGCAGAATTTTATCTTTATTATATGCATCAATGGTATATAGCTTTTCAAAAAAGCGCACAGTCAAAAGGCTCTGCGCTTTTTTGATTGATATGAAGAGTTAAATAGCTTGGGTGTTTTCATTTAGCCAGTTTAAAACATCACCTTCTAAGTGAGCTGCTAATCGTTCTCTGACTGTTTGATGGTACTGATTTAACCATGCTTTTTCATCATCATTTAACAACGTTAAAATAATACAGCTTAGGTTAATTGGGCACAGTGTTAATGTTTCGAATTCTAAAAATTGGCCATAGGTGGTATCTTCAAAATGCTTAATTTTGTTGACGACAAGATTCTCAATTCGAATGCCGTACTTGCCTTGATGATATAAACCAGGTTCATTGGAAGTAATCATCCCTTCGCGCATCTTAGTGGATGGTGTGACTGGGGCATAATATGAAATCACTTGGGGACCTTCATGAACATTCAATGCATAGCCTACACCGTGACCTGTACCATGACGATAATCCAAACCATATTTCCACAGGGTTTGACGTGTGATCGAATCTAAAAGAGGTGATGCAATGCCTTTTGGGAAAACAGTTTGAGCAAGCGCAATATGACATTTTAATACAAGTGTATAATCGCGCTTTTGTTCCGCGCTTGCGGTGCCTATGGGAACAACACGGGTAATATCTGTGGTTCCTTCATCATATTGTGCGCCTGAATCAATCAAAAGCAAACCATCACCACTAATCTCGCTAAAGCTTTCTTCGGTGGCACGATAGTGGGGTAATGCGCCGTTGGCATTAAAGCCTGCAATTGTCGAGAAGCTTAATCCAATAAAACCTGCTTGTTGTGCGCGAAAGCCTGAAATTTTTTCGTCGATGGTGAGTTCATTGATCGATTCTTTATCAGCCAATGCGTTATCTAGCCAATGAAAGAAATGACATAGGGCAACACCATCTTTGGTCATTGCACTGCGTATATGGGTAATTTCAATAGGCTGTTTTTGCGATTTAAATAAGGTGCTTGGATTAATGTCATGGACTAAATGACTTTGCTGCTCAATGGCCTGTGCAGATGAAATTGAGACTTTAGCTGGATCAATTAAAATATTTTGTTGTTTAAGTTCGGCCAAAAACTCGATGCTTGCGTTATAAGATAAGATTTCAATGTTATCCAAAGCAAATCTTTGCTGCATTTCATTTGAAAGTTTTGCAACATCAATAAAAAGCACAGTTCGAGAATGGTCAATATATAAGTACGCTAAGAACACGGGGTTATATTCAACATCACGCCCCCTACAATTCAAAATCCAAGCAATATCATCGAGTGCAGAAATAAAATGCCCCGTTGCTTTTTTCTGAATAAGTTTGTGACGGATCGCTGTTATTTTTTCTAAGCGTGTTTGGGCATTTAAATCATCTGCCATTTGCCAAATGGGTTGTAGGGGCAGTGCTGGCCGTTCAGTCCAAATTTCATCAATTAAATCTAAGTCTGTTTGAATGAAGAAATTGTGTTCTATTGCAAGCGCTGATAATGCGCTGTATTGTTGAGTTGAAATGGTATTTCCATTGACAGAGATTTTTGCATCTTTGGCTAAATGTTGTGAAAGCCAAGCCAAATGTGTTGAAGCAGGATCAGGTGTCTGCTTTTGTAAAACGTAACCTGTATTTTCCAGTTGCTGTTCAGCTTGTATCCAATATCGACCATCTACCCATAAACCTGCGAAGTTTTGAGTGACTACAATTGTGCCGACTGAACCTGTAAAGCCTGTTAGCCATTGGCGTATTTTCCAATAATCAGGTAGATATTCTGACATATGTGGATCTGCACTCATGGCGATAAAAGCATCCTGCTGATATTTCTTCATAATTGTACGAAGGTTTTCTAATTTGTTGGCAGGTGACAAACTGTTCATACTTTTTCCAATTGCATATCAATAGATTTTTGAGAGGGGGTCGATGTTTGATTGAGTAATTTACGAATCGGTTTTCTCATTAACCATAGAACGAGTGCGCCAAGAAGTAAAGCGATGACACATCGCACAAATAGCAAGGGTAATTGGTCAACTTCATGGATAGAAACATGACCACCGATTAAACCTGCCATCAAGTTTCCTAAAGCAGATGCTGTAAACCAAAGCCCCATCACTTGTCCACGAATTATGGTTGGAGCAAGTTTAGTCATCGTTGAAAGACCAACAGGGCTTAAGCATAATTCACCTAGTGTTAAAAGCAGGAGGCTTGATGCGATCCATAATGCAGAAACAGTTCCACCATTTTGGGTGATCAAGTAACTGGCAATGCTCATCACGAGGAAACCACCCGCAGCGAGGAGTAAAGCAATAATAAATTTGGTGATATAGCTAGGGTCACGATTTTGTTTGCCTAATTTAACCCAAAGCCATGCGATGATCGGTGCGAAAATAATAATGAAAAGCGGGTTAATCGATTGAAACCAAACTGCGGGTATTTCAAAGCCAAAGAATTGGCGATCTGTAAAGTCTTGGGCGAAAAGATTGAAAGATGTTGGTTTTTGTTCAAATGCTGACCAGAAAAGTGCAGCGGTGATGAGTAAAATAAAACAGATGATGATTTGTTTTTTCTCAGTATTATTCAAACCAGCAAAGAGTAATAGGTAGCTGAAATATAAGGCAATACAAATACAGATTGTGATCGTGAAATATGTGGCGATTTGAATTGGATTGATGTTAACTATGCCAAGAGAAACTAGACCGATAATCAAGCCAACAACGGCAATAAAACCTATGATCATTTGGGGTGCTTTAGGATTGTAATGTACAGGACGAGCCCAGTTATTTTCATTGCCTTGCACATGATTAAATTGTTTTAATTGAGGCACAGTTATTAACTTAAAAATCAGTAATGCGATTAACATTCCAAGGCCACCAATTCCGAACCCCCAGTGCCAACCATGTTCTTTAACCAATAAACCAGTCAATAGTGGAGCAATCAACGAACCTAGATTAATTCCCATATAAAAAATGGAAAATCCTGCATCACGCCGTGAATCTTGAGCCTGATATAAAGTGCCAACAATGACGGAAATACAGGTTTTAAATAAACCAGAACCGATCACAATCAAAACTAAACCAAAATAAAAAAAGAAATGCCCAAATAAAGCTGCCAATGCAATGGATAGATGTCCAAATGCGATGATCAGTGAACCGTACCACACAGCGCGCTCCTGACCGAGATAATTGTCAGCAACCCATCCACCCAATACGGTCATTAAATACATACTGCCTGCAAATAAGCCGACAATTGCTGATGCTGTTGGGCGATCTAAACCGAGACCGCCATCAGCAACTAAAGCCGCCATATAGAGGATTAATAAAGGGCGAATACCATAATAGGAAAAACGTTCCCAAAGCTCGGTAAAAAATAAACCTTTTAATGGTTTAGGGTGACCAAAAAAAGCTTGATCTGGGTCGTGCATTTGCTTGGATAAATGTTGAGGCATCTTCAAGTCCTTTGAAAATGTATGATTAAAAATTTTTAAACAATATATAAAATAAAGTTATTTGTTGGGTATTTTTTAAAGTAGTGATTTGTAAGCTTTATAGTAAAAATATAAATTTCATTTTCTATGCTTATCATTGATATTGTTGTGGCTTGATTTTAAATAAATTTTAAAATAAAAAGGTTATACCAATTGGTATAAATATATAATAAAAAACCACCCAAAAGGGTGGTTCTTCAATGTGAATGCGTAACGAATTAACGTTTGATATCGCGTTCAGTTTCGCCAGTATAAAGCTGACGAGGACGACCGATTTTGTACGGACCGCTGTGCATTTCTAACCAGTGGCTGATCCAACCAACTGTACGTGCAAGCGCGAAGATTACCGTAAACATTTCAGTTGGGATACCAATCGCTTTAAGGATGATACCTGAATAGAAGTCTACGTTCGGGTAAAGTTTACGTTCGATGAAGTACGGATCGCTTAATGCAATACGTTCAAGTTCCATTGCAAGCGCAAGTTGAGGATCATTGATACCAAGTGCACTTAACACTTCGTCACAAGTCTCTTTCATTACTTTTGCACGTGGATCGAAGTTTTTATAAACTCGGTGACCGAAGCCCATAAGTTTAACTTCTTTAGTTTTTACTTTTTCCATGAACGGCGCAACATTTTCTACAGTGCCGATTTCATCGAGCATCTTAAGAACAGCTTCGTTTGCACCACCATGCGCAGGTCCCCAAAGTGCAGCAATACCCGCAGCAATACATGCATAAGGGTTAGCACCTGTAGAACCAGCTAAACGTACTGTAGACGTTGATGCATTTTGTTCATGGTCAGCATGAAGCGTAAAGATACGATCCATTGCTTTAGCAAGAATAGGGTTAACTTTGTAGTCACGATCTGCTGGAGTAGCAAACATCATGTACAGGAAGTTTTCAGCGTAGCTTAAATCATTACGTGGGTAAACGAATGGTTGACCAACAGTATATTTATAAGTCCAAGCCGCAAGGGTAGGAATCTTAGCAATTAAGCGAACTGCAGTAATTTCACGGTGATCAACGTTTTCAACATCAAAACCGTTGTGATAGAACGCAGATAACGCACCAACTACACCGCACATAACCGCCATAGGGTGAGCATCACGACGGAAACCATTGAAGAAACGGCTAACTTGATCGTGAACCATCGTGTGGTTGCGGACTTTGTTTTCGAAGTCTGTTTTTTGTTCAGCAGTTGGAAGCTCACCGCTTAATAATAAATAGCAAGTTTCTAAGTAAGAAGCTTGAGTTGCAAGTTGAGCAATTGGATAACCACGGTGTAAAAGAACGCCTTTATCACCATCAATGAAAGTGATTTTAGACTCGCAAGAAGCTGTCGCCATAAAACCAGGATCAAAAGTAAAGTGACCTGAAGCCAACACATCCTTAACGTCGATTACATCTGGGCCCAATGTGCCGCTGTAAATTGGTAATTCAATTTTTTTGCCATCAAGCTCTAGAACGGCTTTCTTGCCAGTTGCTGCAGACATTCAATAGATCTCCTGTCCTGGTGGATATTTTATCTAACTTGCTGAGTCATCTTGTAATGTACAAGTCAGACGGATCAAAAATTGCTATTTAGCTTAGTGAGTACTGAAATTTTGTCAATTATACTTATGGATGAAAAAATGATGTTTTCATCAGTAGTTAGTCTAACTTTAACCAGTAAGATTGATCATTAAATTTCAGAGTCGGTCAGTATAATAAGGTAAATTCTAAAGAAGGTGCAGAAAAATAATTGTGATTGCTAGACAGGAAATGGCATTTTTGACCAATATTTTGTAGCTTTTGTAAGTTGGTAAATGCATTGTTGCTGTTTTAAAACCATCTGAATTTCACGACTTACATAGCTTTTGATATTATTTTTGTGTAAAAAACATCCAAATAAGATGATGAAATATTTATTTTCATTTTAATGCTTAATTGATTAAAAAATAGTTTTTATTGAAGCTTTTAAAGTATAAAAAATAATCGAATTAGCATAAAAATAGATATTTGATTGCCTGATGAATAATCAAATATGACAAAATCTTGAATCTAAATTGTGAATTATTCACAAACTAAGTCTTTATTTCTTATTACAAAGCTTTCAGTCAAATCACTGAATTAAATGATACCCATTTAAAATGGGAATAAAGGACTATTTTAAAATAACATGTTGGGTATCTAAAAAAATTTAACAACGTGAAAGAAAATAAAAGCGCAGATAAAATTAACCACAGGACGATTTTGTCCGTAATGTTGTGCTTTAGTCTAAATTTATAAAAATAATATAAGTCGTAATTATGTATAAAAGTAATATGTTTAATTATCATAAAAAATAAAGAGATAGCCCTTAAAAGCCTAGATGGGTGTTCTACTTTATTTTTTAAATAGCTGTAAATGATTCTTATTTGAGTGTTTTTTAAAGAAAAAGCCAATTTCGATGGTTTGTATTTTGACAGTGCACGTTTTATAATTCAGTGTCGTTTAAAGTTCAGGCAATTTATTTGTCTGACAATGCTAGCTTTCCTTCGAATTAATTCCAACAAACTCCGGATGGAGTTTTTACTTACAGGATGCCCGCTGTGAAAAGCAACAGACCTGTCAATTTGTCCATGGGTCAAGTTTTAGATGTAAACTTAAAATCCCCTGTGGCTATTGCATCAATTCTACACCGTCTATCAGGTGTCATCGTATTTTTACTCGTACCGGTACTTTTGTGGCTTTTAGACAAGTCTTTGTCTTCGCCTGAAGGCTTTGCTCAAGTTCAAGCAATCTTTGGTGGCTTCATTGTACGTTTCATCGTATGGGTATTTGTCGCTGGTTTATTGTTCCATTTTATTATGGGCATTAAACATTTACTTGCTGATCTAGGCTTTGCGGAAGAGTTACAAAGCGGTCGCATAGCAGCAACTATTGCATTAATTTTGGCTGCGATATCAGTTGTCGCATCATTTGTATGGATCGTTCTCTAATGAAAAGTGCTACAGGTTTAACGGGGTCAGGTTCTCGTGATTGGTATATCCAACGCGTAAGTGCTGTAGTTCTAGCTGTTTATACTGTTGTCGTATTAGGTTGGATTCTGTGCAATGTCGGATTTAACTATGAGCAATGGTTTGGCTTTATGATGACACTTCCGATGAAGATTTTATCTTTATTGGCAGTCTTATCTCTTGTTGCGCATGCTTGGATTGGTATGTGGCAAGTATTCACAGACTATGTGACTACTCGTCAGATGGGTCCTTCAGCTTCAGGTTTACGCATCGTGTTAACTTCAGCAGTGATTATTGCTGTTATTGCATATGCGATCTGGGCAATCCAGATTTTTTGGGCGAATTGATAGGAAAATGTCATGGGCGCTTTAACCCCTAAAGAAGATTATTCAAATATTCCAAGCCAGTTCTTCGATGCAGTCATCGTTGGTGGTGGTGGTTCAGGTATGCGTGCTTCATATCAACTTGCTCAAGCAGGCTTGAATGTTGCAGTGCTAACTAAAGTATTCCCAACACGTTCTCATACTGTTGCGGCTCAAGGTGGTATTGGTGCATCGCTTGGTAATATGCAAGACGACAACTGGCACTATCATTTCTATGACACAGTAAAAGGTTCTGACTGGTTAGGTGACCAAGATGCAATCGAATTTATGTGTCGTGAGGCGCCTAAAGTTGTTTATGAACTTGAACACTTAGGTATGCCATTTGACCGTAATGCAGATGGTACAATTTACCAACGTCCATTTGGTGGTCACTCTGCGAACTATGGTGAAAAACCAGTTCCACGTGCCTGTGCCGCTGCCGATCGTACAGGTCATGCTCTTCTTCATACGCTTTATCAAAGTAATGTGAAAATGGGTACTCAATTCTTCGTTGAATGGATTGCATTAGACTTAATCCGTAACGAAGCTGGTGATGTACTTGGTGTAACAGCAATTGACCAAGAAACAGGCAAAATTGCTGTATTCCAAGCCAAAGCAACATTGTTTGCTACTGGTGGTGCTGGTCGTGTTTACCGTGCATCTACCAATGCTTATATCAATACTGGTGATGGTCTTGGTATGGCAGCTCGTGCGGGTATTCCATTACAAGATATGGAATTCTGGCAATTCCACCCAACCGGTGTTGCTGGTGCAGGTGTATTGTTAACGGAAGGTTGTCGTGGTGAAGGTGCAATCCTTCGTAACAAAGATGGCGAACCGTTCATGGAGCGTTATGCACCAACTTTGAAAGATTTGGCTCCTCGTGACTTCGTATCACGTTCTATGGACCAAGAGATCAAAGAAGGTCGTGGTTGTGGTCCTAAAGGTGATTATATCCTTCTTGATATGACTCACTTGGGCGCAGATACCATCATGAAGCGTTTACCATCTGTATTTGAGATTGGTAAGAAATTCGCAAACGTGGATATCACCAAAGAACCAATTCCAGTTGTACCAACAATCCATTATCAAATGGGGGGTATTCCTACCAATATTCATGGTCAAGTGGTTATCCCTGAAACAGCGAAAAATGCAGCAGATTTCTATGCAGGTTTTGATAAAGCTGCAAATGAATACACAACCAACGGTACAATGAATTACACAGTGCCTGTAAAAGGCTTTTATGCGATTGGTGAGTGTTCTTGCGTGTCTGTACATGGTGCAAACCGTTTAGGTACAAACTCATTACTTGACTTGGTTGTATTTGGTAAAGCTGCTGGTGAACACATCATTGATTACGTGACTAAACATCACGGTGATGAATACCAGCCACTTCCAAATGATGTACTTATGAACACGTTGAAACGTATCAATCATTTAGATGATTCTACTTCTGGTGAAAATGCACAAGAAGTTGCGGATGCGATTCGTGATATCGTTCAAGACCATGCGGGTGTATTCCGTACTCAAGCATTGCTTGATGAGGGTGTTAAGCAGATTCTTGCGATTGAACCACGTGTACGTAACATTCATTTAAAAGACAAATCTAAAGTATTTAATACTGCACGTATTGAAGCCTTGGAAGTTGAAAACTTATACGAAGTAGCAAAAGCAACATTGATTTCTGCTGCTGCACGTAAAGAATGTCGTGGTGCACATACTGTTGTAGATTATGAATTGCCTGCTGATGATGAGCACTATTCATATGGTCGTCGTGATGATGAATGGATGAAACATACTTTATGGTATTCAGCGGATAACCATCTTGAATACAAGCCAGTACGTTACAGCCCATTGTCTGTAGACCCAATTGAACCTAAACCACGTACATTCTAATCGGGAGAAATAAGATGAGTAGAGGTACACGTACATTCGAAATCTACCGCTATGATCCTGATAAGGATAAAGCACCGTATATGCAGACTTTTAAACTAGAGTTGACGGACAAGCATCGTATGTTGCTTGACGCACTTTTAGCGTTAAAAGTTCAAGACGAATCATTAACATTCCGTCGTTCTTGCCGTGAAGGTATTTGCGGTTCAGATGGTGTGAATATCAATGGTAAGAATGGTCTTGCGTGTTTATGGAACTTGAACGATTTACCTGAAAAAATCGTCATTCGTCCATTGCCTGGTCTGCCAGTAGTTAAAGATTTAGTTGTGGATATGAATCAGTTCTACGATCAGTATGACAAAATTCATCCATTCTTAATCAATAATCAACCTGCACCACCAAAAGAGCGTTTACAATCTCCAGAAGAGCGTGAACACTTAAATGGTTTATATGAGTGTATTCTTTGTGCATGTTGTTCAACGTCATGCCCATCATTCTGGTGGAATCCGGATAAATTCTTGGGTCCTTCAGCATTGTTGAATGCATATCGTTTTATTATTGATTCTCGTGATACTGCGACACAAGATCGTTTATCACGTCTTGATGACCCATTCTCATTATTCCGTTGTAAAGGAATTATGAACTGTGTGTCTGTATGTCCGAAAGGCTTGAATCCAACAAAAGCAATTGGTCATATTCGTAGCATGTTGCTCGATCAAGCGGGTTAATACGATGTGAAAAAAGGGCGTACATCTTGGGATGTACGCTCTTTTTTTATTGGATTTTTAATGAGATGGTTGTTTTTTGTTCGAGCGAGTGAAGGATAAGTTTTAAGCATTGAAAAAGTAGCAACAGACCCGATATAAATGGATGGATAATAATAGATTATTTCTTGTATGTATTTCGCTAATTTATAGGTGGTATGTGTCAAAAAAATCAATTGAAGTGACAGATCATGTTACGATTTAACAAACCACTATATGTGAAAAACACACCATATTTTTGGTACATTTTTTCTACATAAGTGTGATCCAGATCAGTTTATAAATAATTTTATAAGCAAAGTTTAGAACCGCTTTAGAAAAAGCAAAAAAGTCTTTGTTTTTTCTAAGTCGATTTGCAAAAAATTGCTCAGCTTCGGTTGAGTATATAAGTGAGTGATGATGCCATTGAGGGCGTTATGATTCATTGTATGCATTAGTAAAAGCTAATGTTTATAACGCCCCTTGGTCATGAGTATCTGATGGGTGAATGTCAATTTACCGATTTGGCATTATCAATCATGGGAGTGCTTAAAAAGCACCCTCTAATGTTTTTGCAATAGGAAATGGGTCCACAAATGCAAGAAGTTGCTGACGCATTGCGTCTTGATACTGAACTTTCCGCTGATAGTGCAGCGTATATTGAAGAGCTTTACGAACAGTACCTTTCTTCTCCAACCTCAGTAGGTGAGGATTGGCGTCAATATTTCGATAAATTCCCTAAAGGTGACCAACCGCACGGAAACATTCGTGAGCAATTCTTATTATTAGGTCGTAATTCAAGTCGTGTTCAGCCTGTTGTGCAAAGTGAAGTAAGTACTGAGCATGAGCGTCGTCAAATCGGTGTTTTGCAACTGATTGCAGCATACCGTAACCGTGGTCATCAAAAAGCGAAGCTTGATCCACTAGGTTTGGCTAAACGTGAAGATGTGCCAGATTTAGATCTTGCTGCACATGGTTTAACCAAGTCTGACCTAGATACAGTTTTCAATGCTGGAAATTTGGCGATTGGTAAAACTGAAGCAACTTTAGGTGAAATGGTTAGCGCAATGGAGGCAACATACTGTGCTTCTATTGGTGCTGAATATATGCACATTGTTGACACCAAAGAAAAACGCTGGATTCAACAACGTCTTGAAGGTGCACGCGGTCAGTTCGGTTTCTCGGCAGATCAAAAGAAACATGTACTTGAACGTTTAACTGCTGCTGAAGGCTTAGAAAAATTCCTCGGTAATAAGTATGTTGGTGCGAAGCGTTTTGGTGTAGAGGGTGGTGAATCTTTTATTCCAATGGTAAACGAACTTATTCAACGTGCAGGTTCTGTAGGTTGTAAAGAAGTCGTAATTGGGATGCCACACCGTGGTCGTTTAAACTTACTTGTGAACATTATGGGTAAAAACCCAGCTGATTTGTTTGGTGAGTTCGAAGGTAAAACTTTAGCTAAAAAAGGTTCTGGTGATGTTAAGTATCACCAAGGTTTCTCATCAAATGTGATGACACCTGGTGGCGAAGTTCACTTGGCTTTGGCATTTAACCCATCGCATTTAGAAATTGTTGGTCCTGTGGTTGAAGGTTCAGTTCGTGCACGCCAAGTACGTCGTAAAGACATTGGTGGTGATGACGTATTACCTGTAATCGTACATGGTGATGCTGCATTTGCTGGTCAAGGTGTCAACCAAGAAACCTTCCAAATGTCACAAACGCGTGGTTATACCGTAGGTGGTACGGTTCATATCGTAGTCAACAACCAAGTTGGTTTTACTACATCTGATCCACGTGATGCACGTTCTACTGAATACTGTACTGACATTGCAAAAATGATTCAGGCGCCAATTTTCCATGTAAATGGTGATGACCCTGAATCTGTATTGTTTGTTGCGCAATTGGCACATGATTTCCGTCATACATTCCGTAAAGATGTTGTGATTGACATGTTCTGTTATCGTCGTCGTGGTCATAACGAAGCAGATGAGCCAGCAGCAACACAACCAATGATGTATCAAGTGATCAATAAAAAAGCGACTACACGTACGCTTTATGCGGATCAATTGGTACAAGAAAAAGTATTAGATCGTTCAGATGCAGATGCTTTAGTTGAAAAATATCGTGAAGATCTTGAAGCAGGTAACCATGTTGCCAATGCTTTAGTGCTTGAACCAAATGACAAAATGTTTGTGGACTGGAAACCGTATCTAGGCCATGAATATACAGATGTTTGGGATACGACTTTCCCAATCGAACGCTTAAAAGAAATTGGTACGAAAATGCGCGAATTACCGGAAGGTTTCGTGATGCAGCGTCAAGTGTCTAAAGTGATCGATGAACGTTTGAAAATGCAAACTGGTGAAATGCCATTAAACTGGGGTGCAGCAGAAACTTTAGCTTATGCTTCTATCCTTGATGATGGTTTCTTGGTGCGTTTGACTGGTGAAGATGTTGGTCGTGGTACATTCTCACACCGTCATGCTAAGCTACATAACCAAGTTGATGGTTCGGTTTATATTCCACTGTGTCATATCAAAGAAAACCAGCCACGTACTGCAATTTATGACTCATTATTGTCAGAAATGGCTGTGCTTGCATTTGAATATGGTTATGCAACAACATTGCCAAAAAGTTTGGTCATCTGGGAAGCTCAGTTCGGTGACTTTGCAAACTGTGCGCAAGTGGTTATTGATCAGTTCATCTCATCTGGTGAAACCAAATGGGAGCGTGTGTGTGGTTTAACATTGCTTCTTCCACATGGTTATGAAGGTCAAGGTCCTGAGCATTCATCTGCACGTCTTGAGCGTTTCTTACAGTTATGTGCTGAAGAAAACATGCAAGTGATTACACCTACGACACCTGCACAGATTTTCCATGCAATGCGTCGTCAGGCAATTCGCCCAATTCGTAAGCCAATGATCGTGACTTCACCGAAGTCGTTACTTCGTCATAAACTTGCAACTTCAACTTTGGAAGAGCTTGCAACTGGTACATTCCAGACTGTGATTGATGAAGTGGATCAAATCAACAAACAAGATGTAACACGTGTTGTACTTTGTGGTGGTAAAGTTTATTACGACTTACTTGAAAAACGTCGTGAAGAAAACTTGAACATTGCAGTGGTACGTGTTGAACAATTGTACCCATACCCAGAAAAACGTCTTGCTGAAGTGCTTGCGACATATCCGAACATAAAAGAACTTGTTTGGTGTCAAGAAGAACCGAAGAACCAAGGCGCATGGTTATTCATTGCTCCTCGTTTATACGAAGGTGTAATGAAGTCTGCTCTACAAGTTCAAATTAGCTATGCAGGACGTGAAGCTTCAGCTGCACCTGCATGTGGCTCACCATATTTGCATGCAAAACAACAAGCTCAGCTCGTGAATGACGCACTTGCGATCGTAGCTGAACAATCAGGAGAATCTAAATAATGGCAACCGAAATTAAAGCACCGGTGTTCCCAGAGTCAGTTGCTGACGGAACAATTGCAACTTGGCACAAACAACCAGGTGAAGCGGTATCACGTGATGAAGTCATCTGTGATATTGAAACGGATAAAGTTGTTTTAGAAGTTGTTGCTCCTGCTGATGGTACTATCTCTGCAATCATCAAAAATGAAGGTGACACAGTTCTTTCTTCTGAAGTTATTGCGACATTTGAAGAAGGTGCTGTTTCTGGCGCTACTCAAACTCAAGCAGTTCAATCAGAAGAGAAAGTAGAACAAGCTGCGGCACAAACTCAAGCGGGTAATGCACCTGTTGTTGAACGTGCTCAAGTACAAGATCAAGCACCTGCAGTGCGTAAAGCTTTAACTGAAACAGGTATTGCTGCTGCGGATGTAGATGGTACTGGTCGTGGTGGTCGTATCACCAAAGAAGATGTTGCAAATCATCAAACTAAACCAGCTGCTGCTGTAACACCATTAAGCGTTGCAGTTGGTGAGCGTATTGAGAAACGTGTTCCAATGACACGTTTACGTAAGCGTGTTGCTGAACGTCTTCTTGCTGCTACACAGCAAACTGCGATGTTGACTACGTTTAACGAAGTTAACATGAAACCTGTGATGGAAATGCGTAAGCAATATAAAGATGCTTTCGAAAAACGTCATGGTGCACGTTTGGGCTTTATGTCATTCTTCGTTAAAGCTGTAACTGAAGCACTTAAACGCTATCCTGCGGTAAATGCTTCAATCGACGGTGATGATATTGTTTATCATGGATACTATGATATCGGTGTTGCGGTTTCTTCTGATCGTGGTTTAGTGGTTCCAGTATTACGTAATACTGACCGTATGAACTATGCTGAAGTTGAATCAGGTATTGGTGCGTATGCTGCAAAAGCACGTGAAGGTAAATTAGCAATTGAAGATATGACTGGTGGTACTTTCACAATTACCAACGGTGGTACTTTCGGTTCATTACTTTCAACACCTATTTTGAACCAACCACAAACTGCTATTTTAGGTATGCACAAAATCCAAGAGCGTCCTATGGCTGTAAATGGTCAAGTTGAAATTCTTCCAATGATGTACTTAGCGCTTTCTTATGACCATCGTATGATTGATGGTAAAGAAGCTGTAGGCTTCTTGGTAACTGTTAAAGAGTTACTTGAAGAACCAGCTAAACTAATCCTTGACCTTTAATTCTTTAGAATAACAACACGAGTTTAGAGTGATCCTTTAAACTCGTTTTTGGAGATAAGCATGTCTCAGTTTGATTTAGTTGTAATCGGCGGTGGGCCAGGTGGTTATGAAGCGGCAATTCGTGCTGCTCAACTTGGTTTCAAAGTTGCGTGTATCGAAAAACGTGTACACAAAGGTAAGCCATCTTTAGGTGGTACTTGCTTAAACGTAGGTTGTATTCCTTCTAAAGCACTTTTAGATTCTTCTCATCACTATGAAGATACTCTTCATGGCTTAGATGTTCACGGTATTACAGTTGAAAATGTCCAACTTGATCTTCAAAAGCTTCTTGCTCGTAAAGACAAAGTTGTAGATAACTTAACTGGTGGTGTTGCTCAATTGCTGAAAGGCAATGGTATCGAGTGGTTACAAGGTACGGGTAAACTACTTGCTGGTAAAAAAGTTGAATTCACACCATTAGAAGGTGGTGATGTTCAAGTTTTAGAACCTAAATTCGTAATTCTTGCAACTGGTTCTGTACCTGTAAATATTCCTGTAGCAAAAGTTGATGAAGACCTTATCGTTGATTCAACAGGTGCTTTAGAATTCCAAGAAGTGCCTAAACGTTTAGGTGTAATTGGTGCAGGCGTAATTGGGCTGGAACTTGGTTCAGTATGGCGTCGTCTTGGATCTGAAGTTGTTGTGTTCGAAGCATTAGATGCATTCTTACCAATGGCGGATAAAGCGTTGGCAAAAGATTATCAAAAACTTTTAACAAAACAAGGTTTAGATATTCGTATTGGTGCTAAAGTTTCAGGCACTGAAGTGAATGGTCGTGAAGTGACTGTTCAATATAATCAAGCAGGCGAAGATAAAACTCAAACTTTCGATAAATTAATCGTTTGTGTTGGTCGTAAAGCGTATGCAGAAGGTTTATTGGCTGAAGATTCAGGCATTAAATTAACTGAACGTGGTTTGGTTGAAGTGAACGATTGGTGTGCAACGTCTGTTGACGGTGTATATGCAATTGGTGACTTGGTGCGTGGCCCAATGCTTGCGCATAAAGCAATGGAAGAAGGTGTAATGGCGGTTGAGCGTATGCATGGTCATGCTGCTCAAGTGAATTACGACACCATTATTTCAGTGATTTATACACACCCTGAAGCTGCATGGGTAGGTTTGACTGAAGAGCAAGCTAAAGAGAAAGGTCACGACGTTAAAACCGGTCAATTCCCATTTGCTGTCAATGGTCGTGCTTTAGCTGCCAATGAATCTGCTGGATTTGTGAAGTTTGTTGCAGATGCAAAAACAGATCGTTTATTGGGTATGCATATCATTGGTCCTGGTGCTTCTGACATTGTTCACCAAGGTATGATTGCACTTGAATTTGTATCTTCTGTTGAAGATTTACAATTGATGACTTTCGGTCACCCAACTTATTCTGAAGTCGTTCATGAAGCAGCGCTTGCTGTTGATGGGCGTGCGATTCACGCGATTCAGCGTAAACGTAAATAACACAAAAAAGAGCGGTTTCGACCGCTCTTTTTACTTTTGATGGTTGTTTTTAATTGAATAATCATCTAAAAATAAAAGAACAAACTTTAATAAATGCCGATAGTTATTGTGATGGAAGTCTAATTATTGGTGTGTCATAACAATGTGAAAAGTAGTAAAAGGTAAAACATGAATCTACATGAGTATCAAGCGAAAACGCTGTTAAAAAAATATGGTATGCCAGTTCAAGAAGGCATTTTAATCACTACGCCTGAAGAAGCATCTGCTGCCTTTGAGCAAATTAGTGGCAAATTCGCTGTGATGAAGGCCCAAGTCCATGCAGGTGGTCGTGGTAAAGCGGGTGGCGTAAAAGTTGTTAAGTCAAAAGAAGAAGCAGCTGAATATGCAAAAAGCCTGTTAGGTACTCGTTTAGTCACATATCAAACTGATGCCAATGGCCAGCCTGTAAATAGTATCCTTGTTTGTGAAGATGTTTATCCTGTAGAACGTGAATTGTATTTAGGTGCAGTGGTCGATCGTTCTAGTCGTCGTGTGACATTCATGGCGTCTACAGAGGGTGGCGTAGAAATTGAAAAAGTTGCTGAAGAAACGCCTGAAAAAATTATTAAAGTCGAAGTAGATCCATTAGTTGGTTTATTGCCATTCCAAGCGCGTGATGTTGGTTTCCAGTTGGGTTTAAAAGATAAGCAAATCAGCCAATTTGTAACTATCATGACAGGCGCGTACAAAGCATTTGTTGAAAATGACTTTGCACTATTTGAAATTAATCCACTTTCCGTTCGTGAAAATGGTGAAATCTTATGTGTAGATGCCAAAGTCGGTATCGACTCAAATGCACTTTATCGTTTGCCTGAAATTGCTGCGATGCGTGATAAATCTCAAGAAAATGAACGTGAGTTAAAAGCATCTGAATTTGACCTCAACTATGTTGCTCTAGAAGGCAATATTGGTTGTATGGTAAATGGTGCAGGTCTTGCAATGGCAACAATGGATATCATCAAACTGTATGGTGGTCAGCCAGCAAACTTCCTTGATGTTGGTGGCGGTGCAACCAAAGATCGCGTCATTGAAGCATTTAAAATTATTCTTTCAGATTCATCTGTACAAGGTGTGTTGATCAATATTTTTGGTGGTATCGTACGTTGTGACATGATTGCTGAAGCGATTATTGCAGCGGTTCAAGAAGTAAATGTAACCGTACCTGTTGTTGTTCGTTTGGAAGGGAACAATGCGGAGTTAGGTGCTAAATTACTTGATGAATCAGGTCTAAAATTAATTTCTGCGAACGGCTTAGCTGATGCCGCAGAAAAAGTTGTTGCTGCTGTGAAAGCGTAAGGAGTATCAATCATGAGCGTATTAGTTAATAAAGACACAAAAGTATTGGTACAAGGCTTTACAGGTAAGAATGGTACATTCCATTCTGAGCAATCAATTGCATACGGTACAAAAGTAGTTGGTGGCGTAACACCAGGTAAAGGTGGTCAAACTCATATTGGTCTACCTGTTTTCAATACAATGCGTGAAGCAGTAAAAGAAACGGGTGCAAATGCAACTTCAATTTATGTACCTGCTCCATTTGTACTAGATTCAATTGTTGAAGCAGTAGATTCTGGTATTGAGTTAATCGTGGTGATCACTGAAGGTGTGCCAACCTTAGACATGTTAAAAGCCAAACGTTACCTTGAAACTTATGGTAATAATGCACGTTTAATCGGTCCAAACTGTCCAGGTATTATCACACCGGGCGAATGTAAAATTGGGATTATGCCAGGGCATATTCATCAACCAGGTAAAATCGGGATCATTTCTCGTTCTGGCACATTGACTTATGAGGCGGTTGCTCAAACGACTAAGCTTGGTTTAGGTCAGTCTACTTGTATTGGTATCGGTGGTGACCCAATTCCAGGTATGAATCAAATTGACTGCTTAAAACTTTTCCAAGAAGACCCTCAAACAGAAGCAATCATCATGATTGGTGAAATTGGTGGCAGTGCGGAAGAAGAAGCTGCTGAATATATTCAATCTAATGTGACTAAACCTGTTGTTGGTTATATTGCGGGTGTAACAGCGCCTAAAGGTAAGCGTATGGGTCACGCTGGAGCGATTATCTCTGGCGGTAAAGGTACTGCTGAAGAGAAGTTTGCTGCATTTGAAAAAGCGGGTATGGCATATACGCGTAGCCCAGCTGAACTTGGTTCAACTATGTTTGATGTCTTAAAAAAGAAAGGCTTGGTTTAATTTAATTTTTAATTTTTTAAGCTAAAAAATGGGAGCCAATTGGCTCCCATTTTTATTGGTTGTAGAGTATTAGTTGTAGATTCTTGATTGTTAGTATTTAACTTTGTAATCAAAATAAAAAAAGGGAATTTATATGAGATGGGTGATCTGTAATTAGCCTTTGACTAAACCACCATCCACAATCAAATTTTGTCCTGTTACAGCACGTGACCACGGTGATAAAAACATCAGCACGGCATCTGCAAACTGCTCAGGTGTGGTGACTTCTTGTAAGGGCGTAGAGGCTGCGATTAAATCAAACACTTGATCAGGTGTTGCACTACTGGCATCAGTCTTACGTAATAGACCACCTGAAAGCATATTTACATTAATACCATACTGACCTAAATCATGTGAAGTGGTTCGAGTAAAAGCCAAAAGTGCTGCTTTAGCCGCAGTATAATCATGATAAGGAACCACAGGATTTTGCACGAGATTGGTTCCAATATTGATGATTCGACCAAAATGATCTTTTTTCATATCTTCTAGCGCAGCTTGGGTGGTGTTTAAAGCGGCTTTTACTGCACTGTCCAATTGCTGTTGCATACTGTGCCAACTCAGTGTTTCAACTTTTGGACGTAGATCACCATCAAATTTAAATGCCAATAGTGCATTATTAATCACTGAAGTGATTGCATGTCCATAATGCAGTTTTGCCTTTTTAAACATCGTGTTGACTTGATCTGCATCGGTTACATCTGCTTTGTAAATAAAAACCTGCTCGGCATGTTCCTTCGCAAGTTGTTGTGCGGATTCTTCACTATTGAAATAATTCACTACAACTCTTGCACCTTCACGAATCAAAGCATGGGTAATTGCAAGTCCTAAACCACGTGCGCCACCAGTCACTAGAATAATTTGATCTCGTATTTCCATGTTCAAATCAACTCATTTGATATCAATTTAATTTTAGCACTTTTATCGATCAGACACTTCGATTGAGAGATGAGTTACAAAGTTTATCAATTGC
>Ga0256903_1000113_pt1 | contig 24551 bp, 22 predicted proteins | sample MC6MC0741MT_FD_190195 | JGI IMG/M metagenome (GOLD analysis project Ga0256903, IMG submission 190195) | Metatranscriptome of enriched soil aggregate microbial communities from Iowa State University, Ames, United States - MC6-MC0741-MT... | ecosystem: Environmental > Terrestrial > Soil >... | reverse complement strand
ATTTAGGTCTTTGCCGTGAAGTGGTTACAAATTCATATTACTGTAGAACAAGCTCAAGTTGATTTTACTGAAACCTTGTTAAGTTCTTTAGGCGCAGTCAGCGTGACATTAGATGATGCTGAAAACCAAGACTTGCTTGAACCACTCCCTGGCGAAACTCCGCTATGGAATAAAGTGATTGTTACTGGAATCTACGCGCAAGAAGAAGGCGAAGACATTGATGTAACAGCACTAGAAACATTTATTCGCACCCAACTCCCAACTGAACCGATGCGCAGTGAATTTCTTGAAGACCAAGTATGGGAACGTTCTTGGATGGATTACTATGAACCAATTCAAATTGGTGAAAAGTATTGGATCGTACCTGAATGGATAGAACCACCAGAAGCGGATGCAGTCAATATTAAACTTGACCCAGGCTTAGCATTTGGTACGGGTAACCATGCATCTACTTTCCTTTGTCTACAATGGTTAGGCAAAACCGATGTTAAAGATAAAGTCGTGATTGATTATGGTTGTGGTTCAGGCATCCTAGGTGTTGCAGCACTGCTTTTAGGTGCAAAGAAAGTCTATGCAACAGATATCGACCCACAAGCTGTCTTGGCGACCAAGCAAAATGCTGAGCTGAATGGTGTTCTTGAAAATCTTTATGTTGGATTACCTGAAGAGTTCAATGCAGAATTTAAAAACCAACAGGCCGATATTTTAGTTGCAAATATTCTTGCAGGCCCTCTTATGTCACTTGCTGAAGAATTCTCAACTTTGATTAAATCTGAGGGAGAGTTCGCACTTGCCGGCGTAATTGAAGAGCAAGTTACTGATGTTTCTAGTATTTATTCTGAATTTTTTGATATAGTAGAAGTCGAGAAACGTGAAGAAACCTGGTGCAGAATTTCTGGGTCACGTAAGGCTGTTTAATCTATGAAAATATAAGTATTTATGACTGAAAAACAAACCCGATGCCCAAATTGTGCTTCAATTTATAAAGTATCAGTTACGCAACTCACCGTTGCGCAGGGTATGGTTTGTTGTCCAAAATGTTCACATAATTTTAATGCATTAATTCATCTACAAAACAGCCAGCCTACTCAACCAAGGGGCAATCCTGATACGCCAGTGCAGAATGAGGTACAAAACCTCATGACGACGAAACGTCAAATAGAAACCAATGTCTTAGATATTTTTAATCGTAAAATTGAAAACTCCAATATTGATTTAAGAACTTATTTAAATAATTTGAATTATTTTAACAATGAACCAGTCAACAACATTCCCAGCTTAAATCTATCACAAGGTTTAAATAACCACGGGCAACATTTGATCAAAACAAAAAGTAAGTTTTACTATCTGGCGTGGAGCATGATTAATCTTGCCCTACTCAGCATTTTATTATTTCAAATCCTTTGGTTTAATCCAAACTTAACTGATCGTTATCCGTTTTTGAATACTGTCTTTACTCAAACCTGTGCCATCTTACAGTGTGATACTGTTGATCAACGCTATAAACAAATTGTGATTAGTCACCTTAAAGTTAAAGCACTTGATAGACAGGAGACTCAATTTTCAGGTCAACTCAATAACCAATATTCTAAAAGCTTAGAATTACCCCTAATAAGAGTAACTTTAAAAACTCAAAATAAGGTCATAGCTACGCATGTGATTACACCTGAGCAATATCTGATTGAAAGTTTAGTTGGAATTAAGCGTATTCCTCAAAATAGCCCATATCCTTTTAAATTTGTTGTTACAGAGCCAAGAAAAAGTTTTGATCAGTACCAATTAGACATTATTCACCCTTAAAATTAAAAAAAATTATAAAAAAATGAAAAAAAATGTAGTTTTCTTGCTCATTTTTTCTTAGACAATGGTATCATACGCGCCACGAAAGCTTTGTCCTGCAAACTCCTCGCATTTTTTCAAAAAAAATACTGTTTTGTTATGTGCTTTATATCCAATATCGCGCAAGTAGAACATTTTTTTGTTTAAAAGAGTGTTGTAACAAATATTAATCTATTGTTACGCTTATTTTTCACTCAACTCGACGATTTGTGGCAAGCTAATTGTTCTTGTTTTAGAGCCAACCGTTTTAGGATCTAAAACGGAGCTCAGATTTTTTTAGACCACATTTATATATTACTTTACCCAAGTAATATTTTGATTTTCGGATTAACTCGCATGAATAGCAAATCTCCTATTTTTACTGCACAATCTGACGTCGCTCTTCGTATTCACGTAGATCGCGCAGTTCGTCACTATTTTGCACAATTGCAAGGTGAGCAACCATCACAAGTGTACGACATGGTGCTAGCAGAAATGGAGAAACCTCTTTTATCTGTTGTCTTAGAATACACACGCGGGAATCAGACTCGCGCTGCTGAGATTCTCGGACTGAACCGTGGCACTTTACGCAAAAAGTTAAAAGCTCACGGTTTAATGAGTGAATAAATGATAAAATGCTCACGGCTTGCGTGGGCATTTTTTTTACCTATATTTTGCCTACCTGTTCAATCTCTAGACTTAAAAACTGTTGACGAAGATCATGACTATTAAACGCGCTTTAATCTCTGTTTCTGATAAAACCGGGATCGTTGAATTTGCCCAGAACCTTGTTGCTCTTGGGGTGGAAATTTTATCTACTGGCGGTACATATAAGTTGCTTAAAGACAACAATGTGGCTGTAGTTGAAGTTTCAGAGCACACAGGCTTCCCAGAAATGATGGATGGTCGTGTAAAAACACTGCATCCTAAAATTCATGGAGGCATTTTGGCTCGTCGTGGTCTAGACGAAGCTGTCATGGCTGAACACAACATCGATGCAATCGATCTTGTTGTCGTAAACCTTTATCCTTTTGCTGCTACTGTTGCTAAACCAGACTGCTCGCTTGCAGATGCAATTGAAAATATTGACATTGGTGGCCCAACAATGGTTCGTGCAGCTGCGAAGAACCATGCTTCTGTGGGGATCATCGTAAATGCGACTGATTATAAAACTGTAATTGCAGAACTTAAAGCGGATGGTGCTTTATCTTATGCGACTCGTTTCGATTTAGCGGTTAAAGCATTTGAACATACTGCCCAGTATGACGGCATGATTGCTTCTTACCTCGGTGCACGTGTTGGTAAAGAAGAAGGTCAAGCTGACAAATTTGCCCGTACTTTCAATACCCAGTTAAATAAAGTACAAGATCTTCGTTATGGTGAAAATCCACATCAATCCGCTGCTTTCTATGTAGAATCGACTGCAACTGAAGCATCGGTTTCAACTGCTAAGCAGTTACAAGGTAAAGAACTTTCTTATAACAATATCGCGGATACAGATGCAGCACTTGAATGTGTCAAATCATTTGCAAAACCAGCGTGTGTCATCGTTAAACATGCAAATCCATGTGGTGTTGCAGTATCGTTAGATGGTCTTAAGGCTGCATACGATCTTGCTTATGCAACTGATCCAGAATCAGCATTTGGTGGCATCATTGCATTTAACCGTGAGTTAGATGTTGCTACAGCTCAAGCAATTGTTGACCGTCAATTTGTTGAAGTGATTATTGCACCAAGTATTGCCGATGGTGTACTTGAAGTGACTGGCGCAAAGAAAAACGTTCGTGTACTGGTATGTGGCGAACTTCCTAAAATTGATGAACGTGCTTCACAATACGATTATAAACGTGTCAATGGCGGTTTATTGGTTCAAGACCAAGACCTCGGTATGATCACCAAAGATGATCTTAAAGTAGTAACTAAGCGTGCTCCTACTGAAGCAGAAATTGATGATTTAATCTTTGCTTGGAAAGTTGCCAAATACGTTAAATCCAATGCTATTGTTTATGCTAAAGGCCGTCAAACCATTGGTGTCGGTGCTGGCCAAATGAGCCGTGTAAACTCTGCACGTATCGCAGCGATCAAAGCTGAACATGCAGGTTTAGTGGTTGAAGGTGCTGTTATGGCATCTGATGCATTCTTCCCATTCCGTGATGGCATTGATAATGCTGCAAAAGCAGGTATCAAATGTATTATCCAACCGGGTGGTTCAATGCGTGATGAAGAAACAATTGCAGCAGCAGATGAAGCTGGTATTGCAATGGTCTTCACGGGTATGCGTCATTTCCGTCACTAATTCACCATAAATCATTATTTAAAAATCCCCCTAAGTCCCTCTTTCATAAGAGGGACTTGTCACGAACTACAGGACTCTTTAAATTCGTGATACCCCATCCTGTATAACGGGAGGTTGGGAGGGATTAAAAAAGGATACATAAGATGAACATATTAGTTTTGGGTAGTGGTGGTCGTGAACATGCATTGGCATGGAAAATTGCGCAAGACGATCAAGTCACTAAAGTTTTTGTTGCACCAGGAAATGCGGGTACAGCAACTGAACATAAATGTGAAAATGTTGCTTTAGATATTCTCAACAACCCTGCCATTATCGACTTTGCAAAAAATAATGCCGTTGATCTCATTATTGTTGGTCCTGAAGCACCGCTTGTAAATGGGGTAGTTGATGCAGGACGAGCAGCTGGCCTTAAAATTTGGGGGCCAACCCAATTTGCAGCACAACTTGAAGGCTCTAAAGCTTTCGCCAAACACTTTTTAAAACGTCATCACATTCCTACAGCATTCTATGATGTATTCACCGAAGTGGAAACAGCCAAAGCATTCGTAGAAAAAAATGGCGCACCAATTGTAATTAAGGCAGACGGCCTTGCTGCGGGTAAAGGCGTCATTGTAGCGATGACCAATCAAGAAGCGTTTGATGCAATTGATGACATGCTTGCAGGCAATAAATTTGGTGATGCAGGTTCGCGTGTTGTTATTGAAGAATTCCTTGATGGTGAGGAAGCATCTTTCATATGTATGATTGATGGTGACAACATCCTTCCTATGGCAACTTCACAAGACCATAAACGTATTTTTGAAGCTGACCAAGGTCCAAATACGGGTGGTATGGGTGCATATTCCCCTGCCCCTGTAGTGACTGCAGATGTTTTTGACAGAGTCATGAAAGAAGTTATGCGTCCAACCGTAGATGGTATGAAAGCTGATGGTCATACTTACACTGGTTTCTTGTATGCTGGCTTGATGATTGATGAGCAAGGGCAACCTCGTGTCATTGAGTTTAACTGCCGCTTTGGTGACCCTGAAACTCAACCGATCATGATGCGCTTAAAATCTTCTTTGGTTGATTTAGTAGAAGCTGGTATTGCAGGTAACTTACCCGCTGAAGCTGAATGGGATGAGCGTAAAACTGTTGGTATTGTGCTTGCATCTAAAGGCTATCCTGAAACTTCGAGCAAAGATGACGTGATTTTGGGTTTAGATACCCAAATGACAGATGCTAAAGTTTTCCATGCAGGTACAGCAAATAATGCCAATGGTGATGTAGTGACTGCTGGCGGTCGTGTACTTTGCGTTACAGCGTTAGGCAACACAATTGGTGAAGCGCAAGCAAAAGCCTTGGAACTTTGCCAAAGAGTGACTTTTGATGGTGTCCAATACCGTAAAGATATTGGTTACCGTGCGATTGCTCGTGAAAATGCTTAAACTCGATTGATTTGTAAAACCCGCTTAGGCGGGTTTTTTATTTGGTAAATCTCCAACGACAAACAGATCAAAAATTTACGTTTAAATAAAGATTATAAAACTCATATCTTCGTACATACATATTAGGTTTTTTCAGGTACAGCTTTTAGATGAATCACGTTGAGATAAGTTTAATTTTACTGAGTCTGCAAAAATACAAGAATAATTCCTGAAATTATATTCTTGTACAGATGAAGTATTATCTAATTCAATTGAAATATCTGACTGTATAAACCCTTCTCCAACCTCTTTTTTAAATTCATTCAAATCTGAGCAAAAAAGGTACTCTTTAGTGTTTTTATCAACCTGCAAATTTCCACTCACAACATCACCCAAAGAATTCCGAACCTCCAGAAATAACCAATTTATATGATTTGCTTTCTCCACTACTCTATTCTTTACAGCACATATTTTTTTGTTCACTATCTTATATTCAAAGTTATCTTCATATTTTTTCTTACAACCATTTAGCAAGAGTAATACAATAGATAAAAATAATGCTGTTTTTTTCATTTTATCTCACTATAAAATATAAATTAGAAGCTATAGTCATTGGATTATCTAATAGAGTCCCCTTGAGCTTAAAGTCTTTAGGATTATTCATTATTGGTAGCATTAAGTCCTGAATATATTGCCTCCAAAATGGATTAGAATATTTTCTCCAATATGAACTAAAATTAGCCTCATTAAAACCTGATAGAATTCTAAAATAGTCAGAAACGATAGTTGCTTGTTGCTCAAAATTAAAATCATTAAATTTTGAGCCATATTTTAATTGATATGAATATGCATCATAAATACTATCAGGAATCAGCCTATCTAAAGGTTGTAAAATGATACCTCTTTTACTCAGATTAAGCCCTTTTTGGTATTGCCACACATGTGTCATTTCATGAATAAACGTCATTCTTGATACTATTGTTAAATCACGGCCATTACCAACATTTGTATTACCTTTAAACTTTGGATTAGAAAAATCAGACTGGTATACATCCGAACCCGTTAAATTATCAGGGTAATGAGGACTTCCATATGGTGTAACAGGAACATCCTGTTTGGGTAAAATTGCACTATTAATAACTTTGACATTTTTATAGTTGATTGAGTCACGAAAGATCTTTTGACATATTGCTATCTCACCTGATGTTAAAGACCGATAATTTTTAGACTTATCTTCTCTAATAATTATTTAGAGTCTGCAATTGTATTTGTTATAAGATTATCTGTGATAAATCTAATTACTGACTTACCTGAAGGTATTTCAGGCATATTAGGTAATTTAAATCCAGGAACTTCGGGCAAATGTAAATCAGGGACAATTTTAAAATCCATACTCTATTCCCCGCAAAAACAAGATTCAGTCCAACTACTATTGACGATTAAATCAACAGAAATAATTTTTACAGCACCATTTGTTTTCAACCTTTTTGTATTACCTTTATCATCAGTAACATCTTTACAAGTTGAGCCATCATCAAAAGTAACTAAATATTCAAGATTGGCATAAGGCTCACCATTTATATCTCGCAATTGTAACTGTTCATCATAAGTATTTTTCTGATGTTCAATAAAATTATTTTTCATTAAAGGTGCTGTCACTGCATTACTCATTTCAACACTAGCCCCATTACTCATAACAGCAAGATCTGAAATTTTTAAATATTTTGAACCGCAAGTTGAACTATCACCATCAGCTACAGCACTCTTACCACTAACAACCACAAAACCTTGATTAGAAGCAATAGCCTTAGATTGAACTTTACATTTTGGACAAAAGTGAGTCATACCATCTAGATGCACTGCTTTACCTTCCACAAGAAAAGAAACATCACCTAAAATTATGACTCCGCCATGATCAGTCTTACAACCAACTATAATTAATGCTTTCATTATTATTTTCTAATTTAATCTTGGTTAAAGAATGTTCGATTTAAACATAACAATTTAAAAAAATGAATAGTTTTATTACAAAAAAATCTAATAAAAACAATAAATAAAATGAAAAATCAATAAATTAAATCAGCCGAAAACCAATAAATCAACTTTGCCTTTTATTCAAAAATCCTCTTAGTCAATTCTTCTTTCCACTATCTCAAAACAACTAAACAGTATGAGTTCAGCAAAAAAACACTTGTAATTGTAAAGTATCAGCCGCCTTTACGATTATTCATAGAAAAGCTTAATCCAACTTAATTTATAATAAAGATATTGTAAAAATTTAGTTTGAATCATAAGAATTCTCAACCTCATCAACACCACCAATGACCATTTGAAGCCAATCTAATAATTGAGGAAATTCCTGATACCCATCACTGGCTAGAAAATGTCCAGCATTGGGAATAATTTCATAAGGAAACTCTAATTTTTCAGCCAGCGAGATACTTAAATCAGCTGGAACATATTGATCATTACTCGATATAAACATCTTCCGATGCAATATTTTATTTTTAAAAGAAAAATCCTTATTCGTCTCAGCGATATATGAATCCAGTTTAGGTAATACTGCCAATTTATTCGAAAATCCAGATACACAGACAACACCACCTATCTGTTGAAAATCCGATTCAGACAGGAAATCAAGCAGCGTAATACATCCCAAACTGTGCGCAACAAAAAATGTATGTTGATCAATTTGAGCAATATTATTTTTTAAGGTTTGCTTCCACTGTAAAAGCTTTGGATTGTTAGAGTTCGGCAATGCGATCTTTACAACTTTAGTATTTTTATCTTGTAAATTTTCCTCAAGATAATCAAACCAATGATCATCCACCTTTGCACCATAGCCATGAATGATATAAACATTATTTTGAGCATATGCAGTATTTAGCAATAACAAACTGCTTAAAAAAAAGATGATTAATTTCATTTATTGATCTCTTTGATGTACATAAGATCTTCATGCTAAAGTATGACAGTAGTGTCAATGTCAATAACTGTTTGAATAAAATCCCCCTATTTCGCCTAACAATTTGAAATAACGCTTATCAGAGCACTGCTATAGATGCAGATCTAAGATTATTTTACTTATTCAAAAAAAAGATAATAAATCCTAAAAAATTTATATATTATGAATAAGTATAAAATTTAATCATTTATCGTTTTGCATTCAACAAAAGCATTTGTTTTCTTTATTAAATTAATAAAAACATTGATATTCATGCAACGACATCACCACCCAATGTCAACACGCAGCCACTATGTATAATTTTCATTTATTGATATGATAAACAGATCTTTAGAGTTTGTTTTAAACAATTAAAATTCTTTTAAAACAGGCTGCTAATCCTCAAATGTAAAGAATATAGATAGCGCAATCAGACAAGTACGTCACCGCATTATTTATTTTCAAAATGTTAAAAATTCGATTTAAATGATCGAGAATGCAAAGGACAAAATTCTACTGCATTTGCTACTTAGGACTTATTCATGAAAAAGCTGTTTGGCGTTTTACTTAGCGCGTCTGTGCTCACTCTTTCTGCTTGTGGAAAACAAGAAGCTCCAAAAAATGATGCTGCCCAAGCAGATGCAGGTAAAGAACAAGTCGTTACCATGGCTTCTACAGGTTCAGATGCAGATATTTGGCGCTATATCGCAACATTACCAGAAACAAAACAAGCTGGAATTAAATTAGAAGTTAAAAACTTCACTGACTATGTTGCAATGAATACAGCTGTGGCAAACAAAGAAGTCGATATCAATGCATTCCAATCTTATGCATATCTTGTTGCTTTCAATCAATCAAACAAAGAAAAAATTGCACCAATCTCTACAACATATTTAGAGCCAATGGGTATTTATTCTAGTAAAGTTAAAAAAGTTGAAGAATTTGCCAATGGTGCAACTATTGCTATTCCAAATGATGGCGCAAATGAATCGCGCGCATTGTTACTTTTACAATCTGCTGGTCTCATCAAATTAAAAGATGGTTTTGATTTAGTCAAAGGTACACCTGCTGATATTACTGAAAATGCAAAGAAAATTGTCATCAAACCAATTCAAATGGCGACTGCGGTACGTGCTAAAGATGAAGTTGATGCAATTGTTTTAGGCAATACTTTAGCAATGGAAGGTGGTTTAAACGTGCTTAAAGATTCAGTTTATTATGAGCCAGTTGACCAAACAACCAAAATGAATGTCAACGTACTTGCTGTTGCAGATGCACGTAAAGACGATGCCCTCTTGAAAAAAGTGGGTGAGTTATATCATGTTCCTGCTGTAGGTAAATATGTTCAAGAACACTTCGGTGGAACTAAAGTTGATGTGAATAAACCTGTAAGCTATCTTACAGAATCAAAATAGTTTTATAATGGATCAGGTCAATTGACCATTCTTTTATGAAAGGTCTATAGGCCCTCATAAAACAGGCAAAGTGAATTTGCCTGTTTTTTCTTTTTGCTATAGTTTTTGACGATATGATTGAATTTAAAAACATTTCAAAACACTATGAGTTGAAAGGTCAAACCATACGTGCACTGGATCAGATTAATCTTGAGATTCCAGCGGGCAGTATTTTTGGCATTATCGGCTATAGTGGTGCAGGTAAAAGTACCTTAATCCGTTTGATTAACTTGCTTGAGCGTCCTAACCAAGGACAAGTCATCATTAATCAAAAAGACTTTACGGCACTTGATGCACGTGCATTACGTCAAGAACGTGCAAATATAGGCATGATTTTTCAGCATTTCAATTTGCTACAAACCAAAACTGTAGCTGACAATATTGAAATGCCGTTAAAATTGCTTGGTGTCAGTAAAGACCAACGTGAAAAACGTTTAAATGAGTTACTTGAGTTCATTGATCTAAAGCATAAAAAAGATGCTTTTCCAGACGAACTCTCGGGAGGACAAAAGCAACGTGTCGGTATCGCACGCGCCTTGGCCAACCACCCCAAAATTTTACTTTGTGATGAAGCAACCTCTGCACTTGATCCACAAACCACGAAATCTGTTCTCGCTTTGCTTAAAAAGATTAATCAAGAGCAAGGGATTACCATTGTCATGGTTACGCATGAAATGGATGTGATCGAATCTGTTTGTGATTTTGTTGCCGTCATGGAACAAGGCAAAGTGATTGAAACAGGTTCTACCTTAGAAATTTTTAGTCAACCGCAACACCCCACGACTAAAAACTTTATTCAAACCGTTTTACAGCAACAACTCCCTGTTAATATCTTAAACAATCTCGAAAATCAAAATCATAAAAGTATTTATAGTCTGCAATTTTTGGGTACTTCAGCGCAAGAAACTGTGGTACAAGCAGCAATTAAGCAATTTGATGTCAGCTTAAATATTTTATTTGCCAATATGACTGAAATTAATGGTTCAGTGATCGGTCAAATGTTTATACAACTTTTGGGAGATGCTGAAAGCATTCGGCAAACCATAGATTTCTTTGAAAAAAATGGGGTCAAGGTGGAACAGTCAGGAGTTAGACTATGAGAGAACTCATTGTACAATGGCTCACTACGCTCACAGCACCATTTTGGAAAAGCTCTTTAAGCATTGACCAGTTTGTTACAGCGATGCAAGAAACCATCCAAATGGTCATTTTTGCAATGCTGTTTGGTACCATTTGGGGCTTTATTCAGGCAATTACCTTACTGGTCACTCGCCCTAATGGCATTTTACCCAATCGCGCTGTTTATCAGATTTTAAATCCTATCGTCAATGCGCTACGTTCCCTACCCTTCATTATCCTGTTGATTGCGGTTTTCCCACTCACCAAAGCGATCGTGGGTACAACTATTGGTACTTGGGCAGCGATTGTGCCGTTGACCATTTATGTGGGTCCTTATATTGGTCGTCTTGTAGAAACATCATTGCTTGAAGTAAATGAAGGGATTATTGAATCTGCACAAGCAATGGGTGCTTCGCCTTGGCAGATTATCTTTAAATTTATTATCCCCGAATCTCGTAGCTCACTCATTCTGAGCCTTACCACAGCAACCATTAGCTTAATTGGTGCAACAGCAATGGCGGGTGCTGTAGGGGCTGGTGGTATTGGTGATTTAGCAATTTCCTATGGTTATCAACGTTTCGATCAAAGTGTAGTTTATCTTACTGTGATTGTCTTATTGATCCTTGTACAAATTGTACAGAGCCTCGGAAATTGGTTATCTAAGCTTCGATAATCTTTGCATCTCATTTTCAATTCTTCTTACTTCTAAAATCATACCCTCCTTGTTGAGGGTATTTTTTTAGTTAGCTACAAGATATAAATCTTTATAAAAGTTTGTAGATCCTTTTTAATTCTACTCATTTAATCATCTGCTCTTGATCAATCCTTCAGAACTGATTAAGTTATAGAAAACTTAAGAAATATTTGAAATGAATAATTTTACTCAAACAGTCACCTCACTACTCCTTTTGCTACCTATTTGTAGTTTTGCACAAGCTTCAGACGATTACACCACCACAGTAAAAGTCAATGGTGTAGAGCTCAACCAAGCGCTAAGTGCAACGCAAATTGAAAAATTGCTCGGAAACACCTCTCAAAAAACTATAAAAGCATTTTCTGAATGTAGTGGGAACTATGAATATTCAAGCTCTACTGCATCAGGGAAAAAACTGATGTTTGAAATTTATAGTGAAGACAATCCACAGATTAAGTCTAACTCCTTCTATAAAACCAAAAATAATTTTCAACAACTTGGCACAACCAAAGGACGAGTTTGGCTTTCTTGGACAAATGCACCAGCAATCACAGATACAATCCTGATTAACAATAAACCCATCACTAATCTATATAGCATCAATCAATTTAAAAAAGACTTCCCAAACAGCGCCAAAACTGGCACCAGTGTTTTAATTTTAACGGCATCGGAAGCCAAAGAATTTTTAAAAAATCCTGCTGAGTTTGAAGCGGGCTATCTCGCCTACGTCAATTTTAATTTTAAAAATGGCAAACTAAGCAAATTAGAAATCAACCAAGGGATGGCCTGTTAAGTTTTATTGAGAATAGCATATTGATCTATATGCTATTCTCTAAAAGAATAACCTACCATATGACTTGTTTGTTTAAGCAAATAACATGTCGCACTATCGAATTACATATGTTTTCACATAAAAAAGACTGTAATCAGCTTTCTAACTTGTCTATAGCCTGATTTTGCTATTAAATTTGTGTCAGCATATTCATGGAATTAAACGATGCAATTTAAAATTCACGTCATAGATGTAAAAAATCAATTACAAAACTATATTTGGCTGATCGAAGAAAGTCAAAGCCATGATATCGTTGCAATTGATCCCACTGAAGCATCACTCGTTGAAAATTATTGCCTTGAACATCACCTGAATTTAAAACAAATTTGGCTCACACACTGGCATAAAGACCATATTGGTGGTGTTCCAGAATTGATCGCAGACCATAATATTCCTGTTTATGGGCCGCGCGCTGAACTGAGTCACATTCCTTTTATTACCTACCCACTACAACACGATGATCAATTTGAATTTCATGGATTAAACATCGACATTATCGCAGTACCAGGTCATACCCTAGGACATGTCGTTTATTTTATTGATGAATTAGACAGTGTTTTCTGTGGTGATACCCTTTTTGCTATGGGTTGTGGACGTATGTTTGAAGGAACTGCTGAACAATTTTATCACTCTCTCAATCGACTCGCCGCTTTACCACCAAGAACCAAAGTTTACTGTACACATGAATATACCCTTTCTAATGCACAATTTGCTTTGCATATCGAACCAGAGAACCGAGCAATACAACAACGTGCCGAAGAGATCCAACTGCTTCGTGAACATGGGCAAATCACATTGCCCAGTACCATTGAACTTGAGCTTGAAACCAATCCTTTTTTACGTGTCGAAAGTGCTGAAGAATTTGCGCGTATTCGCGCATTGAAAGATAATTTTTAAGCAATCACGATTATTGTCCTCACAATGTTAAAACTGCGCCAACCTAAGCCTCTGTTTTTAAAAGCCTCTCAGCGGGCGGTACTGATATTACATGCATATACCAGTACCGTTCAAGATATGAGGGCCTTGGCAAAATTTCTGCATCAAAATGGCTACACTTGCTATGCACCTAGCTACGCTGGACATGGTTTAACGATTGATGAGTTTCTCACTTACACTACAGAGGATTGGTGGCGAGATACACATAATGCTTATCAATTCTTAGAAAATCAGGGTTATAAGCATATTGCTATCATTGGGGTATCTTTAGGCGCAATTTTATCATTAAAACTCACTGAGTACTTTCCGATTGATGCTTGTATTAGCATGTCTGCACCACAGGATCGAAATGTAAATGATCTCTTTAAGCGATTAAAACACTATGCAGAATATCTTCATCAATTTCAGAATAGCGATTTAGAACTAGACATAAAAAGCTTAGAAAATAAAGCAACAATACAACTACACCAATTGCATCAGTTTATTGCCGTAACCATAAGCAATGTTTCTTTAATTCGCGCGCCTATTTTTTTATTGTATGGTGAATTAGATGATGTACATTATCAATCCAGTGCACAAATTATTTATAATCATGTCAATTCCACAGAAAAACAGATTAAAAGCTATCCCAAGACAGGACACCTCATGACCTTAGGCAAAGATCAGGCTGAATTATTTAGTGATATTTTAGATTTTTTACAACAACATCATCCTGTTCGACTGCAATAATCTATTCTTCTGTTAAATTTACTTACATTTATTCAAACTAAAAATGAGAAAATTTCTGCTTTTAAAAATAGATATCTTTGCATCAAAATATTACAAGGACAATTTCCACACTATTTTAACAATTTGTTTTATTTAACTATTTTATAATAAATTCACATTTTATTCATATTTATAGCAAAAAAATACGCAATGATACAAAAGCCTCATTTCTCAAATTGCTCAAATATTGATATAAAAAATAAGTTTCATCAAATTTCCCCTTTAAAAATTTAATGATCACCCCTATTAAATTTATAGGCAGGAATTAAGGAGATCTTCTGTGAAAAAGGTTGTAAAGGCAAAGAATTTAATCGCTTTTCGTATTTGGTTAGAAAAATTAGGCTATTCAGTAAAAAATTTAGCTGATGGAAAAGGATTTACTTTCAGCTTTAAAAAAGAATATGGTTTAGTCACTTGTGATTTATCAGGTAATAACTTAGCGATACAGCTCGGTGAAGAGTTTGAGGATCACTTAAAGGCTTAGTAAGTGTGTAAATGAAGTTTCTCTTTAAAAAGACCTAAACGATTTCGTTTAGGTCTTTTTTTGATCTGGATAAAATTAAATTCCCAAAACCTATGACTAAGATAAGATACAGCATCGTCAGAATAAAATTTAGGCATAAAAAAAGCATGATTTTCATCATGCCTTTTTAAATTTGGTGGGGACGGAGAGACTCGAACTCTCACACCTTGCGGCGCTGGAACCTAAATCCAGTGCGTCTACCAATTTCGCCACGTCCCCGAATAAAAACTAACGTTTTAGTCTTTTTAAATAACTTGGCAGAGGATCAAGGACTCGAACCTTGACGAACGGTTTTGGAGACCGTCATGCTACCATTACACCAATCCTCTATAACACTTCATTTTGCTTCAGTACCGCAAAATGAATTGCTTGGTGGGGACGGAGAGACTCGAACTCTCACACCTTGCGGCGCTGGAACCTAAATCCAGTGCGTCTACCAATTTCGCCACGTCCCCAATGGCTGTGTATATTATAGAGATCGTTTTATTATGACAAGCCCTTTTTTCGAAAAAGACACTCGTTTGTTTAAATAAAAAACAAATGTTGCAAATACTGCTTTTTGTTTAAACAATTTGGCTTAATACTTGTTTTATTTGATAAATATTTGAACAACGTTGCCCTGTTTTTTTCATTAACATTGCTGTTAAAACCATTTCAAAAATTTTAAATCGCTCTGGTAACACCACATTTAACTCCTGACAATGCAAAAATGCCCAATCTTGATAGCTTTTTGCAGATAGCCGCTGTTGTGTCAACCACTCCAACCAAACGATTCCCAACGCATAAATATCGGATTGAAATGATTTTGCTTGCGCATGAAACAATTCTGGTGCCATATACCTTGGTGTTGCTGTATGTGTCTCAATACTTGTTAGATTTGCGTCTTGAGCTATTTTTACAGCCTGTTCAAAGTCAATCAAATAACTTTTTCCACCCTTAACCCGAAAGTGCTCAACTTTGATATCGCCATGCAGATAACCATAGTCATGCAGATGTTCAAGCACATCTAAGCTGAGTATCAATCGTATACCAATTTCAGCCAAGCTAAGTAAATCAGGTGCATCCTGAAAAAGCTTTGGGACATCTTCCACCCATAAAGCTTGATCAATGACCTCTTCTTCAATTTTAAATTGCTGAAATGGATCAAATATTGAAAAGTTTAATATTACAGGCTGAGATTCTGTCTCCAATGCATTCAATTTGCTATAGCAGTTTAGCTCATTGAAAAAGTGCTGTTGATAACAGCGATTCGAATTTTTGAGCTGCAATTTCAACCAAAACCATTGCTGTCCCTGTTGAATTTGATAAACACGGCGACCAAATTTTTGACTTTGGATTGAATTATATGCAACTGGAAGAATTCTGCTTTGGCTCATACTTCGATCAATTGTTCTGCTGGTATATCTTTCGTCATAGGATGATTCAAAACTTCTAGACAATGTTGGATTGTTTTACCAATACGTGCATGTGTTTCTATACTTGAAATTTTTGGCCAAGTTGCACGCTCACCTTCTCGTTGCAACAGCTTAAATAGATATGGGCGTGGGTTCTGTAACATATAGCTATAATGGCGTAGACTATACTCCCCAATAATATTGACATCACCATAGTAGCGCTGGTCAATAATACCGTAACCGTGATCGAGTAAACGACGCATAGATGGCACTCTTCCCATACGACCTCGAGCAAAATCCATGATCCCCATTGCAGCCATGCGTCCTTGACTACGTACGATACGTTCAGGCCAACTCAGTAAATCTCTACGGTAACGTTCTTCATCATTTTGCATAAACGGTACAATATGTGGATTAACCTGACTGGCAATGGTGTAATTCAAATTATAAAGACGTGACATGCGCTCTTGAGGGAAATCATTTCGTACGCTGCCATCCACCCAACGGGTATTGGCCAAATAAGGAGTATGTACACCATCGTAACGTTTACTAATTAAACGCACAGGTGGAAATAAAACAGGTACAGCACAGGATGCCAATACTGCACTCCAGACCAACAAATCTGGTGAGGTATATTTATTCATGATGCGTACATCTTCTTGAGAAACATCATAAGGTGCAACGGTGACATTAATATCCAAGCCTGATTTTTCAAAAGCCTCATGAAAAGTCACATCGCCTAAATTTTCAACCAAGAATTTTTTAAGATATCGGACATCTGCAAAACCACCATTGCCTTTGATTAATTCTTTTACACTACGAAAGTGAAAAGCTTCGCTATAAAATTGGTCACCACTGAGTAAGTTTGGAATTTCACCTGGTTCATTTACCCCCAACATCGCCGTCATAATTGCGCCAGCACTCGAACCTGAAAGTACTTTGGGCATCAAGTCTTGTTCCATCAATGCTTTACAAACGCCACTATGAAATAAACCCAATGTAGCCCCACCTGAAAACATCAATGCAGGTTGACCATAGGCCTTTTCACAGTTTTCAAAAAACTTCCTTTTACTTTCATGACATAAAGTTTGGCAACCATCTGAAGCGATGAATGCCAAACTATTACTCACTTCCTCAATATAATCTTCAATTATTTTTTTTGTCCCAACATAGGTATGCGCAAATAACATCGGGTGCCCAATATTGGCAACATCATGACTAAATCCCTCTCTAAGGATATACATCAAGTCTTGGGTTCGATTTTGCATTCGGTAACGGCGTAATAAATTTAATCGATGGGAAATAATTTCAGCATCAAAATATGGTGAGGTATTATCTAGCTTCCACTCCTGTGCCCCCGTTTCTTCATCCAGTTTTAACGCTATAGATTTCCACTCTTCATAGTTTTCTGCATGTTTCAGTTTTCTTTTTAGTTTTTTAATACGATAAGCCTGATGCGGATTTAAATCTTGAGTAAGTTCTAATAACATTTCTAATATTCCTTTGATTTTTAATCCGACACTTTTAAATACCTGTCGATAAACTATGCTGAAAAATAACCAGATAATCAATTACCATAAGTCATTTAATTCTTGCTTTAGATTCCAATTATCGCCTATTGAGATTAGCTCAATAAAATTACTGTGCTAATATCAACCACACATTGTAATTTCTGAAAATAGCGAACGGATATGGCAACTTTCGACTTACCTGACAATATCATCCAAAAATTATCCACTGTTCTGGATCAGTTACATCAAGTCCTTCCTGAAAAGAAACAAGATACTGACTTTAAAGCAGTGGCTTTTAGGTGGCACGATAAACAACTCAAAGCGATTTATAACCCGAAAGCAATGCATTTGGATGATCTTAAAGGGATTGAACGGCAGAAAGCTAAAATTTTACAAAATACTGAACAATTTCTACACGGCTTACCTGCCAACGACATTTTACTGACTGGCTCACGCGGCACAGGAAAATCATCCATTGTTCGCTCTTTACTTACTCAGTATGCAGAACAAGGCTTACGTTTAATTGAAATTGAACGAGATGATTTGTCTGACTTGCCAGAAATTCAAAAAATTATTAAAGATCGGCCAGAAAAGTTCATCGTTTATTGTGATGACTTGGCATTTAATGCTGAAGATGAAAATTACCGTAGTTTAAAAAGCGTGTTAGATGGCTCGCTACAATCTGGCTCAAGTAATTTTGTGATTTACGCAACCAGTAACCGTCGTCATTTATTGCCCGAATTTATGCATGAAAACACGCCTGTAACCAAAGTCGATGTGCCGCAATATAAAGAGTTGCATCCGCAAGAAGCCATCGAAGAAAAGATTTCATTATCAGATCGTTTCGGTATGTGGTTGTCTTTTTATCCAATGGATCAAAATCTTTATTTAGAAATTGTGGAACATTATTTGGCAAAAGCAGCAATGCCCTTTACTGAGGATGTTCGTGCGGAGGCTTTAAGATGGTGTCAGGCACGTGGTCAACGTTCAGGTCGTGCAGCATATCAATTCTCTAAACATTGGATTGGTTCAGAACGTTTAAAGGCATTATAAGCCCAACTTTTTTAGATATACAAAGCTCTAACTGAATAATAGTCAGGGCTTTAAATTATTCATCAAATAAATCGGTTCAATATACATGACCAAGCTAAGCGAATAGCAGACTCTCCAATAAAAGATCATATTTTTATTGGCTTAGTCATCCTAAACTTATTTATCGCACATTAAAGTGTCCCTGCGTGTTGGTCTCATCTGAACACAATCGCACGGACGAACACTGCTACTTTATTTAATCCATATGATTCAAATAAAGCTTAATTTCTTTATTCCCATGCAAAACCGCCTGCCAACATATAACTCAAACTGACTGCTGGTTAATCATGCAACTAAAAGCCAAAATTAAAAAATTCAGTATATTTAGATATATTTCAATAACTTAAATTCAAATCAATAATTCATCCAGAACATTTTATTTCAGCACATCACAGTTTAAGCGTGATAAAATAGCCGGCAGTTTCATATAGGATAGGTCTATGCAGTTTGTTCATCTTGGTATTCATACCGAATTCTCTATTACAGAATCGATCGTACGTATACCTGATCTGATTAAAGCTGCCGCATCTGATGAAATGCCTGCTTTAGCCATTACAGACCTATCCAATCTGCATGCAGCAGTTAAGTTTTACAACAAATCGCTGGGGAAAGGGATTAAACCTATTTTCGGCAGTGTAATTCGATTAAACGATGCCAACCATAAAGCAACTTTACTGGCGATGACCAATAAGGGATGGCGTGGGCTGACTGAAATTGTCTCTCGTGGCTTTATTGAAGGACAACAACTGTCGATTCCATGTGTACAAAAAGAGTGGGTGCTTGAACAGTCTCAAGACATCATTGTACTTTTGGGTCTACATAGTGATGTCGGAGAAATGCTTTGTGCAGCTTATCCTGAAAAAGCCGAACCGCTGTTAGAACAATGGATCGAAAAATTTGGCAATCGTGTTTATTTAGCATTGACGCGAACAGGTCGCCCATTAGAAGAAAGCTTCAATGAAGAAGCAGTTAAACTTGCTGCAAAATACAATATTGGTGTTGTAGCACATAATGATGTGCATTTTGTTAGACCAGAAGATTATGAAGCACATGAAGCACGCGTTTGTATCGCAGATGGATATGTTCTAGGTGATAATAAACGCCCTAAGCACTACAGCCCTGAGCAATATTTTAAAACCTCTGCTGAAATGATTAAGTTATTCGCAGATATTCCAAGTGCGATAGAAAACACCTTACAAATTGCAAAGCGTTGTACAGTTTCACTCCGTTTAGGATTCCATGATCTACCAGACTATCCGATTCCGGAAGGGCATACCATCCATTCTTACTTTGAGCATCTTTCTGAAATTGGTTTAGAAGAACGCTTAGACTTCCTTTATCCTGTTGAAACACGTGATGAAGATTGGGCTGAAATTCGTAAGCCTTATGATGAACGTCTGGCCTATGAGCTTGGCATTATCAATAAAATGGATTTCCCCGGTTACTTCCTCATCGTTATGGACTTCATTCAATGGTCTAAAAATAATGGTGTTCCTGTAGGCCCTGGTCGTGGTTCAGGTGCAGGCTCACTGGTCGCTTATAGTTTAAAAATTACCGACTTAGACCCGCTGCGTTATGACCTACTCTTCGAGCGTTTCTTAAACCCAGAACGTGTATCCATGCCCGACTTTGATATCGATTTCTGTATCGCTGGGCGTGATAAGGTCATCGATTATGTGGCACGCCATTATGGTCGTGATGCGGTTTCTCAGATTGCAACCTTCGGTACCATGGCTGCTAAAGGTGCGATTCGAGATGTAGCAAGGGTTTTAGGTAAATCTTACGGTTTGGCAGATCGTATTTCTAAAATGATTCCGACTAAACCTTTAGGTCTCACCTTAGAAGAATCTATTGAGGCTGAACCACAACTTAAAGATATCGTTACCAATCCATCCAACCCAGATTATGACGATGCTGCTGAAATCTGGGAAATGGCGCTCAAGCTTGAAGGCATTACCCGTAATACTGGTAAACACGCTGGTGGTGTGGTCATCGCACCAACCAAAATCACCGATTATTCGGCAATTTTGTGTGAAGCTGATGGTACAGGGCGGGTTGCCCAATTCGATAAAGATGATGTAGAAGCTGCAGGTTTAGTAAAATTCGACTTCTTGGGTTTACGTAACCTTACTGTAATTGAAGATGCGATTCAAAATATCAATAAGCGTATTCAATCTGATAAGCCGTTAAATATTTCAAACATTCCCTTAGACGATCCTAAATCCTATGCAGTATTTGCTGATGCAAATACCACCGCGGTATTCCAGTTTGAATCCGTGGGCATGAAAAAAATGCTTAAAGAAGCACGCCCAAGTAAATTTGAAGAAATTATTGCCTTCGTATCCTTATATCGACCGGGTCCAATGGACCTTATTCCTGACTTTATCCATCGTATGCATGGTGGGGAATTTGAATACTTACATCCGCTGTTAGAAAGTGTACTCGAACCCACTTATGGGATCATGGTATATCAGGAACAGGTGATGCAAGCCGCACAGTTCTGTGCAGGCTATACACTGGGTGGTGCAGATTTACTTCGTCGTGCGATGGGTAAAAAGAAAGTCGAGGAAATGGTCAAGCAACGTGCCACCTTTATTGAAGGTGCTGCGAAAAAAGATATTGATGAAGGTACAGCCAACCATATATTTGACTATATGGAAAAATTCGCAGGCTATGGTTTTAACAAATCACATGCCGCCGCTTATGCTTTAGTTGCCTATCAAACGGCTTGGTTAAAAGCACATTACCCTTCTGAATTTATGGCTGCGGTCATGTCTTCGGAAATGCAAAATACAGATAACATTGTATTTTTAATTGATGACTGCCGAATCAACAACTTAGTGGTATTGCCGCCATCGGTAAATATGTCGTTTTACCAATTCTATGCCAGTGATGTAAACACCATTATTTATGGTTTAGGTGCAATTAAAGGTGTCGGCGAACAGGCCATGCAATCCGTGATTGATTCACGTGAGCAAGATGGTCCTTTTAAAGATTTATTTGATTTCTGCCACCGTGTAGATTTGAAAAAAATCAATAAAAGAACATTGGAAGCATTGATTCGCGCTGGTGCACTGGACTGCTTGGGAATTGAACGCTCAAGTTTAATGGCACAACTTCCAGAAGCTGTCCAAGCCGCTGAACAGGCACGTTCAAATCGTGAAACGGGTATCATGGACTTATTTGGTGAAGTTGAAGAGGTTCAACGTAAGCCGGCTAAGCCTGTAAAACCGTGGTCTGATGAAGTGCGTCTAAAAGGCGAAAAAGATACATTGGGTTTATATCTGACAGGTCATCCAATTGATGTCTATCGTGCAGAATTAAAATCATTTATTCCAAATAAAATTAATGAATTAACCCCAACTCGCCGTGGTGTAACTACTGTTTTCGCAGGTTTAGTGGTCGATATTGCCAATTTCCCAAATCGGATGATGATTACCCTTGATGACGGCACAGCACGTATCGAAGTCTCTGCAAATCATGAACGCTTCCAACGCTTTAAAGACATTATTCAAAATGAAAAAGTGGTTGTGATTGAAGGTGAAATTTATGAACGTGAAGGTTTTGACCGTCCTATGGGACGTTTGACCAAAGCATTCACTCTCAATGAAATTCGACAAAAGCGTGCCAATAGCATTGCCATAACACTGAATACTGAAGTGATGACTAAAACTTTAGCCTCGGATATTCAAAAGATCTTACTGCCCTTCTGTAATGTCGATATGTGCCAACATATCCCAATGCAGATCCAGTTAGATTACGACTATGCCACAGCTGAGTTACATTTAGGTCAACAATGGAAAGTTGCCCCATTGGATGAGTTACTTTCGAAATTACGTGATTACTTCGGTAAAGAATCTATTCATATTGAATACCAAGTCAAATCTAAAGCGGCAAAAGCCGTTGATCATCGTGGACTTGCCCAACCGACTCAAGTTGCACCGCCACCAGAAAATATGAGTATGGATGATGCAATGGATGACTATATGGCAGATGCAGGCCAATTCTCTTAACCTCCCTATTTGAATTTAAAGCTTAATATTTTGGAATATTCATGGATATTTTCGACAATGCTGTGATTTCACAGCATTTAAGTCATGTACGTATTGTCATGGTCAATACCACACTTCCTGCCAATATTGGAAGTGCTTTACGTGCGATGAAAACAATGGGCTTAACTAAACTTGTGCTTGTTGCGCCTAAAACCTACCCTCACCCAGATATAGATGCGTTGGCAGCTGGTGCAGCAGATCTGATCGAGCAAATAGAAATTGTCGACAGCTTAGAAAATGCCATTAAAGATTGCCATATTGTATTTGGAACCAGTGCGCGTAGTCGCACCATTCCGTGGCCTTTGCTTGATGCACGCCCTGCGGCTCAAAAATCAATGCAAGCGGTTATTCAACACCAGCAAGAAATCGCTATTGTCTTCGGTCGTGAAGATCGTGGTTTAACCAATGAAGAGCTTGCACTGGCAAACTTTCACGTTACAGTCCCAGTAAATAGTGATTATGGCGTGTTAAATGTCGCTCAAGCAATTCAAGTGCTGTGCTATGAAATGCGTATGGCAACGTTAGAACTGGCTGATAAGAAACTGGATACTGAAGCGATGATGCGTGTAACAGATTCAGAAGATATGCACTGGGATGAACCTTTGGTCACACACGAACAAATGGAACAGTTTTATCCGCATATTGAAAAAATGTTGGCTGAAATCGAGTTTTTAGACCCTAAAAACCCACGTTTACTGCCTTTACGCTTGCGTCGATTATTTGGGCGTATACAATTAGATAAGATGGAATATCATTTATTAAGAGGCATTTTTAGTCGAGTTCAAGCCTTAAATAATGGTACATGGAAAAAGTCAAAAGATGAGGATCAAAACTAATGCTAAAACAGCTTAAAGAAGATATCCAAGCTGTATTTGCGCGAGATCCTGCTGCGCGTAATACATTTGAAGTTTTAACCACATATCCTGGGATACATGCATTAATCATGCATCGTGTTGCCCATGAATTATGGGAAAAAGATTGTAAAACTTCAGCGCGTATTTTGTCTTCTTTTAGTCGTTTTGCAACAGGTATTGAGATTCATCCTGGCGCTAAAATAGGTAAACGCTTTTTTATCGATCATGGCATGGGTGTGGTAATTGGTGAGACAGCAGAAATTGGTGATGATGTCACCCTGTATCATGGAGTGACTTTAGGTGGCACAACATGGAATAAAGGTAAACGTCATCCTACTTTAGCTGACGGTGTTGTGGTGGGCGCAGGTGCAAAAATCCTAGGCCCTTTTGTGGTGGGTAAAAATGCTAAAGTAGGTTCAAATGCTGTGGTGACAAAAGCTGTACCGGATGGCGTCACGGCTGTAGGTAATCCTGCTCGCTTTATTAGCAAAGATAAAGAAATCATCTCAACACCTGAACCAAGTTGTCCAGAAGAAATGAGCAGTGTTATTGAAAATACAGAATTTCAGGCCTATGCAGCTGTACCAGAACAATCCGATCCTATGCTTGATGGTATGCGTGTTCTATTAGATCGCTTAGAACAAAATGAAAAGCGCCTCAATATTTTGTGCCAGCGTTTATCAATTTTAGACCCAACGTTCAATTTACAACACAATATTGAGCAGCCTTTGAGTGAAGATGAAATCAAAATCATTGAAGAAGTTAGACGTGAATGTGAGGCGCAAAACCATTCATCGAAAGCATAAGGCTGCTTGGGGTCTGTTGACAATTCGTCTACGTTTGCGACTACGTGTGTTT
>Ga0256903_1000110_pt1 | contig 24789 bp, 28 predicted proteins | sample MC6MC0741MT_FD_190195 | JGI IMG/M metagenome (GOLD analysis project Ga0256903, IMG submission 190195) | Metatranscriptome of enriched soil aggregate microbial communities from Iowa State University, Ames, United States - MC6-MC0741-MT... | ecosystem: Environmental > Terrestrial > Soil >... | reverse complement strand
CATTTCATAAATGGCTTGCGTTGTAGGTTAAAATTGAGCATGAGACGTATACGTCGTAAAGCATGAAGAGAATAGCGAGACTATTTTCGAGTTTCATAACGAAGGCTGAGATAATTTTAGCCATAACCTGAGCAAGAACAAAGCACGGCTTTGTTTGCAGCGCAAGGCGCAGCGGGGACTAGCGTGTTTTTTGCCTCTACGTCGTTACCTTGCGAAACGATGTTTCTTATCATTTAGAATGACTAAATTTCGTATTTCGTGCCTAGTATCGCCTAAAAAAACTCATAGTCGCAAACGTAGACGAATTGTCCACAGACCCTATGATTTCAGGCATAAAAAAGCCGAATCATTGATTCGGCGTTCTATTCAACATCGTAGACTGTATTTTACTTTTTATTTATATCTTTCAATTCAATTTGTTTATGCTGCGGTTCAACTTCATGCGCTTCACCATCAATAATGGTTGAATCACGATGTTGCCCAGATTGCTGGTTTTGCATATCCTGCATTTGACGCATCAAATCTGCAAATGGGTTTTGACCTTGAGCACCACCCATGTCCCCCATTCCACCCATCATATTGTTCATCATGGCTTGTTGCTTTTTCGCCATATATTTCATACCTGCATTTTTAATTGCATTCTGTACAGGTGGAAGAATAACCAGTAGCGCCAAGACATCGGTGATTAAACCTGGAATCATCAACAAAATACCCGCAAATGCTGTCGCCATTTTTTTGGCAATTGCAGGATCATTCCCCATCATTCCTGTCATTTGCATTTGTTGTAATTGCGGCATAATTGTTGCGGTACTTGAGCGCAACAAGTTTAAACCAATTACAAAAGCAATGATAAACCAGAAAAATACGTACCAACCGCTAATGAACTGGGCTACACCAATCCATACAGCAATTTCAAGAATCGTACCAATTAAAATAATAGGAAAAAGTTTCATCGAAACAAGGCATCTCAAAGATAAATTAAAAGTGAGCTTGAAAATTCACATATAAAAACAATGAATTTCGTTGCTTCTATCATTTATATGGGCAGTTAAAAAATTTTAAAGGGTAATTTTGTGTTCTAACAGCGATTTTGTATATTTGTGCAATTTATTGACTAAGGTTTTACAAATAATGAGCACCCTCGCACTGTGCTTATAGGAAATAATACTGATGTGTACTTTGATTATACAACTAAGTGAAAATTTTACTTACAATTCATTTTTAGAATCATATAATTGAAGCAAGACTTACGATAAGCAGTATTATGCCTTTAATTATTGGAATTGACCCCGGTTCACGCTTAACAGGTTATGGCATCATTGAAAAAGATGGTCAAAAACTTACTTTTGTTGATGCTGGTACAATTCGCACTGAAACAACTGAAATGCCTGAGCGACTCAAACGAATTTTTGCTGGAGTTGAACGCATTGTTCAGTTTCATGGCCCTACAGAAGCTGCTGTAGAGCAAGTATTTATGGCACAAAACCCTGATTCTGCTTTAAAACTTGGGCAAGCGCGTGGTGCTGCAATTGCCGCATTGGTCAATTTAGACTTACAAGTTGCAGAATATACAGCTCGTCAAATTAAACAATCTGTTGTGGGCTATGGTGCTGCAGACAAAGAACAAGTTCAGTTGATGGTGATGAAGTTACTCAACTTATCAATCCAACCCCAACAAGATGCTGCCGATGCACTCGCTGCAGCAATTTGCCATGCCCATGCTTCTGGCAGTATGAGCAAACTAGCTGTACTGAATGCTTTAGGCGGTATGGCTCGTGGGCGGAGTCGCAATAGTAGTCGTCGACGTTAATTTATATACTCCACCAAAACGCCTCGCTCTACCCATGTCTAAGCCCAAGCTATATCAGTCATAAAGGTGAATTCAAAGCGTTTTTATTTATTGAGATGGTACAGCCCATCTCAAGTTAAATAAGGCAAAGTATCTTTTCGAATCTCACGAATACTGGGCTGCTTCGTATAGGTTGCAATTAACATTTTTCCAGAAGTTCTTAAATTTTTCTTCTGTTCTGAATCAACACGAATCAACACCAACTCTTCAGGGATACGTGGATTACTCCCTTCTCGACAAATTATGAAATTTTGATTCCGTTCAAGAATGGTATAACTTGGAAATTCTTTTTGCAACTTTGCTTTAAATGACAAAGACTTATCTTCTTTTTTTCCACTATCGAGTTGGGTATAAATAATCAATACCAAACACGCAGCAAATACAATTCCAACAACTAAATATTTATCAATCATGTAATTTCACTCGAATATACTTCTGCTGTTTTTCATTATACTGATAAACATGGGTTTCATTTATAGGCACAATTTTAGCGATATCACCAACATAGATTTGTTGCGTACCAGAATAGTGAATTTCAATATCGTACAAACCCTCATGCTCAGTGCTTAAAAAACGATAATCAGCTTGTGTATTGTAGATTTTATCACTTCCTGTCACTTCATTGTCATTCCCAATTTCTGCAACTTCCAATTTGACCATTGCAGGGTTTTCATCAAATGGGATGATATAGAGCGTGCTCGTTGAATAGCCTTCCTTGTCGACTATAGGCTTGTTCTTCAACATAGCCTTTTATTCTCGGACCAATTTTTCGAATATTTTTAACTATATTTTCAGTCGGATAAGGCAAATAATTAAAATCTGCATTCATCCAACTATTTTCATCCTGACTCTGGCTCACTAACTCAAATTGACCTAAAGCATTTTTCTTAAATAGGTAGATTTTAGTAAATGTTGCGCATACACCACAAAAGTTTAGTAGTTCATTATTTTTATCTATCGAAACTTCTGTCGTACTTATAAGATAGCGCAACTCATTTTGAGCATTTTGATAAGCACTCGCAGGGCTAAATACAATTACAGCATCATCACGATCAAAGACATGGGTATATTCGGGATTTTTAATCCCGACATACTGTATGTTACTCTGATCTAATTGAGGGATTTTGACATATTGGATCTGTTTTTGATAAAAAGACTTCATCACAGTTTTAAAGTCCAAATTTTTTAAAGCAATCTTATTCTTATTCGTCACAGCATCTACTGGTTGTGCGACAAGCTCAGTATGAATACCGCAAATCAAAATACAGCTTAATAAAATTTTGTTGATCATCATATGTAATATTGATTGATATCAGTATGTGATTGCTATTCTAAATAATCTCTTTAACGAATCATCTTAAAATCAGTATAGTCTAAACCATGATTAAGGTTTTGTTGTTCAATACTGCTCACATCAGCACGTAACGGACCAACATAGCAATGACGAATCAAACTTAAAATCGCTTGTTCATCTCCGATCACAACAGCTTCAACCTCTCCTGTAGTTAGGTTTTTCACATAACCTTTTAAATCCAATTGTAAAGCTTCTTTTTCAAACCACCGACGGTAACCTACAGCTTGAACTTTACCACGAATTAACAATTTAACCGCTTTCATCGCAAACTCACTCCTCACAATGATTGACCACATAGTAGACAGCATCACGCATTTGCTGTGCCTGTAAACCGCGCATACCGTTTTTTGCGAGCCTATCACCTGCCAAAGCATGCAAGGTGACAATTTCATGTAAATGAATATTTTCATCAAACTGTGCTTTTAAACTAGCAATCATTCCTGCAAGAACATCTCCCATTCCACCAGTGCCCATGCCTGCATTCCCCGCAGTACAGATCCATAGATGTTTTTCTAAAATCAAACTTCCAGAACCTTTAAGTACCCACTGGCCTGAATATTTTTGCTGAAGTTTTTGAATCGCAGCAATACGATCATGTTCAATTTCTGCCACTGAGCAATTTAATAATTTAGCAGCCTCACCAGGATGAGGGGTCAGGTAAGTTCGTTGATTGAGTTGAACAGCTTGTTCAGCTAAAAACCATAAAGCATCAGCATCTAAAACCACTTGTAGCTGTGGGTTTAATTGAATAGGTGAAAACCATTTTGAAAATTGTTGTTTTGCCCAAGCATCACGTCCTAAACCCATGCCAAAACTAACAGCATCCACATGGCTTAATAAATCTTGAATATCTAAATCATTTAAAGCATTGATATCTCTCAGCATGATATTAGGAGAGCGTGCCAGAATTGCAGTGTGATGTTTGGCATGGCATACAATCGTGACTTTTCCTGCACCCGCACTAAATGCAGATTCAGCAGCTAACATGACTGCTCCCCCCATCTCTGCATGCCCACCAACTACCAAAACATGCCCATAGCTGCCTTTATGACCAAACGCTTGGCGTTGTGGCAATTGGATCTGTTTGGGTGACAACTGTGCGACTGCTTTTAATTGCGAGTCTACTGGGACGACTGAAATGAGCTCAATTTGCCCCGTATATTCTCGACCTTGTCCTGTAAACAAACCCGCTTTAAGGCCTAAAACAGTCAATGTTTGATCTGCTTTTACCGCCACAGGTAAAGGTTGTCCTGTATTGGCACTTAAACCGCTCGGAATATCAATGGCTACTTTTAAACCTGATTGGGTATTATAGTGTTGAATAATCGATTGCAATGCATCATCCAAATCACGATTTAAACCAATACCAAACAATGCATCAATATGACAATCAAACCGCTTTTGGATATTAAAATGTGGATGGATTTTGAGTTGATCTGCCTGTGCTAATTCAATTGCCGCCTTCAACTGCTGAGAATGCCCTGCTTCAGTTGCAAATATTTCGACTTGATAACCGTATTGATGCAAATAATGAGCAACACAATAGCCATCACCAGCATTATTTCCAGCACCGCACCACAGCGCAACAGTAGTAATTGGGGGAGAAGCTTGTTGAAACAAAATATTTAAGTGTTGCGCAATCGACCAAGCCACCTGTTGCATTAAACCAAAAGTGCTATTTTGCTGAGCAAACCAACGCGCTTCCCATGCTTGTATTTCACGGCTGTGATAAACTTGCTGATGCATCATTCTGTCCTTTTCTTCTCACTATTTTATAGCGCATTGATTCATTATGTCGGCAACTTTAACTTCGCAATCCATTCCCTTGCAACAGCTTGATCTTCAAGAACTAAAGTCTTGGATCAAACAACAGGCTTTGCAACTGGGCTTTGCTGATTGTGTCATTGCTCGTCCTGATGCTCAAGCTGAATTACCACGATTTAAAGAATATTTAAAACGCGGATACCATGGCGATATGAAGTTTTTAGAAGAAAATTTAGAAAAAAGAGCGGATCCCACACTACTGGTTCCAGGCACGAAAAGTATCATCTGTGTACGAATGAACTATTTGGTTGAAGCACCAAAACCACGTTATGTCCCAGATGAACCCAATTCAGCCATTATTGCCCGTTATGCACGTGGACGTGACTATCATAAAATCATGCGTGGTCGGTTAAAAACCTTGGCAACCCTCATTAAAGAAAAAGTTGGTCCGTTTGAATCTCGCCCCTTTGCGGACTCGGCACCAGTATTTGAAAAATCACTGGCAGAAAGTGCAGGAATGGGATGGACGGGTAAACATACTTTATTGATTCATAAAAAATCGGGTTCCTTTTTTGTTTTAGGTGAATTATTTACTTCACTTGATTTACCCTTTGATGAACCGTCAACGCCTCATTGTGGTTCATGTTCAGCCTGTATCGATATTTGCCCAACACAAGCGATCGTTGAGCCGTATATGCTGGATGCGCGTAGATGTATCGCCTATTTAACCATCGAATATAAGGGAATTATTCCTGAAGAGTTAAGACGTGGTATTGGTAACCGTGTTTTTGGCTGTGACGATTGTCAACTGATTTGTCCTTGGAACAGTTTTGCCAAAAAAGCCTCAATTGAAGACTTTAATCCACGTCATGGCTTAGACAATATTAATTTATTAGATTTATGGCAATGGGATGAGCAAACCTTCCTCAACTGTACTGAAGGAAGTCCCATCCGACGTACAGGCTTTCAAAGCTTTATGCGCAATATTGCAATCGGCTTAGGTAATGCACCGTATTCAGCCCAAATTATTACAGCTTTGACCCAAAATAGAGCCCTACATGATGAAGTTGTGCAAGTCCATATTGATTGGGCTATTAAAGAGCAAAGCTCTAAACAAGGCTAAATTCAAGCTCATTTATACCCTTAATTTGTGCCAAATTATAATTTTCAGATCGTTACAAAGTTCGTAATTTTTGAATATTTTAATAACCAATACACTGAATTTAACAAAAATTAAAGTTAAAATTTTGTGAGTAAATCACAAGAAATGTGATTAACTTTGCAACTATATTTATAATTTTAGTTCTCTATACTCTTGATCATTTTAATCGTAAGATACCATCATATTTGTACTTTTTTGCCCTATAGAATTGGCATGAATTATGTATTATATACAGGGATAGATAATGATTATCATGGATTTAATTAATGACAGTACGTAATGACTGGGCTCGTGAAGAAATTCAAGCTTTATATGAACAGCCTTTTTTAGACTTAGTTTTCAAAGCACAGCAAATTCATCGTGAACACTTTGATGCCAATACCATCCAAGTCAGTACTTTACTTTCAATTAAAACTGGTAAGTGCCCTGAAGATTGCAAATATTGTTCGCAATCTGCACGCTATGATTCAAAATTAGAAGCTGAAAAACGTATTGCGGTTGATAAAGTAATCAGTGAAGCAAAAGAAGCCATTGAATCAGGTTCTTCGCGTTTTTGTATGGGTGCAGCATGGCGAAACCCACATGAGCGTGATATGCCTTATGTCCTCGAAATGGTGCGTGAAGTTAAAGCCTTAGGTTTAGAAACCTGCATGACACTGGGTATGCTTAACCAATCACAAGCTGAACGTTTACATGCAGCAGGCTTAGATTATTACAACCATAACTTAGATACGTCTCGTGAATACTATTCACATATTATCAGCACCCGTACTTTTGATGATCGCTTAGACACCTTGGATCATGTTCGTAATGCAGGTATGAAAGTCTGTAGTGGCGGTATTGTTGGACTGGGTGAAAATCGTAATGATCGTATTGGATTATTACATGAATTAGCAACCTTGCCTGTTCATCCTGAATCTGTACCGATCAACATGCTTGTCCCAATTGAAGGTACACCACTTGCAGATGTTGAAAAACTTGATGTCACAGAATGGATTCGTACTATTGCGGTTGCGCGTATTATCATGCCACACAGCTATATCCGTCTTTCTGCTGGCCGTGAATCTCTCACTGACTCAGATCAAGCTTTAGCCTTTATGGCAGGTGCAAACTCGCTATTTAGTGGTGAAAAATTATTAACCACACCGAATGCAGGCGAAGGTAAAGACAAACAACTGTTTAATAAGTTAGGTTTAAAAGCAGAAAAAGCCAAACCAACAGTGGCTGAGCTTTCTGTCGATGCTATGGCGAGTTAATTCAAAGTTTCGTGAACACCACTTCAAAAAAAAGGGGTGTTCGCGTTTCCCATTTGATTCTTTTTATTATACTTTCTATGATTACGTCACTACAACTTACTTTACATTTGTTAAATAATCATCACACTATTCTTTTTTTGCATTTGATCTACGATATCATCTGTGGCAAAGCCAAGTCGCCAATACAGCAATTGCAGTACATCTAGTTCATCTTGCGTAATAATTCGATCATTCCACAAACAAATTTCAGCCACGCCCAAAATACTTAGGCGATCACGTAATAATAACCCTGCAATATCATTTAAGATTTCTCCCAAATCAATAGGTTCATCTGAGATTTCCTCAAACAGTTCTAACTCATCCTTAGACAAAACCCGTTCTAAAATCTCATAACGTACATCAAGCTGATTGGCACTGTTAATTTGCTGTACGTGCAGTAATGCATCAATCAAGCGCACAATTTGCGGCTTCACCGTTTCCAATGATGAGGGTGTATGCATCGGCAGCAAATGCAATTCAGCCTTTACACGTTCAATCAGCAATGCATCTAACAAACCAATCTCGCCATCTTCTTGAATAATTTTCGCTAGCTTGGTCACAAATTGACGTGCACTGGTCGCAGGCATATTACCAAGATTTTCACAGGCATCATGGAAAATTTGAATATGCACCCGACCATCTAAATTCAAAAGTGAGTCAATAATTGCACGACTCACCTCTGCATCAGATGGAATAAATTCGCGATACTGTCGAATCATTAAGATGGCGACCATCACCTCACGAGAACCCGTTGCTGTTTGCATAGCGCGCTGAATCAAGTCAGAACGCTCAATTTGACGGCGTACTTCTGGATTTAAAGGCTTAATTGCATCGTTTAAAGCAAAACTAATTGGCGATAATCGTAACAGAGGTAGCGGCTGTGGAGATACCCACGGGTTATAAACATCCCCTGTTGATTCTTCCAAAGGTCGCAACAAACTAAATAAAGGCTGACTGCGTAATTTTTTTAAATTTTCGAGCTGTAAATCCTGTAATAGTGTTGGATTTAACTCATAAATACGGTCTTCAATACTTGGATGGATATTTAACCAACTTTGCGGACTTAATGAATTAGCAAAACACATATGCGCAATGGCTTCTGAAAACTCACTATGAATTTGAGAACCTGCGTGATGCACATAGATCCGTAATAACGTTTGTACATTGGCATTATTTAACAATAACTTTTTAGTTTTATAATCGTTATAAAAAGTACGCCCCCCTAAAGTGAAATATTTAATCAAACGATTAATTAAAATCCCCATACTACCTAACAGCCAAATCACGCCACCAACAGCAACAAAACTGGTTTCAAATTTATGCTGATTTCCCTTGGCGTTATAACGATTAAAACCCTGTTTTGCGATTTTACTTCCCAACTGGCTAAAGGTAATTAAACCACTATATAAAATTTTAAGTCGGGTATTTTCACGTGCTTCACCTGACAAAATTTGATTAAACTCATGACCGAGCAAACCATAAAGTTCTAATTCATCCAAGTTCTGTAATGCACCCCAAGTCAGGATAATCACTGTATCTCTTGGATGGAATCCAGCAGTTAATGCATTAACCCCAACTTCATCTGGCAAAACATATAATGTAGGTGCATCAATTTCAAAAGTCTCCGCAAATTTATCTGCTAGTTTTAATGCTACACTTTCTTCAGGTGTGCTTTCAATTTGACTTAAACGACGGGCTTTTAATTGCTTTGCAAGTGAATGACCACCTGTACGGAAGACATAAAATTCATATGCGATTGACCATCCAATAATGACAATGATCAAGCCTACACAGTATGGGCTAAGAATATTCCACCAAATCTCTTGATCTGGGTCTGCATAGTGAACCAGCAACCCTAAAACAGTATTTAGAATAAAAATCGTCAAAATGACCGCAAGTAAACAAATACTTGCAGACCACAACATATTTTTGTTTTTTATCAAATAATGACTGACATCTTTCAATGTAAAATTCCTCATTACATTGCAAAATACTATAAATGAAAAAAGCGGGAACTTCCCGCTTTTTCTCAATGTAAATCAAAGTTGATTACATTTCTTCTTTGATACCACTCAAATCAACAGATGCAGCATCGATATTGACATCAATATAACCATCTTTCTCTTTTTTAGCAGTATCACTACGACTTTTCTCCAGATCAGTTAAATATTGTTCATCAATATCACCTGTCACATAAACACCATCAAACACTGAACAATCAAACTCTTGCACTACAGGAACCTTACTGGTTCTTACTGCAGCTTTTAGATCATCCAAGTCTTGAAAGATTAAACGATCGGCGCCAATGATTCCCTGTATTTCTTCGACACTACGATGTGAAGCAATCAATTCTGCTTTTGCTGGCATATCAATACCATACACATTTGGATATTTCACCATAGGTGCAGCAGAGGCAAAATAGACTTTTTTCGCACCAGCATCACGTGCCATTTGAATGATTTCATTACAAGTCGTACCACGTACAATCGAATCATCAACTAACAAAACGTTCTTACCTTTAAACTCAAGCTCTACAGGGTTGAGTTTTTGACGTACGGATTTGGTACGTTGTTGTTGGCCCGGCATAATAAAGGTACGGCCAATATAACGGTTTTTCATGAAACCTTCACGGAATTTCACACCCAGCATATTCGCCAACTCTAAAGCAGAAGTACGACTTGTATCTGGAATTGGAATCACCACGTCGATGTCATGCATATCACCCCATTCATGAAGAATTTTCTTCGCAAGGGTTTCACCCATTTTCAAACGTGCTTTATATACCGAAATACCATCAATTATTGCGTCTGGACGCGCAAAATAAACGTATTCAAAAATACATGGGCGGTAGCGCGAATTTGCAGCACACTGTTGTGAAAAGAATTCACCTTTTGAATTGATAAAGATCGCTTCACCAGGCTCAATATCACGCTCTACCTTAAATCCTAATGCTGTTATTGCAACAGATTCCGATGCGATGATATATTCTGTTTCACCATTTTCAGTTAAACGTGAACCATAAATAAGTGGACGAATACCATTCGGATCACGAAAACCAACAATGCCATGCCCTGTGATCATTGCAACGACGCCATAAGCACCTTTACAACGCTCATGCACACGTTTAACCGTATGAAAAATATCATCAGGCATTGGCGTTAATGATGCACATTTTTGCAATTCATGAGCAAAAACGTTCAACAATACTTCTGAGTCTGAGTCCGTATTCATATGACGTAAGTCAGTTTTGAATAAGTCATCGTGAATATCAGCTGCATTGGTTAAGTTACCATTATGAGCCAAAGTAATCCCATACGGTGAGTTTACATAGAAAGGCTGCGCTTCTGCACTACTTGAAGAACCAGCAGTTGGATAACGCACGTGACCAATACCATAGTTACCGAGTAACGCGCGCATGTGGCGAGTATGAAATACATCACGTACCATACCATTATCTTTTCTTAGAAAAAGACGTCCATTATGACAAGTCACAATCCCAGCCGCATCTTGCCCACGATGTTGTAACATCGTCAACGCATCAAATAACATTTGGTTTACAGGTGCTTTACCTGCTATACCAACGACTCCACACATAACTACCTCGCAGACCAGCTAGGACTAATAAAACGGATTCTTTGTCGAATGTGCTGATTTTTCATCGTTTTGAATATCCGATGATCGATCAGTCTTCGTTACAGAAGCATCATCGGAACGATCTTCTGAATGTATATGATGTAATGCTTCATTTGCAGCATCTTTAGAGATTTCAGATGCCAAAGGTGCAAATGGTAAAAGCGTCTGAATGAATTTGGATTGTTTCCAAGTTGGAGAACTTTCAACCCACGGCCCTAAACCTTGCATAGTAATGAGGACGATGAACAAACCTTTCAAGGCACCCAAAGCACTTCCAGCTAAACGATTTAATGGACCGAGTTTTAAAGTTTTTAAAATCTGATTAAGTAAAGCAGTGACAATCCATGTTAAAACAATAATGACCAAGACAATAAAAGCAAATGCAGCAATCTTCTGCACCACAGGATCCTGACTGAGTGCAGACATTGAAGGTGCGATGATATTGGCATATTTGGCACCGACAATCAGTGCAAATATCCATCCTATCAAGTTCGCAAAGGCTTTCACGAATCCTTGTCGCAAACCGTTTAGCCCTCCAATGAGCAATAGAATCAGAATAATAATGTCTAAGGTATTCATATTTTAAATCATAGCGTCAACACAGTCTTTAATGAGTATAGGACCTGTATAGATCATACCACTATAAATTTGGACTAAGCTTGCGCCGGCTTGTTGTTTTGCAACAGCTTGTTCACCAGATAAAATTCCACCAACACCGATTAAAGGAATTTTCCCCTGCAAAATTTTTGAAAAAGCCGCCAAACATGCCGTGCTCTTTTCAAATACTGGCGCACCGGATAAACCACCCGCTTCATCACCAAATGGTAAACCTTCAACCCCCTCACGGGATAATGTTGTATTGGTCACAATCAATCCATCAATTTTAAACTGCAACAATTGTGATGCAATAAATTCAATATCTGAAGCTTCTAGATCTGGTGCAACTTTCAACACTAAAGGAACATAGTGTTGCAATTCTTCTGCCAAATCTAACTGACGTTTTTTCAGTGTTTCCAAAAGTTCAGTGAGGGCATGGCCACTTTGTAAAGAACGTAAATTCTTGGTGTTTGGAGATGAGATATTAACAGTAATATAAGATGCGTAGTTATAAACTTTTTCAAGACAAACTAAATAATCAGAAACTGCATCTTCAACTGGTGTTGTGGCATTTTTACCAATATTGATACCAAGAATGCCTTTAAATTTTGCGGCTTTAACATTCTCAACCAATTGATCCACACCATCATTATTAAACCCCATACGGTTAATAATTGCTTTGGCTTGGGGAATACGGAAAAGGCGTGGCTTGGGATTGCCCTCTTGTGGTTTAGGCGTAATGGTTCCAATTTCAATAAAACCAAATCCTAAACCCGCTAAGGCATCGATATAAGCGCCATTTTTATCTAGTCCTGCTGCTAGGCCAACTGGATTTGGAAACTCAATTCCCATGCAAGTGACTGGTTTGGCAGCAACAGTTTGACGAATCGCCCCCATTCTATGGGCAGATTTAAGCATGGATAATGTGAGTTCATGTGCACGCTCTGGTGCTAAAGAAAACAACAAAGGGCGAGCAAGTGAATACATCATAGCTACAAAAGTCTACTGCTTTTTAAGTTGCCATATTATAGGCACAGTATGTTGAAAAGGCTATGCTTGAACTGTGTTTATTTTCGCTACTACTGTACCGTCGCTGTTAATTTAATCTGCCCACCTTCTTTGGCTAACTCCATCTTTTCCAAACTTACACCCATTTGGGCAATTTGGGTTAAAAAGTTTGCTAAAACGGCATAGTTTTGATGTTGTGCAATAATCTGAAATTGCTCACCCACTTGCTGCGAGGCAACCGAAAGCCCTTGTTGTTGTGCTACACGTTGAATTTTATCTGCGGTGGTTAAAGCCAAGTCATCTGCAGGCTTCATAGTCACCACATTACTTTGCATCCAAACCACAAGATCTTTCATCTGATTTAAACGTGCTTGCTGTTTTTCGGCAGCTTTATGGGTGTACCACAATGCCGCACCCACAATTGCCACAATGACAAAAATCGTAGTGAAAATAACCATGACACGTTCACGTGGTGATATTTTTTCTAAATTATCTGCGATTTTCTCAGACCATATATCCAGTCGATTTTGCACATTTTCCATTGTTTTCATTATTGTATCTTCACCAAACCAACGACAGATGCACCTTGCGTCTGAACATTACCTAATTCCGCTTTAAAGCCCTGTTGATTCAGTTGCGTTACCAAGGTCTGTAAGCCTTCAGCATTTTTCGCCACCAGATCCATATTTAACACAGCTGTATCATAATTCACACGACTGGCAATGATCTGATGTTGCATCAGAATAGGCCCAACACGGCTGAGTAATTGTAAAGCTTGCGTATTGGCACTCTGACTAAGTGCTAATTTATTTTTAAACTGACGCTCTACAGACTCTTCTGTAATCCGTTGCTCATTTGGAAACCACTTTTTGTACTGATCCACTGCAATTAAAGCAGTTTGATCCGCAACTTTCTTTAGTTTAATCCAACGCAAAGCATCATAACTCAATTGCGCAATGATCAACACAACCACCAATACTGCACAGGCTTGCCAATAACGAGAAAGACCTTGATTAGCTTGCTTGGCTTTTGGCAATACATTATAAGGATGTTGTTTAGTTTTTTTGATTTCACTAAATTGATAATCAAAAGACTCACGTTGATCCGCTGTAGCAATGGCAAATAAGCTGACCACTTGCTCATCTGTCAATCCACTATATAGATAATTTTTCTCTCGATCAGCAAAATCTAAATATACACTGATATCATCAATCGAATTACCAAGAAACTCACCTTCTCGAACCAATAATTGCCCATTGATATTGGCCAAAATCGTCTGTCCAGCTTCTGGTACGGGCAGCATCAAAAAGTCAGGTAATAAAGATACGATTTTTAACGGAATCAATGACAAGGAATGCTGCATTGTTGTGACAGCATATTGATGAATCCCCAATATTGAAACCTGATCCGGTTGTTGAAAGTATGAAAACACTTTCATCTGATCAATCGGCAAAATCACATATTCTTCTAATAAATATTTGACACCATCTACACCCAATTGTTTATATTGAGTTTTACTAAATTTCTGTTGAAGAATTTGCACTTCACGACTGGGGAAGAAAACCACAGCTTCTTCACCTTGGTAAAGTTTAATATCTTGTATTAATTGTTCTAGGCTCGAAGATTTAGTCCAATCACTTCCTCGAGACCACTGCCAAACCCCATTGGCTTCAGGCATCCATAAGTACAACATTTATCATTTTCTGCCGTTAAGTTCTTTTAACAATGCTTTTATACAGTTGGAATAAAGGCTTTATCTTGTGTAGATAGACCATTCGCAATCACAGTTTGCTCATAGATACGAGCCTCTGCCAAGGCAAAAGGATTAAAATGTTCATGTGTCAACTGTTCAGCAATATGTGCAACAACATTCATATGACATACCACAACAATACGTTCAAATGGCAATTGTGACAACCACTCGATTGCTAATTTTGCATCATCATCTGGCTTTATTTTATCACAGACTAATACTGATACATCTGGGAAGTAAGTCTGTATGTGCGCCAATGTTTCTTGTGCTCTCAATAAAGTACTTACAACAAATACATCAGGCTGTACGTTTTGTTTTAAAAAATTAGCTGTTTGTTCTGCTTGTAAATGCCCGCGTTGTGTTAAAGGTCGTTTACTGTCCACCCCATTGACGGGTGGAGCTGCTTCACCATGACGCACCAAAGTCAGTTGCATAAGATTTCCTTTTAAATATTGCACTGATTATAACGAGGCTTTGTTACAAATCCATCTCTAAAGCTTGAAATATTGTCCTAACAACATACCATTAAACTTCGTTATGTGGCAGGACAAACTCTACATCACTACGATGCCCATTCTTCATTAAAGAAACAGCAATATTGAGTGGTGGTGCACCGTCAAAAATAACCTCATACAACGCCGTTGTAATTGGCATATAGACATCCAACTCCTTTGCACGTGCATTGACTTGTATAATGGTATTGATCCCTTCAGCGGTTTGACCCAGTTCAGAAGTTGCTTGTTCCAGTGTCTTTCCAGAACCCAAGGCAAAACCAACTTGATAATTTCGGCTCAACGGGCTATTACAGGTCGCAAAAAGATCACCAACACCAGACAAGCCTAAGAAGGTTAAAGGATTTGCACCCAACTTAACTGCAAAGCGGCTCATTTCAGCCAAGGCACGGGTTAAAATCATACTCTTGGTATTTTCACCGACTTTATAAGCTGCCGCCATTCCCATTGCAACAGCATAAATATTTTTAAGTGCCCCCCCCAATTCGACACCATGCACATCGTCACTGCCAAATACTCGAAACAAGGCACTATGCAGTGCTTGTTGTACGGCATAACGCACTAACTCACTATCACTGGCAATCACTGTACCCGCAGGTTGTCCTGCAACAATTTCTTTGGCTAAATTTGGCCCTGAAAGAACACCATAAGGAACTTCAGGAAGCTCCTCACGAATGATGTCACTCATAAAACTAAAGGTTTTTGCTTCAATCCCTTTGGTTAATGAAACAACGGCTTGCGCACTGATAAAAGGTTTAATTTGACGTAAAACATCACGAAAAGAATGACTTGGAATTGCGACCAGAATAATATCGCGATCACGCACTGCATCTTCTAGATTTGACTCAGCACGTAAGCCCGTCTCCAATTGAAAATCAGGTAAATAGCGTTTATTTACATGGGTTGCATTAATTTCGGCAGCTATACTTTCATCACGAATCCAAATCATGGTGTCGCAACCATTACGTACTGCTGTATTTGCCATTGCAGTACCAAAACTACCGCCACCCAGTACAGTCACTCGTAATGCTGTTTTCTGACCCAATACAATAGGTTCAACTAAATCTTTAAATTGTAAATCCGACATTTATTGTTATCCTAAAATGCTTATCCTAATAACCCAATGATTTTTTCAATCTGAAAATATCAATATTTTTTTGACTCAAGCTTGCCAAAAATGAACATATTGTGTTGTTTCAACCTCTGCACGCGAGGCAATCGCTTTTGCCGCTGTGCCAACATAAATAATGCCTGAAATTAAATCTCGCTCAGCTAAACCCAATGCTGATTTTAATAATTTAGATTCAACAACAGCCCCACTCCGCCACATTGTTGCGAAACCTTGTGCCTGCATCGACAATAAAAAGTTTTCAATTGCTGCCCCTGAACTCAGCGTTTGTTCAAAAAAAGGCACTTTAGGGTGGTCTTGGAATTTAGTCACAGCAAGTACTAAAATAGGTGCTCTAAAAGGATGAAGTTTTACTCGTTCAACTTGGGCTGGATCTAATTCACCTAAGTCAGCAATAGATTGTGCCAGTAATGCGCCAAATGCTTCACGTTGTTCAACATCCACTACAATAAATTGTGTTGGCTTTAAACGATGATGATCGGGTGCTGTTAAAGCGGCTTTAAATGCAATATTCAGTTGTTCGTGTGAAGGTGCTGGTTCAACCAAATGACCGACTGATTGACGTTGATGAATATTGTCATGTACTGCTTTGAAATTTAAATCTGACATTGACCTATCTATTATCTAGTTAATTTCACTTGTTTCAAGATTAGCATAATCTAAAATCATTAAGCTATCTCCAACAAAATTTACTTAGCATCTGTCAATAATGCATACAACTTATTGTTAGGTTATCAATGATCATGATTGCTCACAAAAAAAATGCCTTCAATACCCTGTGGCTTTAAAAATAAAGCCAAATCATCAATAAACTCAAAAAAAACTGCAAAATTTATACATGTTTCTCAATATTTAGCCCACATTCTATGCTCAAATTATAACTAATTTAAAAGCACTATCTTTTTAATTTTTAGTACAGGAATTTGAGAATCAATATGAATAAATTAACAACGATCACTTTACTTGCTAGTTCAGCATTACTCTTCACAGCATGTGCATCAAATCCAACACAAACTTTAGCGATTCAAAAAGCAGATAACCAGTATGAAGTTACTGGCTTAGGTAAAGATCAAATTACGGCAAAAAACAATGCCATTACTGCAGCAAACAAGGCTTGTGGTAAAAAAGGTGCTCCCGTCTTGGTTGATGAAAAAACTGAATACCATGGCAGCTTAAAAGGTGTAGTCGATGAACAAACTGGAAAAATGATCACTGCAGCAGCAGGCGTATTAGGTTCAGTGATGGGCAAAAATTACGGTATTGAGAAAGATACTGACTATCAAACAACTCTGACCTTTAGCTGTAAAGCAAGTTAATCCGTTTAGTCTTCTAAATTAAAAATAGCCATTAAAAAACCCACTTTAAATAAGTGGGTTTTTTACGCACAATCCGATAAAGAAACAAAAAACCTAGCAATAACCTTCTAGTCGAGTTAAAGGCAATTTTTGTCCAATCGCTTTCTCAATAGTCGGTAAATTAAATGCATCATCTTCAGATAAGAAACTAATACTCACACCCTGCGTACCTGCACGACCTGTACGCCCAATACGATGTACATAATCATCTGACTGTTCAGGTAAAGTGAAATTCACCACATGAGATACGCCATCAACATGGATACCACGACCCGCAACATCTGTTGCGATCATAATATTATGTTGACCATTTTTAAATTGATCCAACATTTTCAAACGTTTATCTTGCGCTATTTCACCAGATAGCATCACCACCTTATAACCATCAGCTTTTAAATGGTCATAAAGTTTACGAACTTGATCACGCCGATTGGCAAAGATCATCACTTTTTCAATGGGTTCATCTGCCAAAATTTCACGTAATAATCGATATTTATCTTTCTTTTCGACCACATATACACGTTGTTCCACATCAGCATTGGTTTTCTTTTCAGGCTCAATTTCTACTGTAACTGGCTCACATAACCATTGTTGTGCAAGATTGAGAACATCATAGCTAAATGTTGCCGAGAACATTAATGTTTGACGCTGTTCTTTACGTGGAGAAAAACGCACAATCCGTTTAACTGATGGAATAAAGCCCATATCTAATAAACGGTCAGCTTCATCAATCACTAAAAATTCAATTTGATCTAACCAAACTTCTTTTTGTTCGGTGAAATCGATTAAACGACCTGGGGTTGCTACTAAAATATCGACAAAACCTTGATCCAATTGCTTTCTTTGTTTATCAAAATCTACACCACCAACCAAAGTCACGACATTTAGATTGGTATATTTGACCAAATCTTTTGCATCATTTTCAATTTGAATTGCCAGTTCACGTGTTGGCGCAAGAATCAATGCACGTGGCTCGCCCCGGAAACGTTGTTCTTGAATTGGGTTTGTGAGCAAATCATTAATAATACTGACTAAAAATGCTGCTGTTTTACCTGTGCCGGTTTGAGCACGACCAATTGCATCATGACCTGCTAAAGTATATTTCAATACTTTTTGCTGAATTGGGGTCATTTCTTTAAACCCTAAAGCATCAATCGCTTGTTTAAGTTGCGGATGTAAATTAAGGGTTTCGAAACCTGATGACATAAATACGAGCTCTAACTGTAGACACTTTTAATTGCGCCCATTATAAACAAAAAACGCCCCAATTTATAAGAAATTGGAGCGCCACTTAAATTTTAAAAATTTAAGATTAGTCTAAAGGCTGAACTTCTTCAGCTTGAAAACCTTTTTGACCTTGCACAACACTGAATTCAACGCGTTGACCGTCACGAAGTGAACGATGACCGTCACCTTGGATAGCACGGAAATGAACGAATACGTCATCACCGCCTGCGCGTTGGATAAAGCCGAAGCCTTTAGTGTCGTTGAACCATTTAACTACGCCTTGTTCACGAGCTGTCATAAGTTAATCCTCAGTTATTAAGAAAAAGGGACCACCCGGTGTTGCAAACAGCAGAGCAAACAAAGTTTTAAAATATTTTCTAATTTCAAAGCTTGTAATCATTCTGTAAAACTATTAACAAAATCCCGGTTACATCCATCTTGTAATAGGGTTTCAAAACAAGAATTGTTTCTGATAAATCCTAAATACGCAACGAGCTTAACATGGGTTTATGACAATTAATAGAATTTTTTTTGATAATTATTTTCGATATCAAGCGTGTTTTTTAAACAGCTTCACGATTATTTTTTATTTGTTGAAGAATCTTCCAATTTTTGTTGGGGTGTTTCAATAAACTTGGTAAAATATGCGTTCCATCACCCTATTGTTACCTTGCCAAAAAATGAATGAAACTTTAGGTCAGACACCTATTGAAATAAATTGTATGGGCAAACCCTGCCCAATGCCTCTATTAATGTTAAAACGTGAACTAAAAAGAGCATTGCCTAATCAAATATTTCTCTTAATGTCCTCTGATCCGCACAGCGAAATTGACATTACTCGTTATTGCGAGATCAATAAGATAACTTGCCAATTGACTAAACGATCAGAGCATGAATTTCATTACTTAATTGAATCTTAATTATTTTCGATTCAAATTATTTTTTGCAAATTTGCATATATTTTTACATTTCGATACCCAAATTTCCTTACTTATGTACAATATTCGAATTAAGATGAATACATTAGCTATACAACGAAATTCCTATAAGGAGAACCCATGAGTGACAGCAGCAATCAGTTGATGCCCCTGTCCTTATCTGCACCAGGTGTTAACTTAGGTGCTTATATCAGCACCGTAAATCAGATTCCAATCTTGACAGCTGAACAAGAAAAAGAGTTAGCTGATCGCTATTTTTACGATCAAGATTTAGATGCTGCGAAAATGTTAGTGATGTCTCACTTACGTTTTGTGGTGCATATTGCGCGCAGTTATGCGGGCTATGGTTTGCCACAAGGTGATTTAATTCAAGAAGGTAATCTCGGTTTAATGAAAGCAGTCAAACGCTTTGACCCGAATATGGGTGTACGTTTGGTGTCTTTTGCTGTGCACTGGATTAAGGCTGAAATTCATGAATATGTGATTCGCAATTGGCGTATTGTCAAAATTGCGACCACCAAAGCGCAACGTAAATTGTTTTTTAATTTACGTAGCCTAAAAAAATCGAGTAAAAAACTCACACTTGAAGAAGCAAAATCGATTGCCAACGACTTAAATGTAACACCTGAACAAGTCTTGGAAATGGAAGGTCGTTTAACTGCTTATGATGCTGCATTTGAAGCTCAAGGCGATGACGATGACGAAGGCTCAACCCATGTTGCACCAGCACTTTATCTTGAAGATAACCGCTATGATCCTGCCCGTTTAGTCGAAGAAGAAGATTACGAAGAACAAAGTACATCAGCTTTGCATAATGCCATGGAACAGTTAGATGATCGCTCACGCAACATCTTACAGCGCCGTTGGTTAGATGATGATAAATCGACCTTGCATGAACTGGCTGCAGAGTACAATGTATCTGCTGAACGTATTCGTCAGTTAGAAAAAAATGCTATGGACAAAATTAAAGTTGCCATGTCATCCAACTAAATCTTCAAAACTGTCTACATACAAGATAAAATTTAAATTTTCAATAAAAGGGCGACATGCCCTTTTATTTTGCCAGATATTTTTGTCAAATCTTTATTCTTAATAGATTTTGCCTTTAATCCCGCTTTGAAATTGTGTTAATGTTATGCGCAAATTAATGCAGATGACTGGCTTATGTGGATTGCAATTTCAGCACTGAATTTAGCGCTTGCAGTAATCTTAGGTGCATTTGGCGCACATGGTTTAAAAGCTCATGCAACTGAAGCTCAGTTGGTATGGTGGCAAACAGCAACCGATTATTTTTTCTACCATGCACTAGGTCTATTGGCATTGGCGATTCTCGGTAAAGTCATTCCACAACTTCCAATCAAAGCTAGCTTCTTACTCATCCAAATCGGTATTTTATTTTTCTGCGGTTCGCTTTATGTCATGGCACTAGGTTTACCACGAGGTTTAGGTGCAATTACACCCATTGGTGGAGCACTCATGATTGCAGGTTGGCTAGTTCTTGCATGGAACGCATTGAAATACGCTAAATAAATTTATTTTGATTTTAGACCTCACAATTTGCGCAATCGAATGGAATGTATATGCAAATTTTCTTAAATGGTGAGCCTCAAGAAACCGCTTGCCAAAATCTTTTACAACTGGTTCAGGAACTTTCACTCGAAGGTAAACGCTTTGCCGTAGAAATGAATGAAATGATCATTTCAAAAAGTAAACTTGAACTTACCCCTATTACTGAAAAAGACCGTATTGAAATCATTCACGCTGTCGGTGGCGGCTAATTTGGAGCTCTCCCATGCTAGATTTTCCTACTGAAAACTCCCCTCTTATTATCGGTTCTCGTACTTTTCAATCACGCCTTCTTGTTGGTACGGGTAAATACAAAGATATGCAAGAAACTGATTTAGCAATTCAAGCCAGTGGCGCTGAAATTGTGACTGTTGCGATTCGCCGAGTAAATATTGGGCAGAATCCAGATCAACCCAACTTACTGTCGATACTTCCTCCTGAAAAATATACCATTTTACCAAACACAGCCGGTTGTTTTGATGCCAATAGCGCAGTACGTACTTGTATGCTTGCACGTGAACTTTTAGATGGTCATAACTTGGTCAAATTGGAAGTATTAGGTGATGAGAAAACCCTTTATCCCAATATAACAGCAACACTTGATGCTGCTCGCACATTGATTGAAGATGGCTTCGAAGTGATGGTGTATACATCAGATGACCCTATTGTCGCCCAAGAACTCGAAAGCATGGGTTGTGTTGCGATTATGCCTTTAGGTAGCTTGATTGGTTCTGGTCTAGGCATTTTAAATCCACATACTATTTCAATTATTAAAGAAAATGCCAAAGTGCCAGTTTTGGTTGATGCTGGTGTAGGTACTGCGAGCGATGCCGCAATTGCAATGGAACTAGGTTGCGATGGTGTACTCATGAATACCGCGATTGCCGCTGCACAGCATCCAGTTTTAATGGCATCAGCAATGAAGAAAGCGGTTGAAGCTGGACGTGAAGCGTATTTGGCGGGTCGTATGCCACGTAAACGTATGGCAAATGCAAGCTCACCTGAAACAGGTTATTTCTTTAAATAATAGTTTGAATTGCCTAAAAGGATTTTCCGAAGTACTTTTAGGCTCAAAATATCTTGATACATTCATTGAGAGAGATCATGACTAAAATAATAAATACCACCCTTCTCCTGATCGCTTATTCATCGCTAAGTTTTGCAAATCAACCTTCCAACTCATTACAAAAATTTATTCCAAATAATTGGGAAATTCTTGCTCAAGCAGAGGCTGATTTGAATCAGGATGGTAGACAGGATATTGCTATCATCATTCAACCCAAAAATAAAAACCAGCACAATCGAAAGCTATTAGTGCTGTTTCGAAAAGATCAACAATTACAACTCAAGCTAAGTCGGCAAATTTCTAACTGGACCTATCGTTCAGAAGAACTCTGTATCGAAGATGCTTTAGATGATTCTACGTTGACGATAGAAAATCAACGCTTAGATGTGTTATTCAATACCATGTCATCTTGTAGCAATACATATGGCTTGATGTATACCTATGGGTTTAAACTGAAGAACAATCAATTCCACCTCATTGGATTTGATGTTTATGATTTAGATAAAATTAGTGGCAAACTAAAAGAAACCAGCCTTAACTTTCTAAGCAACAAAGCCAAAGTAACCACAACTCCAAATATCTTTGCACAAGTTGAAACGCCAGCCAAAATTGTTTGGAAAACACTGAGAACTTCGACAGGCTATACTTTGGAAAATATCCCTTGGGATAGTGAAGAATTTATTCATAACTTTAGCGTTAAATTTATTGGAGAAAAATAATGAAAAACAAAACTGGGTTACTTTTATTTTGTACATTAACAATATGCTCAGCTTTGGTTTGGGCAGACACCAATACCAAAGCTGACTATCAATCATTTGTCCCCAAAAACTGGAAAGTACTGAGTAAAGCACAAGGTGATTTAAATGGTGATCAACAAGCGGATCTTGCTTTAATTATTGAAAATACAGATCCAAAAAATATTGTGACAAATGAGGGATTAGGTAATCCTCAGCTGAATTTAAACAATCGAAAGTTATTAATTTTATTTAAAGGCCCTCAAGGCTATCGTCTTATTGCAAGTAATTCCTTGCTTCCTACTGAGGGAGATCAAGAATCACCCTGTCTTACTGACCCTTTAGGTGAAAGCGATCCACTCAACATCAAAAATGGATTAGTTAAAATTAATTTACATTATTGGCTCAGTTGCGGTTCATGGTCTGTCTATAACAACGCTTTTACTTTTCGTTATCAAAACCAGTCTTTTAAACTAATTGGTTACGATACAGATTACTTCCATCGCGCTTCTGGTGAAACCAGTGCGAAAAGTATCAATTTTCTAACAGGTAAAATTAAAAATACTACGGGAGGTAGTGCGTTTGAAAATCAGGATCAAGCTAAGCAAGTTTCTTGGTCTAAATTAAAGAACAGTTATTCACTTAAACTTGAGCAGATTAATTTTAAAGACTACGGTGAATTTGAATAGAACACTTTTCACATCTACCAACGATTCATAAAGCTGGGGAAGAATGTATGGAAGATACTCTGTATCTTCCATACAAAAGCAATAAGGCCAACACTCCCCCACAAAAGTAAACTAAACTACTTCGCTCCAACTCGGCTGGGTTGACTTTAGTATTAGATTCAATAATCAAGCTCGACATTTTGATTTATATATTTTTAATCTATCCAGCAATGTATAAATTTTAAAATCCATTGTTTAAAATACGGATTTTAACATCAGCAACATGCTCTTTTACTTCAAGTTGATAAGCTTGCATATGCTCAGTTTGCAAGTGTGCATTGAGAAGCTCAATACTTTCCCACTTTTCAAGCATCACAATCAAATCACAATCCTTGATTTGATAACTTACATCAACATCAGCGTCAACCAATAACTGATAGCCATGACAACCTTGCTCTTGTAATACTGTTGGGGTGATTTTCTTAAATGCTTGGATAATTTTATCTTTGTGTAATCCATTTGGATATGCGCGGATTTCAGCCACAATGGTCAACATTTTAAACTCCTTAAATTTTTAAATGAGATATTCAAAATACCAATTAATTTAAGCAAAAAGCTGCTGCAAATGCTGGCGATATGCTTGTTCATATTGCGCAATTTGCGGTGCTTTAATCACATCATTGACAATAAATGTTTCTAAGCTTTCCATCCCTAAAAATTGATTGGCTTTATGAAAAGGTAAATAAACACCATCTACACCAGCACCATGGAAAAATTGCTCAGGATCATCAAACGCTTGTAAGGGTGCATTCCAAGTTAATGACAACATATATTTTTTCCCCTGAATTAAACCACCTGAACCATATTTCTTGGCAGTATTAGAACGGCTACGACCATCATTGGCATATAAACGGCCATGACCAGTGGTAAAAACATCATCAATATATTTTTTCATGGTCCACGGTGCACCCATCCACCAACCTGGCATTTGATAGATCACTACATCAGCCCAGAGATATTTCTCCACTTCTTCTTGAGCATCGTAATTTGCATCAGTACGTGTCACCTTTACACTATGCCCCAAATCGGTAAGTACTGCTTTACCCAAGTCAGTCAGAGTATCGTTTAATTCACCCTTTGAATGTGCAAACTGTTTTGCACCATTTACGATTAATATAT
>Ga0256903_1000102_pt1 | contig 25778 bp, 29 predicted proteins | sample MC6MC0741MT_FD_190195 | JGI IMG/M metagenome (GOLD analysis project Ga0256903, IMG submission 190195) | Metatranscriptome of enriched soil aggregate microbial communities from Iowa State University, Ames, United States - MC6-MC0741-MT... | ecosystem: Environmental > Terrestrial > Soil >... | reverse complement strand
CAGCTTTTTTAATGTAATATAATTCTTGAATTAATAATTCAGGTTGAAATAAATTTCATCATATGCATCAACAGGTCTGTCTTTCAGGCGCAGATGCACTGTTTTGGTCGTTTTACTAACGATCTCCCAGTTTTTATTCAGGTCACGGAATGGTTTGTCATTGCCGAAATCCATTTTGAAGGAAGCCATATCGGTTTTTGTCGCAGTATCAGTGAGTACTGTATCTTTCCAGGTGCCATACTTATATACGTCATTCCTTACTGCTTCCACTTTTCCGTCTTGATAAAATTTGAAGGCATAACCAGTATAGTTAGACAGTTTATCATCACCATTATCGAAATAAATAGTCATGCGCCATGTCTTCTGCTGCAACACTTTTCCTACGTTGTCAGAAGTAGCTTTACCTTCATTTTTATTACAAGCCGTAAGTGTGCTTACGCCAAGCATTAGGAGAAACAGGGTTTTTCTCATATCCGAAATTTGTTATAATTTCTATAAAGATATACAAAAGATTTCTAAAACTACTATTTCAGACCGAAAGCTTTCTTCACTTTAGCAACGTAATCCAGCTTCTCCCAGGTAAATAATTCTACCTTGATCTTTTTAGGCTTTTTGTTGTGATCGTAGAACACAACTTCTTTCACCTCGTTAACACGTCCCATGTGGCCATAAGCAGCAGTAGCACTATAGATCGGGTTTCTTAATTTCAGACGGGTCTCGATCGCATATGGTCTCATGTCAAATACAGAAGAGATGATTTTGGCGATCTCACCATCATTCATATCCACTTTTGCAGTACCTTTTGTATCCACGAAGATACCCATTGGCTGCGCTACACCGATAGCGTAAGAAACCTGTACCAGTACCTCATCACATAAACCGGCAGCAACCATGTTTTTAGCGATGTGACGGGTTGCATAAGCCGCACTGCGGTCTACTTTACTAGGATCTTTGCCACTGAAGGCACCGCCGCCATGTGCACCCTTACCACCGTAAGTATCTACGATAATTTTTCTTCCGGTAAGACCGGTATCACCATGCGGGCCACCGATTACAAACTTACCGGTTGGGTTGATGTGGTATTTGATTTTATTATTAAAGAAGTGCTTGTATTCAGGATATTTCTTGATTACACGCGGGATCAGGATTTCTTTCATATCCTTTTCGATCTTCTTCAGCATGCTTTTTTCTGAATCGAAATCATCGTGCTGTGTAGAGATTACGATAGCATCAATGCGTTGCGGTTTATGGTCGTCGCTGTATTCCAGGGTTACCTGGCTTTTAGCATCCGGTCTCAGGTATTTGATATCTTTATTTTCTCTGCGCAGAGCAGCCAGTTCAATCAGTAAAGTATTGGCCAGGTCTAATGCCAGTGGCATATAGTTCTGCGTTTCGTTGGTTGCATAACCAAACATCATACCCTGATCACCAGCACCTTGCTCTTCTTTATTTTTTCTGTCTACACCCTGGTTAATATCAGGAGACTGTTCGTGAATCGCAGATAAGATACCGCAACTATTTGCCTCGAACATATACTCGCTCTTTGTATACCCGATTTTACGGATAACATTTCTTGCGATTTCCTGTACATCAAGATAAGCATTAGACTTTACTTCACCAGCCAGTACTACCTGTCCGGTTGTAACCAGGGTTTCACAAGCTACTTTACTGTTTTTATCAAATGCAAGGAAGTTGTCGATTAATGCATCAGAAATCTGATCGGCAATTTTGTCCGGGTGGCCTTCAGAAACGGACTCAGAAGTGAATAAATAAGGCATTACTTTTTATATGTGTTTTACGAAGTAAATAAATAGGAGGATCAAAAGTACTAAACAATCTTTAAATCAATAATTTTATTTAGTCTTAACAGAGTCAAGCTGTAACAGCTGCTCTTCCAGTGAATCTATACCCGGTGCCATTACCTCCTGGATCGTAGTGTCTGCCTGTGCAAATGCAAGGGCAGAGTAGTTTACTTTCCATTTGATATTTCCTTCCAGGTTCTTTTCGGCTTTCAGTTCCAGCTCATGAAAGGGGAACAGTTCCGGTGTAGTGTTGAAGCTCACCATATAGGTACTGTCATTCAACTTTTTTTCGCTCAGGATCGTTACCTTAAATCCTTCAAGATAACTTTCTTTCTGCTCAGGAGACAGCTCTTTGGTAGAACGTTCCAGTACTTTAAGAAAGTCCCATGTGGTCTTGGTGGAGTAGTTTCTGGCCATATTCATGTCCAGGCGGGCAACACTTACCAGAAAGGTTTCGGTTACGGCCTTGGGAGAGTTAGTGCTTTTGCAGGAAAACAGCAATACACAAAATAAAAGCAGACTAAGGGGGGTATTGATTTTTGAACGCATGTTAGATTATTGAAAAACTGCAGTATAGATTTCTTGATTTTTAGGCCTCAGGAATAAGTTGTCTACCGAAATAAACGTGTAGGGTCCTGCTTTGGTATAGGCAATAAATTTATCGTTTTTTGTGGCACGGACCAGCACTTTGTATACAAATTCTGCCGGGTACATCTCTTTATCAGTGTCCAGTCTGTACTGGCTGTCATACGATACACCCTGTTGGTAAAAGTCTTTGATGATCTGCTGCATAGAGGCAATCTGAGCCTGGGTCAGCGGGAGTTTGTATATACCGAATCCGGTTACATTCCGCGATCCGATGTATGTTTCAAATGAATCCCTGACGAGCCCGCCGGGATGATTACCTGAAGGCAGCGCAATATGGTAAATAAACGGATAATTGTTTTCGATAAATACAAGCCCCGCATAGGCATAGGTTTTATCCTTCTGGTTCACACTGCTGAACAGCTCACTTTTAGTGTCCTTACCGGATATGGTTACCAGGTAACCGTTCTTCAGCGTATCCATAGCCGCATTGATGTACTGCACATTTACCGGCCGGTTCAGCTTTTCATTACTGATCTTCTGTGTGACATAATCCGGGTAGATTTCTTTTGCGATCAGGTTACGGTTATACACAATAACGAACAGCAGCAACATGGTAAAGAGTAATGTTGTCTGCAAAGTGCGTTTTTGAGGATGTGTATGCGTATGTCCTGCCATGAATTGTTGTGTAACAGGGGCAAATTTAGGAAATTAACCGCTTATCTTGCAGTGCCCAGTTTTTGTTTGCGGATAGGTTCCAGCAGGTAGCTAAGGCCGTTAAGCTTGATTTCGTACATGGTTTGCAGAAGTAAACCCAGTTTGCCCTTAGGGAATCCCTGCTGGCTGAACCATATAATATAGTGTTCCGGCAGGTCGCCTACATAGGTACCCTTATATTTTCCGAAAGGCATTTTCAGTTCAAAGAGTTCTGTAAGTAGCGCTGCCTGTGGTTCCATTTAAGTTTTTTTTACAAAGATCTATATTTAAATATTGCAAAAACAGTTTATTTTGCAATATGACTATTATATATTGTTACGATGCGTATTGTGGATGGTGTTATGGTTTCAGCCCGGTAATCAAAAAGATTGCAGAAGAGTTTCAGAAAGAATTCCGGTTTGAAGTGCTGAGCGGAGGAATGATCCTGCCGGAACAACCGCAGCCTATTACGGTGATCGCCGATTTTATGAAGGATAATTGTAAAAGAGTAGAAGAGCTTACAGGAGCGCAGTTTGGGCCTGACTTTATGTTTCATCTCGATAGGGCAGAGGACAGCGATTGGTTTCCCAATTCAGAAAAACCTGCTATCGCATTATGTGTCCTGAAAGAATACATGCCGGATAAGGCTGTACAGATCGCTGCCGATCTGCAATATGCACTTTATTACGAAGGCCGCGACCTGACTGATGATGAGGCGTACAGACACTTATTACATGAATATAATATTGATGCAGACGAGTTTTATACCAGGTTGCGCAGCGAAACGTACAAGGAAAAAGCCTATTATGAATTTCAGCTGGTAAAGCAACTTAAGGTGGAAAGCTATCCGCAGGTACTGTTACAGGTATCAGATTCCAAATTTTACCTGCTGGCTAAGGGTTATACCGATTATGATACCTTCCATCAGACCATTTCATCTGTACTGATACAGATACAGTCTGCACAGAATTAAAATTTATGGGGCAGTGTATATTGCCTATAATAATTAACTGATTTATACATGGACAAAAAATATTTTGTGCTGCACCTGCTTCCGTCGAGGCCGGATTTCGCACAAACAATGAATGCTGAGGAACGAGCAGTAATGATGGAGCATGTTGCTTACTGGACCAAACTGATGAACCAGGGAAAAGTGCTGGCATTCGGACCGGTACTGGATCCTGCTGAGGTGTATGGCCTGGGTATTATTGCTGTAGAAGATGAGGCAGAAGTGAAGGCATTTATTGCAGGAGACCCTGCTGCTACAATTAACCGTTATGAATATTTTCCTATGATGGCCGTAGTGCCTGAGCAATAATCTGATCTATATTGCCCGGTAATATTTCAACCCTAGATAATAATATAAAAAGCACCCGGTTTCGGGTGCTTTTTGTTAATCAATCCTGATCGATAATCTGCCTTATTCGGGAGGAGTTGCCCGTATAACTGAGACCGCGGCATACTTAGAAATATGGTCTCGTTTGATCACCTTTCGCGGATTAGTCAAATTTCATGCGATCGATAAATTCATTGATCTTTTCTTTGGTTTCACCGGTTTTCTGCTGCAGGCGTCCCACCAGTTCATCTTCTTTTCCTTCTTCATAAAGCAAATCATCATCTGTCAGATTTGCCCATTGTTGTTTCAGATTTCCTTTTACGATGTTCCAGTTGCCTTTCAGCTTGTCTTGTAATGTGCTCATTTGGAGTAAATTTTAAGGTTATAAAAAAGGGTGGATACAATAAAAAAACGGCAGATTAAGAATCCAAAGGTTTTCTGCCCGAAATGATGTTATACAGTATAACAATAATTGCAATAACCAGTAATACGTGAATCAAATTTCCTAAGCCCATTCCGCCTCCAACACCAATCAATCCCAGGATCCAGATGATAATACAGATTACGGCTACTAACCATAGAATGCTTCTCATAATATTTGGTTTTGTTTGAATTAAAATTAGGCATATTAGCTATGTATAAAAAGTTAAAGAACAGTATTTTTACTTAAATGGATGCTTTTTAACGTCACTATACAATCACGTTAGCAAATCGTTTACATTTGAGTGTATTTAACTTATTTAATGTATGGCAAGTAATAGAGACTTAATAAATGAAATCAAAAGATTAAACATAGATTTTGATAAAAGGCATGATCGAATTGAAGAAATGGCATCTATTAGATCACTAAACAAAAAACTATTTTTGTTTATTAAACGATATAAGAGGAAAATTGAAGTAATTCAAAAAAAATACATTAGTTCAGATAGAACTATTGAAATTAGAAAAGGCGATTTTGTAGCATGTTCCATTGCTGCAAAATTTAATAAGCACGGTAGTTATGGAACATCACATATTTTATTAAGTGAAGCTAAATGTCACAAGCGAATTTTTTCTTTACTTAGATCTATAGGCGGTTTAGGACGCAAATCATCCTCTAGTGATAATATAATCGGCAAATGTGCTGAAATTAAGGCGGCTCATCAATTATTAAAAGTTGAGAAAATTCCAAAAATTAGTTCTATTGAATTCACGACAGCGATAAGGCCTAGAACTTTAGAGAAAGTCCCTCGTTGTTCAAATTGTACTCAAATATTTGGTTATGAAAGAGTATAATTCTAGAGATTTCGATTTTGATATTTTTTCTATTTATCGATGTTGCATTGTTCATTATGCGACTGCAGGAGGTGATATTCCCAAATCTATATTTTTAAATCCCAATCATTCTAAGTTAAGGGCTGACCTAAAGGGGGATAGAAATAAACTTTCATTTAAGATTGAGGTTAATCCTAATCTTGAAAATATTTTAAGAATTAAGGCTGAAAACCAGAGATTTAATTTTGAGGAATTTGACAGAGAAAGCTATTTGGACAGTTTTATAAGCTATGCGAAACTCGGGCTTTTTTCTTTTGACAGGACTTTTATTAATAACCATGATGACATGAGATTTCATTTGGTTGCCTATCCCGTCATTGATGATAAGTATAATGTGTTTCTAGAGAGATTTGCAGAATCGAATATTAAAATACAGGACTTTGACAGAGCTAATGCTATTATAAATGAATTAGTGAGACGGAATTTTGACGAACCGCTGAGATTGTCACTGTTTTAAAAAAAAAAGGCGCATCCATATTTGGAGGCGCCTTTTTACATCTTTTTTGTATCTTCTTTTATGCTTACTCCGCAAAATACTTGTGGAAGTAAGGGATGGTTTCAATGCCTTTGTAATAGTTGGCTACATCGTACTTCTCGTTAGGAGAGTGGATGTTATCATTATCCAGACCAAAGCCCAGTAATACTGTTTTAAGGCCCAGGATGCGTTCAAACAATGCAATGATCGGGATACTGCCACCACCACGGGTAGGGATCGGATCTTTACCAAATGTTGTCTGGATCGCTTTTGCAGCAGCCTGGTATGCTTTACCGTCGGTAGGTGTAACCACCGGCTCACCACCATGATGCGGAGTTACTTTTACAGTAGTACCAGGTGTAGCAAGACTTTCGAAGTGTTTCTGGAACATGTTGGTGATCTCATCAGAAACCTGGTTAGGAACCAGTCGCATAGAGATTTTGGCATATGCTTTAGAAGGCAATACCGTTTTGGCACCTTCTCCGATATAGCCACCCCAGATACCGTTTACATCCAGTGTAGGACGGATACCGGTACGTTCGATCGTACTGTAACCTTTCTCACCGGCTACATCATTAACCTTCAGGTCTTGTTTATATTCATCCAGGTCAAACGGAGCATCATTCAGGGCTTTACGCTCTGTATCAGTCAGCTCCTGTACTTTATCATAGAAGCCAGGAATAGTAATATGTTTGTTTTCGTCGTGCAGAGAAGCGATCATTTTGCACAGCTCGTTGATAGGGTTAGCGACACCTCCACCATACACACCGCTGTGCAGGTCACGGTTAGGGCCGGTTACTTCCACTTCCAGGTAAGCCAGTCCGCGCAGACCAGTCTCAATAGACGGGTGTTCCATACTGATCATAGAAGTATCAGAAACCAGTACGATATCTGCTTTCAGTTTATCAACATGTGTTTCCAGGAATTTACCCAGGTTTGAAGAACCTACCTCTTCCTCACCTTCGATCATCATCTTCACATTACATTGCAGGGTATTGGTTTTGGCCATTACCTCAAATGCTTTAATGTGCATATAGAACTGTCCTTTATCATCGCATGCACCGCGTGCATAGATTTTACCATCTTTGATTACCGGCTCAAAAGGTCCGCTGGTCCATAGATCCAGGGGATCAGCAGGTTGTACATCATAGTGTCCGTATACCAGTACAGTAGGTAATGCAGGGTCTACCATTTTCTCGCCATATACGATCGGATGTCCATCGGTAGGGCACACCTCAGCGGTATCACAGCCGGCATCCAGCATTGCTTTTTTTACAGCTTCCGCACAGCGGGCCACATCTTCTTTGTAAGTACTGTCTGCACTTACAGACGGGATGCGCAGCAGGTCCAGTAATTCTTCCAGGAAACGATCTTTATGTTCTTCCAAATATGCTTTCCAGGCTTCCATAATTTGTATTTTTTGTAGAGTATGTTATTAAATGAAATGATTTTTTTATACCCAGATGATTTTATCATCCAGAGGAATTTTGCGCATACCTTCTTTTTGCTCATCGCTGTAGCCCAGGTAAAGCAGGCCCATCAGCAGGTCCTCATCCTTCAGTTCCAGGTACAGTTTCATAGCAGGGTGGTGGGTCATACCACCGGTACTCCAGAAGGAAGCAATACCTTTGGCAGTTGCACCCAGCAGGATGTTCTGTGTAGCTGCTGCAACAGCAGCATATTCTTCTTCCGTAATGATCTTCGCTTCCGGCGTGCGGCGCATCAGGGAGATCACCAGGTGAGAGGCTTTATTACCCATATTCAGTAAGGCATCTCTTTTTGTCTCCGTGCGGGTCTCAGGCGAGGTATTGGCCCAGTACAGATCGGCATGATGTTCGCAGAATTTCTGCAGGTTATCGCCACTCAGTACAAAAAAGCGCCAGGGTTCTGTGCGGGCATGTGTAGGCGCCCAGTCTGCCAGTGCCAGTATTTCTTTTATATCTTCATCAGATATTTTCTGACCATTCATCTGTGCCGGTTTGGTTGTTCTGCGGCCTTCAATAACTTGTTTTAACGTGTCAAATGCGTTCATTACTATTGCTGTAAATATGTATATATGGTTAGGTAAAAATACCGGTGCAGGATATGCCTGCCAAAATTATACAGAAATATTGATTCTTAACCGGATTTCTTATTTCTTTACCAAAACAGGGCGACCGTACCGGTTATGTTGGTTTCATCCCGGTAGTTGTGACGAAAAGCGCTACTTTGTTTTTACGTAAATATGCTTTGCCGTCTTAGTACTCGTTTCCCGTTCTTCTATCAGGAAGGTATCGGTGCTTTTAATTAGTAATAACAGTTTAGAGAAGCCATAGTTCCTCGGGTCAAAGTCCGGTTTCTTTTTCAGGATAAAGTTGCCCAGATCGCCCAGGTAAGTCCATCCGCTTTCATCCGCAAGAGCACTCACACTATCTGACAATAACCTGATCAGTTTTTTTGTCAATTTTAGATAAGCTTACCTTCTTCTTATCCGGAGTCGTTTCCGGGATTTCCGGTACGGAGGACTTCAGTATTTCGATATAGATAAATTTGTCGCAGGCGGTAATAAAAGGGTAGGGTGTCTTTTGCTCTCCGATACCAATTACCTTCATGCCCGCCTCTCTTAATCTTGTCGCCAGGCGGGTAAAGTCGCTATCGGAGGAGACAATGCAAAATCCGTCTACTTTATTGGAATATAGGATATCCATCGCATCAATAATGAGTGCACTGTCGCTGGAATTTTTACCCGTGGTATAACTATACTGCTGGATGGGCGTAATGGCATGTTCCAGTAAAACATTTTTCCATCCGGAAAGGGTGGGTTTTGTCCAGTCTGCGTATATCCTTTTTATGGTCGGAGTCCCGTCTTTTGAGACCTCTTCAAGCATTTCTTTAATATTGGCATAGGGCACATTATCTGCATCAATGAGCACCGCAAGGCGTAAATCTTTCATTTTTATGAAATTGTTCCATGAAGATAAGCTATAAAAGTAGAGTATTCAGGCATTTATATGGTTTTGATACAGAATGCACAAAATGAGCCGATCCCTTAGCCGATTAATAGTCGTACCTTACAAGGAAGGGATACAATTCTTAAATATTCCTAATACATTTCAGATGATGAAATCACTTCAGTTACCCTCTAGAGCCAATCTTTCAATACTTAAAACACCACAGAAACCAACCGTTAAAATTGCCTACCTTATCATGGTGCACCGCTTATCCAAGCAATTCAGGCGCATGTTTCGGGCAATATATCATCCCGATAATATTTACCTGATCAATATTGATAAAAAAGCCGATCGCCTGACCAAACAGCAAATATGGTCTTTCCTAAACAGGTTTCCGGGCATTCACATACTCGAAAATCAAACGGTGATCTGGGGTGGCTACAGTATGGTAGAGGCCGAACTGAGCGGGATGCAGTATTTACTAAAACTGGAGCAGCAATGGGATTACTTCATTAACCTGAGCGGACAGGATTATCCCCTTAAATCTCAGCATATCATCAGCAATTTTCTGGCCGTAAACAAAGGAAAGAGCTTCCTGAAATTTGCTGACCAGGTAGAGACCCGACCGGAGACCTTAAACCGGATCGAAAATTATTTTAGTGAAGAGGATGGCGCTATAGCTGCCGAGACCCACAAAAGAGATTATATGGCAGGAATAACACCCTATATAGGAGGGCAATGGATGATATTGACACGGGAATGCTGCGCCTTTTTATGCCATAATAAAGAAGTCTCTAAATTCAAGGAATATTATAAAAATACATTGATTCCGGATGAGTCCTTTTTTCAAACGGTATTAATGAACAGTTCTTTCAAAGGTGCAATGGTCAATGACGATCTGAGGGCCATTATCTGGGTGCCGGACGGCGATATAAAATTAAGACCCAAAACATTTACCAAAGCGGATCTCGGCTTTCTGAAAGAAGGTAGAAATCTTTTTGCCCGTAAGTTTGATGATAATGTAGATGCAGACGTCATCAGCGCCCTGAATGCTTATCTTCATATACCCCTCAGAACGGCACTCAGCATGCACAAAACAGGCACTTTAAAAATGAACAGCGCTAATTAGCGGCATACTGTTCTGAATCCGCATCCGGCAGCATGGAATATCTGCCGGATGCGGAATTTTATTGTTATTCGCAATTTTATATAACAAAAAAATTATCTTTGCATCCAAATTCCAAACAATCTTATGAGCATAATTACTCAAGTCCACGCTCGTCAAATCCTGGATTCTCGTGGCAATCCTACGGTTGAAGTTGATGTTTATACCAATTCAGGCGCTATGGGTCGTGCTGCTGTTCCATCTGGAGCATCTACCGGTAAGCATGAAGCGGTAGAATTACGTGATGGTGACAAGAAAAAATACCTGGGTAAAGGGGTATTGAATGCCGTAAAGAACATTAACGAAATGCTGGCCGACGAGTTGTATGGCTTTGACGTAGCTGATCAGGCGGGTATTGATCAGTACATGATTGATCTGGATGGCACCAGCAACAAAGCTAAACTGGGTGCTAATGCAATCCTGGCCGTAAGTATGGCAGTTGCCAAAGCCGGTGCTGAAGAAGCAGGTCTGCCTTTATACCGTTATGTAGGTGGTACTAATGCTAAAACGCTGCCTGTACCGATGATGAACATCCTGAATGGTGGTGCGCATGCCGATAATAAAATCGACTTCCAGGAGTTCATGGTAATGCCGGTAGGTGCCGATACCTTCAGCGAAGGTTTACGCTGGGGTGTAGAGATCTTCCACTCTCTGAAAAAAGTATTACACGATAAAGGATACAGCACCAATGTAGGTGATGAAGGTGGTTTTGCACCGGATATCCAAAGCAATGAAGAAGCAATTGAAACAGTATTAAAAGCAATCGAGAAAGCCGGTTATAAACCAGGTGTAGATGTAATGATTGCTATGGATGCTGCGATCAGCGAATTATATGATGCTAAATCTAAAAAATACCACTTCCATAAATCCGATGGCAAAAAAACTGTCCAGCGAAGAAATGGTGGAATACTGGCAGAAATGGGTTAAAAAATACCCTATCGTAAGTATCGAAGATGGTATGGATGAAGATGACTGGAAAGGATGGAAAGCCCTGACCGATGCTATTGGTAAAAACGTACAGCTGGTAGGTGATGATCTGTTTGTGACCAATGTATTACGCCTGGAAAAAGGTATTAAAGAAAATACCGCAAACGGTCTGTTGGTTAAAGTAAACCAGATCGGTTCTCTGACCGAAACGATTGATGCGGTGACTATGGCACAACGTGCTAAGTACAATACCATCATGAGCCACAGAAGCGGTGAGACAGAAGATGCAACTATTGCAGATCTGGCTGTAGCACTGAATTGCGGACAAATCAAAACCGGTTCTGCGTCACGTAGCGATCGTATGGCTAAGTACAACCAGCTGATCCGTATCGAGGAGCAATTGGGTGCCCTGGCTTACTATCCGGGTAAAGACCTGAAATTCGGATTCTAATCTAATCGTAATTTGATGATATCAAAAAAGCGTTATACTTCGGTATAACGCTTTTTTTGTACCTTGTTAAAAAAAATAGAATTGCCCATGCTTGCTTCTTATGAAGAACCCATGACCGAAAGAGAAAAACAATATATCCGCGCCTTGCTGGATGCAGAATCGATCGGTTACTTCAAGACTTTAAGACTGATCGGTATCATCGGCGCTTTGCTGGTCGTGGTGGTGGGCTTACTGGCAAGCCTGGCGAAGCCGGAAAATGAACTCGAGAAAAAGTTCTCCCTGCCGCAATACATTTTTGCATCAGTTTGTTTTTTTATACTGATCTACAGTCTGGCCATCTATGGTAAAAAGCGATTCTCCCGCAAGTATAAAGATGATCTTAAGTACGGGCGAAAACTCATCATCGGTATACCGATACAGCAGAAGCAGTTTGTCTCGCAGAATAATACCTTTCACTTTCACCTCAACTTCCCGGGACTGCTCAGCATAGAGGTCAGCCAGGAAGACTTTATGGCCTTTCAGGCCGGAGAAATTGTGAGTGTAGAATTTGCCAAACACTCCATGACCTATCTCGGTTATTTCTAAGGCGCTTATTGTCATTCAATTGTCCGAATAGCAGTATATTTGCATTCTAATTTCACAGGCTGAAAAGATTTCTCAAAATATCAAAATATGTGCTGGGTATATTTTTGTCGCTGCTATTGATCATAGCGGTGCTCATTAATATTCCCGGAGTACAGAGATATGTGGCCCGAACTGCTGCATCTTACCTCTCCGATCGCCTGCATACCCGCGTTTCTATTGAAGGCTTTAGTCTGCGTTTACTGGATAAAGTGACACTGGACGGGGTGTTCATGGCAGATCAGCAAGGAGATACCCTGCTGTATACGCGCCATCTCGAATTGAATATCACCGATTGGTTTATCTTCAAACAGAAGCCTGTACTGCATTATGTAGGACTGGACGGTGCATTCATCAACCTGCAGAGGCCGGCAAATGATTCGGTATGGAAGTACCGTTTCCTGGAAGATGCCTTTGCCTCAGAGCAGCCGGCTGCAAAGAAAAAAGACCCGCAACCCATACAGTTTGACCTGAAGAAAGTCCGGTTAAAAGATATCCGTTTCACCTCCATCGATAAATGGATCGGAAACGATATGGTCATGGATCTGCAGCAGCTGAACATTGACCTGGACGGGTTCGATTTTGACCGCAAACATATCGGGGTGCAAAGCATTACCGGTACACGGACCACTTTCGGATTAAGGGATTATAAGGGAGGCCGTCCGGATAGCCTGCGTCGCCGCAAAACGGACTATATAGATACTACTGCATTTAATCCTGATCAATGGACGGTAAGTGTAAAGAAGATTGAGCTGAAAGATGCCCGTTATTTCATGGATAATCCGGATGTCAAAACAGCACCTGCCGGATTATTTGACGAATGGAAAATGGATGTGCGCAATGTGCAGATTAACATAACAGACCTTCGTATTAAGGGAGATACCCTGCGTGCTAACCTGGATCATCTTTCTGCTGAGGAACGTTGTGGCCTGAACATTAAAAAAATGAAAGCCCGCGTAAAGGTCTCCCCGCGCATCTCTGAATGTGCCGATCTTTACCTGGAAACGAATAACAGCATCATTCGCGATTACTATGCCATGCATTACAATCGCTTCCCCGACTTCCTCAACTATATCGCTAAAGTACGCATGCAGGGCCATTTAAAGGATGCTCATGTCGCTGTAGACGACATCGTTTTCTTTGCCCCGGAGATGAAGTTGTTTGAGCACATGGAGGTAAAGGTGAATGGGCAGTGCGGAGGTACAGTAGATAACCTGTATGCAAACAATGCTGTACTGAATGATGGTAAGAGCCAGTTGAATGTAGGCATGTTTACCATGGATAAGCTGCCGGATGTAGATATGTCTACTATTGTCCTGGAGCAATCTTTACTGCAGACTTCCGGGGCTAATCTGTATCACTATTTCCCCTTTCTGAAAGATACCAAAGAACTGAACTTTATGGCACTGGGCCAGATCAGGATGCCATTCGATTTCAAAGGAACTATTCATGATTTCCGGTTCAATGCCGATGCACTTACCGACCTGGGTAAAGTGCAGACCAATATGGGCATTCAGCAAATCATGAGCCCTGAACCGGTATATGCCGGAACGCTAAATCTGACCCGTTTTAACCTGGGTACTTTCCTGTCGCAGTCCAGTATGCATGAAGCCGATGGTGCCTTTACCTTCAAGGGCAAGCATTTCGATCTGGATAAAATGAGTATTTATACCGAAGGGCAGTTCAGCCGTTTTGGGTTTGAAGATTATGTATACACAGGCATGAAAGTAATGGGTGAGGTAACACCTACTTACTTCCAGGGTGTGGCACAACTCAGTGATCCGAATGCGAAACTTGACTTTGATGGCAAAGTGCAGTTTGCGAAGAATAGTACGCAGACCGACTTTAAAGCCAATATCGGGTACATAGACCTGCAGAAGTTGCATATACTTACCGAATCGGTACGAGCACAAGGCTTACTGGAAGGGCATTTTACCGGAACCAGTCTCGAGGACTTCACCGGCGCAGCAGTATTGCAGCAGATGAAGATCTTCCGTGATTCTACAGTGTTAAATATCGATTCGATCTACCTGCGTTCTGCTATAGAAGACGGGCAGAAATACCTGTACGCAGGAACCAATAATGTTAATGCCCGCATCTGGGGTAACTATAAATTGTTTGATCTTCCCGGCGCAGTGCAGCATGTACTGTCCAATTACCTGCCTACTTATTTTGATGCACCCGTTACATATAACAGGAATCAGCTCATTCATTTTGACATGCAGACCGAAGATATTTCCGACCTGCTGTCGATATTTAACCGTGACCTGTCTTTGCCACAGGGCGGAACAGCACACGGTACCCTGAATACACAGAGTGATCAGCTGGTGCTCCAGGCCTCATTACCTAAAGTGATTTTTGATGGAATCGTGCTGGATACGATTCTGGTTAATGGTCAGGGTGATAATAAAGATCTGTCTGTAAATGCCGATGTAACGCAGATCGGAGCAGGGAGTAATGTGTTTTTACGCAATCTCAGCCTGGACTCCAAGTGGTACCGCGATTCCCTGGAATTTAATATGACTACCTCCACGTTTGAAGAATTGGGTACCGCCAAATTGAGAGGAAAGGGATTTTTACAGGATGATCGCTTTACGCTGAATATCCTGCCCTCACAGTTTTTCCTGAACAATAATAAATGGAGTATAGCTTCCGGTAACCGTATCGTGTATGAAAACGGTGCGCTTGATATTGAGAACCTATCTATCAGCTCCGGTAATCAGCAGATATATATCAGCAAGAATGATGTAGAGCATAATACTGCTTATATCGACCTTAAAAATCTCTCTCATGCACCACTGGCAAGACTTCTGGATGTGGAAGACATGATCAGGGGAGGTACAATTAATGGCGGTATCCAGATCCGCTCTTTATGGAGCAATCAGAAAATTGATTTCAACCTCTATTCCAACGATACCCGTTTCAACGATGATACACTTCAGAAAATATCACTCCAGGGCAACTACGATGTGGCCGATGGGGTAGTAGAGCTCTTATCGAATACAGGGGTTTCTGCCGCAGGTGGGAGTGCAACGCTAAGCGGGCGCTTCTCACTGGATACCAATTCGGTGCAATCTATTGATGGTGTATTGAATTTTAATAATGCGCAGCTTTCCTGGCTTAGTCCTTTTCTGAGGGGCTTTGTCAATAATCTCAACGGTAAGGTAAATGGTGCGGTTAAGATCAGTGGCAATGCCGCGCACCCGCTCACACTGGGACAATTATCGCTGAAAGAGGTTGTGGTACGACCGGAGATAAACGGGGAAACGTATACTGTAGATGATGCCGTTATTTCTGTAAATGAAAATACCATTGAGATGGGTACCATGTTTATCAAAGACCAGGATAAGAACATGGGGCGCATTACCGGTAATATCACGCACAATAAGCTGAAGTCTTTCCTGCTGAATATTGAGATGAACAGTGATAAACTGCGGGTACTGAACCTGAACCGCATGGAGGGGGAACGCTTTTATGGTACTGTATTTGCAAAGACGCGTGCCCGTATATTCGGACCAGCACAGAACCTTAATGTCGTGATTTCCGCAATACCACTGGAGCAATCCAACCTCATTATCCCCATCGATTTTTCCAGCGACCTGGGTGAGTATAACTTTATCCGGTTCAAAAAACCTGAGGCAGATATCGCTCAGCAAAAGAAAAAACTGAAGCTGTCCAATAAATATAATGTGCGCATTGATGCGACCATAAACAATAACCTGGTCAGCACCATTATCCTCGATCCTAAAACAGGAGATCAGCTGATCTCTAAAGGCACGGGAAATATCGTACTGGAAATACCATCTGATGGAGATATACGCCTGAATGGTATTTACAAAATAGATGAGGGTACGTATAATTTCGCATTCCGTAAGATGCAGATTCTGAACTATAACAGGCTTTTCTCTATCACACAGGGTAGTACGATTGTCTGGAATGGAGATCTCTATGATGCCCATCTCGATGTAACCGGTGTCACAACGGTTAAAGCCAGGCTGTATGACCTTATCAGTAATGAGATCAACCGGATCAATCTTTCCAACCAGGAAATCAGGGATGCGCAACTGGCCCAGATGGTGAATGTGCGCCTGAACGCATCGGGTACCCTGCAGAATCCGGAGGTGAATTTTAAAATAGAACTTTCCGAAAACCGCTCTATTGGTACCTATGCCTACCAGAAGCTGGAGCGGATCAATAATGATGAAAAGCAGTTGCTGAACCAGGTTGCTTCCTTGCTGCTGCTCGATCAGTTTGCACCACCGGAAGGCTTTATGAACAATACCGCTGCAGTTTCTTCGGGTACGATCAATAATATGACCGATATCTTCTCTTCAGTAGCCTCTTCACAGTTGACCAATATGGCCAATAAGCTGTTTAAGGTACAGGATCTGCATGTAGGAGTAGGGTACAAAAACTATAACCTGAGCAATAGTACCGATCCGACTTCATTATCTTACCTGAATCGTAATGAGGCCAAACTGAATGTACGTAAGAACTTCCTCAATAATCGTCTATTTGTAGATGTGGGTGGTGTATATGACTGGGGCAGGCCGGCTACAGCAGGATCCAAAGCTTATTCCTCCAATCTCGCCGGAGACTTCAGGGTGCAATACCTGATAACTCCGGATGGTCATATTCGCTTCAATATCTTCCGGACCAGCAATTATGATGCCCTGTTTCAGCAGAATATAGCACGGCAGGGTGTAGGGATCTCGTACCGTAAAGCCTTCAGCAATCTTAAAGACTTATTTACCCGAGCCCAAATGACCATAGCAGATTCTACAGCAGAGCCTGTTAAGGAGATCATAGTGGATACTCCGGTCAAACAATAATTTGTTCATATAAACAATCAATCATAATATTGCGATAGAAACTGAGGGTTATGGGTATTACTAAGACAGAGATATTTACACCGGAACAGAACAGGCTGGCTACTTTGTTAAAAGCATTAGCGCATCCTGCACGTATTGCAATCCTGCAGCATATTATACGTCAGGAAGCATGTATCTGCAATGATCTTGTAGAGGAGTTGGGTTTAGCCCAGGCCACCATTTCGCAACACCTTAAAGAATTGAAAGCCATCGGTATTATTAAAGGAACGCTTGACGGAACCAGTATTTGTTACTGTGTAAATAGTCTTGTCTGGAATAATATACGAAAAGAGCTTGCAGGCTTCTTCATAGAATGGAGCGGTACAGAACAATGCTGCTAGCATTTTTTTGTTTCATTATTTATCGCAATAATGCAATGTTGCAATTAAGCATTTCTCATCGTATAGTTTAAATAAACTATACAATTTAGTTTATTTCTGGTCGGTAAATGAACTAATTAGCAATTAGTGTTATACATTTGTAACAAGTTTTTAACATTATTTTATGGAATCGTTCGACCGGAAAGCCCATTGGGAAAAAATATACCACACCAAGCCATTAGAACAGGTGAGCTGGTATCAGCCGATACCGGTGACCTCCCTGGAGTTCATTAATGAGCTGGAAGTGCCGCTGGATGCCCGTATTATTGATATCGGGGGTGGAGACAGTTTCCTGGCAGAGCATTTACTGGATTTGGGTTACCAGGACATTACCGTATTGGATATTTCTGAACAGGCGATTCAGCGGGCAAAGGAACGACTGGAGCATAGAGCAGACAAGGTGAAGTGGATTGTCAGTGATATATTGGATTTTGTACCCGGCAGGCAATATGACCTTTGGCATGATCGTGCAGCTTTTCACTTCCTTATTGATGATGAAGATGTAAAACGATATGTACAGATTGCCAATGATGGACTGGCAGTAACCGGTAATGTGCTGATCGGAACATTTGCCTTGGATGGCCCGGCCAAATGCAGTGGTATAGACATAAGACAATACTCTGAAGAGACCCTGAACAATTGCCTGAAAGCTGATTTCGAACAGGTCAAAAGCCGTTCGGTACATCATCCTACGCCATTCGATACATTGCAGCATTTTGTATTCAGTTGCTTCAGGAAAAGATAATTTTATGAATCTGGTTTTATAAATAAGTAAAGGGATGGGCTTAAGCCCATCCCTTTACTTATTTATAAAAATTATTATTCACATTTGCGATAAAAAATATATTTATCTTTAAGGTATAAACCCTAAAAGTCCTATATTATGCAAAAAAGACTATTCTTTACTTCTTTTGCCATTGTTATTGCAAGCGCTTCAAACGCGCAATTACGCCCTCTCAGGCCGCATCGTCTTCCACCAGGTTATGAACCTCCTAAATCTACTGGTGTATATCCTACAGAGTTGAAACCTGTACGATTAAGTGCAGGAATAGGCTTCTTATTCGGTGAATTAAAGGGAGAGTTCAGATTGAGTAAGAATCAATCCATATCTGGCAATCTTGGACTTGGTATTAATTTTGTTGACATTAGTATACATAATAATTTCAATCGTTTTAACGGATATGGTGCAGGTGTTCCGTACGGGACATATAATCGAGCGGCTTATCTTAACTATCTGGAAATATGGCCAACTTTTTATGCTGGTGCTGAGTATAGGTATTATTTTAAAACACGAAGTAAATACCAGTTTAAAAACTATCCATATACCAATTCCGGTCTCTATGTAGGGTTTGGTATACGAGTTACAGGAAAAGAATTAAAATGGTTGCCTTCAGTTCATAGTGGAAGCTCTTATGGTACTAACGCCGACCTATTAGTCTTACCTACTACAAAATATACATTAATTGCAGGTTTCCAGAGAGAAATTTATCATACCCCAATTCCTATAGCGGTTGACCTTGGTACAGGTATTGGTCTTTTTGTTAATCATACCTATACTGCTGCTGCACCAGCCTTGGTATTGAGAGCAGGCATGTCAGTTACTTTATACAGTAAATATTATAAATAAAAATGGCCGGCTTGCCGGCCATTTTTTATTTATAATTCAATTTGTATCATTACCCAATCCTTCTCCGTGACTTTATTTAGCTGTATATTCTCGTAAGTCTGGATAATTTTTATCCGGGAAAATCCTTGTATTGAAAAAAACGAAAATATTTCAATTTACATTTGTCTGAAAAGTAAGGTGTTTGTATTTGAAATATAATTATGTATTATATTTTGTGTAGACGAAAAAATATATATTATACGATCACATTAATCATACGACCCTTTACAAAAATGATTTTTTTATGAGGTTTACCCTCCATCCATTTTTGTACAACCTCGTTTGCCAGTACTTCTTTTTCGATATCTTCCTGTGCCGCTTCCATGGCAAACTCCATATTCGTGCGGTGTTTGCCGTTGATCGCAACAGGATATAATTTACTGCTTTCTACCAGGTACTGTTCATCATATACTGGGAAGGCAGCATGTGCAATGCTGTACTCATTGCCCAGTTTATGCCACAGCTCCTCTGCCAGATGTGGTGCAAAAGGGGCCAGCAGGCATACCAGCGGCTCCAGTATGGCTTTCTTATGGCATTTCAGATCATGCAGTTCGTTTGTCACGATCATAAACTGGCTTACCGTAGTATTAAAAGAGAATTTTTCAATATCATCAGATACCTTTTTGATCGTTTTGTGCAATGCCTTAAGCTCATCTTTTGTGGCCTCCTCATCGGTTACCAACCATTGCTCCGTCTGCTCGTCGAAAAATAATCTCCATAGTTTTTTCAGGAAGCGATGTACCCCTTCAATACCCTTGGTATCCCATGGCTTGCTCATTTCGATAGGGCCCAGGAACATTTCGTAAAGGCGGAAGGTATCTGCACCATATTGGCCCACGATCTCATCCGGATTCACGACATTGTATTTCGATTTGGACATTTTCTCCACCTCGCTGCCACAGATATATTTACCCTCTTCCAGGATAAAGGTAGCATCGGCATACTCTGCTCTCCAGTTTTTGAAGGCTTCTATATCCAGCTCTGTGCCATCTACTATACTTACATCCACATGCAGTGCATTGGTTGTATATTCATTTTTTAACCCATTGGAAACAAACTGGTTTGTGCCCGCAATGCGGTATACAAATCTGGAGCTACCCTGGATCATACCCTGGTTCAGCAATTTTCTGAATGGCTCATCAAAAGTGATGAAACCCAGATCGTGTAATGCTTTGGTCCAGAAACGGCTGTACAGCAGGTGTCCTACAGCATGTTCCGTACCTCCGACATATAAGTCAACCTGGTTCCAGTACTGAGCCAGTTCTGGTTGCACGAACAGGCGTTCGTTATTAGGATCCATATAGCGCAGGAAGTACCATGAAGAACCGGCATAACCAGGCATGGTATTGGTTTCACGGCGTAATACTTCCCCTTTATTATTGGTAACATTTACGAAGCTGTCAATATTCGCCAGAGGACCCTCACCATTAGGACCGGGCTTATACGTATCCACATGCGGCAATAATACCGGCAGGCTGCGGTCAGATGCTTTCAGATCCAAAGCAGGCTCATCAATGGTATAAGGGATATTGTTTTTATACACGATAGGGAAGGGTTCACCCCAGTAGCGCTGACGGCTGAAACCGGCATCACGCAAACGGAAATTGGTAGTGCGACGGCCGATATTGCTTTCTTCTACTGATTTCAGTACCGCTTGTGTTGCATCAGCAATGCTCATGCCACTTACAAAAGCACTGTTCTCAATCGTTACATTCTTCTCTGTATAGGCTTTCTCACCGGTAAAGTGTGTGCCGAAAATATTGGTGATTTCAATATTGAAATGCTGTGCAAAGGCAAAGTCACGCTCATCGCCAGAGGGTACTGCCATGATTGCACCCGTACCGTAGCCGGCCAGTACATATTCTGAAATCCACACCGGGATCAGCTTTCCGCTCAAGGGATGAATTGCATAGGCGCCGGTAAAGCAACCGCTGATTTTTTTCTCTGCCATACGCTCCCGCTCAGAACGGCTCTTCACGTAAGCAATATAAGTCTCTACCGCTGCTTTTTGTTCTTCTGTAGTAATAGACAATACCAGTTCATGTTCCGGTGCCAGTACCATGAAGTCTACACCGAAAATAGTATCCGGTCTGGTCGTAAATACTTCGATCAGTGCATTGCTCTTGTCTACTCCGAATGTGATCTGCGCACCTTCACTCTTACCGATCCAGTTGCGTTGCATTTCCTTCATTGCTTCGCTCCACTCCAGTTTATCCAGGCTGTGCAGCAGGTTATCGGCATAAGAAGTAATACGCAGGAACCACTGACGCATTTTACGTTTTTCAACCGGGTGGCCACCCCGCTCCGATACACCATTGACTACTTCATCATTGGCCAGAACCGTTGCCAGGGCTTCACACCACCATACTTCAGCATGGTCGAGATACGCAAGGCGGTATTGCATCAATATATTGCGCTGAATGGTTTCATCATATGATTTCCATTCTGCAGCAGTGAATTGTACAGTGCCTTTAGGTGCAGGATACTGTGCATTACCTTCTGCTTCAAAGATCGCGATCAGTGCAGCAATAGGCGCAGCTTTTCCTGTTGCTGTATTATACCAGCTATGGAATAATTGGGTAAAGATCCATTGCGTCCATTTGTAATATTTAGGATCGCTGGTCTGTACCTCACGGCTCCAGTCATAGCTGAATCCGATATTGTCTAGTTGCTCCTTGTAACGGGCAATGTTTTTTTCTGTAGTTACCGCAGGGTGCTGACCCGTATCCAGTGCATATTGCTCTGCCGGTAAACCAAAGGCATCAAAGCCCATAGGGTGCAGTACATTATAGCCCTGCATTCTTTTAAAACGGGAATATATATCAGAAGCAATATATCCTAATGGATGACCCACATGCAGGCCCGCTCCACTTGGGTAGGGAAACATGTCGAGTACATAATGCTTCGGCTTATCAATATCATTGGATACAGCATAGGTGTTCTGATCTTTCCAGTACTGTTTCCATTTTTGTTCTATTTCTGAAAAATTATATTTCATCTTTAAAGTATATATCGTATTCTGTTTGCTGAAAAATAATCGCAAAAGTAAGCATTCGCGGTCATTTATCCGCCCTATTGTCCTGCATAAAAGAAATCAGCGTGTACCTATGAATGCAGGATACACGCTGATAATATGTTTGTGGATTGATTATCTGATTAATAGAATCTGCCCGGCAATTTGCGACCCAGTACAAATCCTGCACTGATACCGAACATCGCCCCGTTTCTATAGCCCATTCCGTCGATTACAGAAGTGTTGGCCAGGCCGGTGCCGTAGAACATTTTAAGTTGCAGTCCCATCTGGAACTGGTAGCCGAATGCTGCATATACACCATAGTCCAGGGGTTTCATTTCCTGTGAGGTGCCACTTTTAAAATTGATCGGTTGATCAATTGTTGTGGTCATCGCAATTGGCTTCTTAATGGTAATATCGCCGCTTTTTCTTCCGGAGAAAGAGTAAGATACATATGGGCTTACATGCACAAATAATTTGCCTTTGTATTGTCCCACTTCCCAGCTGTATTTCAGATTGATTGGCAACTCTGCATTATTTACAGAGAAGCGCATATCTATTGCAGAGATATCATTGTTCTCCACCTGGTGTCTGTTTTTAGAGTTATAAAACAGACCTGGTTCAAATGAAAATCCTTTGCTTCCGATAGGAATATCGAATGAAAATCCTCCGCGTACGCCCATACTCCAATCGTAATTGGTCGTATTTCTCATACCGTTATCTGTAGTATAGCCTGTAGGCTTGGTCAGTAAAAACCCGAATTCCGGAGTTACGGTAACCTGCGCCTGTGTCTGTAATGTAATACCTGCTGCTGCAGTCAGTAATAATAAACGTTTCTTCATGTACGTATGTTGTAATAAATACGATATGCCTTCCCGGTTTTCGGGATGATTACAAAGGTATAAACTTATGTGAAAAAAAGAAATCAATTTTCAATTGTCTGCAAAAGAACTTTCTTAAGGTTGTGGCAGGGTAAATTTATGGTGCGTCAGTTGAAATCCCAGGGCCTCATAAACAGGTACATTTTCCGTTCTGCGCTTATTCGTGGTCACCTCTATATAACGGATATTATTTGCTGCTGCGTATGCCTTTACCTCTTCTATCAGCAGGCGACCAATACCTTTGCCCCGGTATTCCGCAGCAATAAAAAACTCTTGGATCTCACCAACGAAATCGCAATGGTGTAATAACTGCTGTGCATGAAAACTGATAAACCCTGCGGGTTTCTGATCAAATTCTGCGACAAGGTACAGGATGTCGTTATGTAGTAAATTGGACTCAAATATCTGTGCAAAGTGCTCTTTATCCAATGCCTCATTCTCCAGCGTACATATAAATCCATAAATGGCTTCAAGGTCCGTTGGTATTGCTTTTCGGATGTTTATAGTTTCTTTGTTCATAGATATATTATTGTTGGTCAGGCACATAAAGATAAGCAATTTTGGAAGATGCTTTTCTGGGCAGCAGCGTGGTATCCGATGATTTTTAACAAAAAAATATTTTTATAAATATTTGGTCAATTAAAATTTCCTCCTACATTTGCAGTCATGCGGTTCAAAAACGAAACGCAGATTCAATAGAACATGAATACAAATATCCATACATACTTTAACGCCAATCCGTCATCAAAGATGATGTGGTGTTGTGTGCATGTAGCATATCATTGTATCGGTTCCATTGGATAATATCAGGATCATAAAATAATCTTTATATAACCAACTCCCCCGATACTGTTTCGGGGGAGTTTTTTTTGCAATATACCATCACAACAAATCAAATAAAATGAACACAACATATACACATATTATTTCTACTAAGCCGGCACATTATTTTAATCATGTGGTGAAGGTGATGTGTTGTTGTCATGTGTGGATGTATGGTAACTATTATTGTGTCTGAATTAAAGAATTTTTCTATACCGGGAAGGGCTTTACGACACATCGTGAGGCCCTTCTTTTTTTATATCAATTTTTGAAATCATGGTGCCGTGACCGAGAGGTTTAGGTGCAGCTCTGCAAAAGCTGTTACATCGGTTCGAGCCCGATCGGCACCTCTTAATAAAAACAAACAAATTAAATAAACGTTTATGAACACGCCCCTGCAAACACAATTATACGCCGATGCCCGCGTAATAAGGGTAACCGCAGCACAGACTGCTGCATTAGTAATTGCCTTCCTGTTGAGTCAATGGAGCATATTGTTATGGATATTGCTGGCCGACTTTGTTTTAAGGGCCTTTACTTACTGGCCTTCACCATTGGTGCTGGTCTCCAGGATTATTGTGAACTGGGTAGGCTTACCGGCATTGCCCATATTTGCACCGCCTAAGAAATTTGCCGCTACACTCGGATTTGGTTTTACCGCATTAATACTGGCACTGTGGTACACCGCACCTGCCGATGTCACTACCATTGCCGGTGTAGTACTCATTACACTGAGCATTATGGAATCATGTTTTAATGTATGTGCCGGCTGTTATATTCATAGCTGGATTGTTGCCCCGGTGCGCAACAAAATGTACCAGAGAAGATGGGCCGCCAGTAGCCGCGTCTCAGAATAAAACAAGTTTTACATGATTTACTAAAAAGATATTTTTATGAACACAACACAAGCGCTGCAGCCGCAGGCTGAGCAGGATGCACAAGATGAATCAGGGCTATTTCCACTGATAGAAGTAGAACTGAAAGGACAATTACTTTTTGAACAATTGATCAATGCACTTGACCGTAAATATCATATTCCGTATAAATTACTGAAGGCCGATATCGAATACATGGGTAAAGCCAATTACGGTACACTGTTGCTGCACCTGAAAGGTTCTAAAAAAGACAATGGCATTGCACTCCGCTACTTTGATCAGAATAAATTAAAGAATACACTTAAAGGTTATGCGTAAATTGCAGTATATATGATGATAAGGAAAGCAAAACAATCGGATGCGCCACAAATAGCGGCATGCCTGCTGCTGGCTATGGAAGATATTGTGTATGACTTTATCGGAACGGCCGACCGGGATAAGGCCCTGAACTTTCTGCATTACTTTACTGCAAGGAAGGGCAACCAGTATTCGTACCAGCATTGCAGGGTTGCAGAAATTGAAGGTAAGGTACAGGCTGCGGTCAGTGTATATGACGGCGCTATGCTGGATATATTAAGAGAACCTGTAGCGGAGTATATCCGTGAAGTACTGGAGAAAGATTTTGATCCCGGAGCCGAAACTGCAGCAGGGGAGTATTATATCGATTCCCTCGGTGTCGATCCTGTATTGCAGGGAAAGGGCGTAGGTGCGGCAATGGTACAGCATCTGATAGAAGAGTATGCCCATCAGCAGGGGCATGTGCTGGGCTTACTGGTCGATAAAGATAATCCTGTTGCGAAACGGTTGTACCTTCGGCTGGGCTTTGAACCCAGGGGTGAAAAAAGGTTTGCCGGCAAGACGCTGGAACACCTTCAATACAGAGCACGTAAGTAATATATAATACAGATATACCAACTATACAAAAGCCTGTAGCATATGCTACAGGCTTTTGTATAGTTGGTATTTTT